>Ga0126342_10011793_pt1 | contig 15600 bp, 19 predicted proteins | sample Cyp1metagenome_FD_92528 | JGI IMG/M metagenome (GOLD analysis project Ga0126342, IMG submission 92528) | Coral microbial communities from Lord Howe Island, Old Settlement Bay, Australia - Cyphastrea 1 metagenome | ecosystem: Host-associated > Invertebrates > Cnidaria > Coral ...
ATTGGTCTATATTCTTGTAAATATCAATTCGGATTTCGAATGATTTCGATCTCTCGTCGCGCTTGCGCCTGAAGCTTGGCTTCAAGTTCAGCCATTCGAGCTTTCAGTCGCTCTTCCTGAAGATAAGTCAAAATCAAATGAAAGCAAATGAAGACGAACGAGAAATACGTCAATGTCAATCCCATTCAACAGAAAAACTTTTGGTTAAGACGGTTAAGAGAAGCTACTTGGATCCATTCTGGCCTCGGCATGGTCTCTTTCAACTTCCTTTTCCTGGGCTGCTGGCTCAACTTCATTTTGGGTCGATTTGATGTTCGATTTCTTCAAGGGGTTCAGTCTCAAAATGCAGAAACCATCAAACATCAGATGCTATAAAGAGAAAAACAGATATAGTCTATATTCTTATTGGATCCCCGTAAGTATCAGGATTTCGGATTTCGAATGATTTCGATCTCTCGTCGCGCTTGCGCCTGAAGCTTGGCTTCAAGTTCAGCCATTCGAGCTTTCAGTCGCTCTTCCTGAAGATAAGTCAAAATCAAATGAAAACAAATGAAGACGAACGAGAAATGCTTCGATGTCAATTCCATTCAACGGAAAACCTTTGGGTCAAGATGGTTAAGAGAAGCTGCTTGGATCCATTCTGGCCTCAGCATGATCTCTTTCAACTTCCTTTTCCTGGGCTGCTGGCTCAACTACATTTTGGGTATATTTTATGTTTCATTCCGCCAGCGTTTAGACTTAAAAATTCTGAAATGCTCAAACTTCCACAGTACAGTACATGTTCCGAAAACTTGGTGTATAGATATATTATATATATATTATGTATAATCATATACAACTACTCCTCCGGGATTGGGACCAGCATGCTCTCGCTTGTTTCATTGGAGAACAAATGATGATTCAGCCAAACAACACAGCTGTTCATAGCAGAGCTAAAAGGATCAAGCCTTCTCGCCACAGGAGTCAAGTTTGGACCTCGCTTCTCTGAGTAGGGCCTCCAAAAGCGCCAAATGAGCTCGCAACTGAATGGGTGATGTTGTGTTTGATTTTTCTTTGATTTTTTTTGTTTTTTTAAGATGTTTTTTTACTTTTTCAGTCTGGGGCAGTTTTCCTTGCTATTTGCTACATTTTGGGGCTAATCTCTGATTTGCATGCTATTTGCTGCATTTTGGAGCCAAAATCTCTGATTTGCGTGCTATTTGCTGCGTTTTTGAACTAAAATCTTTCATTTTGCATGCTATTTGCAGCATTTCAGAGCTGAAATCGCAAATTTGGGTAGCTAACGATAATTGCAACATTTTAGTTTTCACCAATTTTCTGTTGGTTTTCAACGATGTCTGGATGGTTTTCATCGCTGTCTTGATCGTCTTCAATGATCTTTCCGTGGGTTCAAAAATTCTTTAGGGTTTCTTCTAGGGTTCTTGAGGGTTTAGGGTTTCATTTGGGGTTTCTTTAGGGTTTCATTGAGGGTTTCTTTAGGCTGTCGTTTAGGGTTTTTTTAGGGTTTCTTTTAAGCTTTCTTTAGGGTGTCGTTTAGGGTTTATTTAGGCTTTTTATTGATGGTTTCGTTATTTTCTGACAACAGCATGCATACAAGCTCCTATACTCTATGTCTGTAGTTTTTGTGCAGTTTACATGAAATATTATATATATATATATGCAATGCATTACATGAAATGTTATATGCAAACTACAATACTAAAACCCAACAAACGCCAAGAGCCAAGTGAAGTGAACGGCCAAAACGAAAGCCAAGTGAAACCAAAACCAAAAGCCATAAGCCAAGTGAAGCCAAGTGAAGCCAAGTGAAGCCAAGTGAAGCCAAGTGAAGCCAAGTGAAGCCAAGTGAAGCCAAGTGAAGCCAAAGCCAAAAGCCAAAAGCCAAAAGCCAAAAGCCAAAAGCCAAAAGCCAAGTGGGCACGCAAATGGGAGATTCTAGCTCCAAAATGCATGCAAAACACAGATTTTAGCTCCAAAATGCAGCAAATAGCAAGGAAAGCTGCCCCAGGCTGAAAAACCAAAAAAAAAAACTCCCAACTAAATTGGTCGCAGCACAATCGCAGTGAAACCTGCCTCCAGCTCGCTTTTCTGGCGAGTCAACTCCTGAACCTGTTCTTGCTTCTCCGCAACCTCATCCCGAACGATGGCAACCTACAAGGTGCAGGATACAAAGGATGCAAAAGATTTCAAAAGATTGCAAAAGATTGCAAAAGATTGCAAAAGATTGCAAAAGATTGCAAAAGATTGCAAAATGTCATTTAATGGGTCTTAATTTTATGTTAATGTAGCAGTGAATCGGCATAAAACACGAATGCCTCTTGCAAGCATCGCGTTACAAAAACCTTGCAGTCGGCACCTGTATAGTTTTCTCCTCGTTCGCATCAGCAAGCATCTGACGTAAGAGCTGGATTTCAGTCTGAAGATCCTCCAATCGAAGCAAGTTGGAAAGAGACAGTATAGACAAAGCCGACCCAAAAGAAGAATGTCGTTACCTCGTTCTGCAAAATCGTCAAACACATCTGAAAAGACCCCTGCAGCCAGTTTCAGCAGATCCTGGTTGCCAGATTGGTAAGGCATTCCGCCTGCAGACAGCTGACCTCATTTGCAGAAATGCTGCAGAACTCAAACTAAAGAAATCATTTAGGGAATTTAGGGCATCGTAAGTGACTGGCCAGTATCCTGAAATCCCAAGTCACCTCGCCACATTCAATGAGAGGACTTGATCTTTTGATGACAAAAAATATTGCTCTGTCTTCGAAGGAATCTGAGACGCCTCTCATGGTGGGATACGAGGCAGCCTGACAGCTGAAATCTGAAGTGATTCAAACAAAATGAAGTGCGGGGTATCACCATTCTCTTAGAGTCTACTCTGCCTCAATCAAGGGAGCTCTCGTGCTTACAGAGCTTCCTGTCGCCTTCCAGGTTGTCAATTCTTTTCGCAACTGCAGCCACATGATACAGTATTGGCTAGATCTAGCCGACTCAAATTTAACGGACAACCAACAAAGCTTCCAAGAGTAGCCCTTGCATCAAATTCAGCCAACCTCGCCACCAGTGACCTCCTGTTTCAAAGCGCACAATAAACAGAGTGACCTTGTCCTGTGCTAAAATGACATGATTAAAATTGAAAGGTATATAATGAATTTTGCCGACCTGGTCATTGTATGTCGTTTCAGCAAGGTCGAAACAAATTAACAGTTGACACGCATGTCGTCTGCGCGACAGTCCTCCGTCTCGTCAGCAACGTCGCATTCATCCCAATCAATCAAATTCACAACCTGCTCTCAAGTGTGGATGAAGGTACGTATGACAGTGTACATATATATACCGGTTTTTCGGGGCGTGCATTTTCGTGTCACCAGTCCCCGGCCCCAGAGATTGAAATCCAACAGATTCGCTGTTGGGAACAATTGTATAAATATAGACCACTTGATCTGTAACTCTAGTGATTGGTCGAGAGTTTCGCCTTCAGCTCCTTGTTCACTGGCGGTGGCGGACACTGGAGTTTTTCAAGTTCATCAGGCGCAAACCTGAGATGACGACAAGTCACAAATGTTACCACAAACATAATGAAAACATCCAAAAAATGACAAACCATCAAGAATCAACAAGAATCAAGTTGGGAAACATTCGGAAGGTGAAGTCATCTTCCGAATCGTTGTCGTCTGCTTGTGATGCTTGTGGTGCATCTTTCTTGTCTTTATCATCAAACAGCCAATCATCCTCCGCGGCCTGAAGCGTTGACTAAAGTGTGTCAGTGCACTGGACAAACATCATCAATGAATCTTCAAATTGGATCAGATTCAATTCGTCAAGCGATGTCAAGCGATGTCAAGCGATGTCAAGCGTCTGTTTCATCTGTCAAAAATCAATCTGATTAAGATCGTGTGTGACCATGTCCCACAAACTTCTGACTAAAAGCGTCTGCCTGGCTCGCACGCTTCTTGGCCTGTTTCTTAGCAGCAGCCGCTTGCTCTGCTTCAGCCTGCACATCAAAAAGTTTGTTGTCACGGCGGAGTGTTTTGAAATGTGTGGTGTCTTTGAAGTCATGTTTTTTGTCCTGTGTGTTCATTGCCGAGTGTTGGTGTTGAGCAGCCTCTTTCTTCTCCTTGTCTTCCTGAGCTTGCTGCCTCTTCTTAAGGAACTTCTGAAGAAATTCCTGACAAAACCGAAAACTGTACCAAAACAAAGAACTCCAAATGTTAATTCCTGAGGATGATGTTGTTGTTGATCATGGTGGTGGTGGTGGTGATGATGATGATGATGATGAAGATCATGGAATCATCATCGAATCATCATCGGAATGAACGGATAAATGAATCAACATGAATCATTATGCAGCATTATGAAGTAACAATGGGAACACTAACACCACCCTTGTTGTTGGAACTCGCACCAGAAAATTGTTACTCGACGCCTCAGAGATCACATCTTTGTGCTCAGTCCATGGTCTTGAGCAGTGCTTGCATTTCTCCTGGAAGAACAGGATATACCCTCTGGCAAGGTAAAATCACATTTATAGATGATTTGCCCATTTGAATGCCCCATTTACACAGGATTTCCCATTGCCATGTTTGATTACCCGAGGGTATTTTGTCCCATCTCGCGCACATCGCAAGACATTGTGCAGTCTGCAGAACAGTTTGGTCCTGTTTGAAAGCATTGGGCTCGAATTTCGGGCAATCCTTAGTAGATGCCCAAAACAACTTAGGGGGCTGACCTAATTACCCAGAAACAAACAGAAAGAAAATAAATGCAATTCCAAGGTTCATCGGGATTGGGTTGCAACTCATCCATCCTCCAATGGAACAAAGAAATGATGGGTTCACTGTTCAGAAATAGACAATGTTGGCATGTGTTGATCTGACACACCCACCGCAACAAACAACAAGAATCATCTTGCAATGGCAAAGTGTTAAATTGGAAAGAGAGAGGCATAAGGAGGCATCCAGTCATCCAGAAGAATTGTAAAAAAAAATATGGCCCAAGATCTGCGAACACCTTGGTTTGCTGCTTTAGAAATTGACATGTTTTTCAGCACAACACCAAAGCACAACATGTGTCAAATCACAAACGCCACAATTTACCTCTACACTCATGGCCTCAAGTGTCAAAAATTATGGCACTTCACATTGAATCTGCAAACACAAACCTGCAAGTCTCTGCGGGTGGATTGTGTTTGCAGTTGCCGTCTCCCTGAGGACAACAGGGAAAAAAACTATCCCTGGCCTCCAGAAATAACAAGCAAAAGCAGCAGCTGTGTTTGGGCACAAAGTGCACATGCAAACATGCAAAATGAAGACCTTCACTCACGGCGACATGATGCGTGATGGGCATGTTGTTTGCAAATGTTTATTGAAATGAAAACACATCGTCCTGATTCTAAATTGCAAACCAACGTTCATCAGGTTCATGCAAATTGAAACTCAAAATTGATTTCAAAAAATATGTACCCAAACAGTGCCAAACACAAAAGCAAAAAAATGTTCTGTTCAATTGGTTGGATACCAAATGGCAAAACAAAATTTGGATGGTGCTACATAAATAAGATTGTTTTTGGCGCATTTGGATTTGGAAAACCCTTGAAAAAATCCAGGTTTGAACTTGGGAAGGGTGAAAAATTCACCGCACATTTATACGCCAGGTGTGAAAACACATCATACAAAAAAAAACACCAAACTGCCACTCGACCTTTCAGCATTGTCCCTTTCGATGTCACATCGGAATTTTGTATTGCAAAAAAATGAGACGGTAACCGGCAACTGTGTTCGTTGAAGCAAGGACTTGTTGAAACCAACGATGATAACTCGAGCGTTTCTTCAAAACCACATTACACCACATGACATTTGACACATCGTGGAAGGCCTCGATTGCAAACACAAAAACCAAAACCGTAAACAAACTAAACAAATTCATGAAAACAACTTGCAGTCCAAAACGGACCATTGCAAGATTTGATTTTTGAAACGGGTGAATGAACATTGGGGGCTGCAAATTTCATGCGTTGTATTGTTCAAGTTTGGGATTTGTGGATTACAAAGCCGCCTTTTGATCTTAGGGAATAGACCAACATAAGTCGAACCAACAGCCAAAGCACCTCTTGTCTCTGCAGGTTTGAACAGAAGAACAACCCCAGTTATACGGCGATATGAAACAAACCAATTTCAGCAATTTTTTTGACCAAACATCAGAAAATTTCAACACCGAAAATTCGACCTCTAAAAAAACGCCAACTCCAAAGTTTTTTGTTTGGATTTTTTGCACTTCGAGGTGACAAATGTCCAGCACATAGGCCACAACTACCTCCAGATTCGATGCGGTAACATGAGAAAACTATGGAAATGTTCCACAAACATATTGGTTTCATTTTTCGGTGTAGAAAAAAGGGCCACAAACACATTCTATCAGTAGCCCAACTTTGCAACCCAACAGCAAGGTCCAGGGTTCCTGTGTTCCGGCGTTGCGGCTTCCGGTTTTTGGGTTCCGCAAAAAACCACGCACCACTCCCAGACCCAGAGGTGGAAACCCAACAGCCATTGCTGTTGCCAACATGAAGTCCAACAAACAAATTAAATCCATCCCAACTAACCAACAAAAAGATCTCATCAGGATAGTGCCACACGACATGGGCACCATGGCCGATTGTAGCGACCTCTTATTTTTGTGGCAGCAGGTTGTCAACTTGCCTGCACCAAAACCCACGTTTTTAGATTGATCTCCCAGATAAGTTTTCTCGTCCATTTTGATTTTACCAGTTCTCAAACTGGGTTCTTCGCCAGAATGGGAAACCCACAAAGGTGCGCAGTATTTTGCAAGAAAATGTGGCCAATCCACTGCACCAATCTAAGCATCAGTGTGCCCACTGGGGGATAGCACCTCCCATGAGTGCACAGTTGGCATTTGAGTGACAAGTGTCAGCCCATGTTGGAGTTGCGTTTCTTCACATAAGCAACAGTGGTGCGCGCCAGTTCCACCTGGCATGGAATGTCGGCCAAACTGTTGAGGATCAAGACGGGCAGAGCCTCGCAGGCACTAATTACGATCCAAACCCTCCCCTCCACGCAAACACGCTCAAAATCATGGTAGAACCATGGCATATGCAGTTGGGGGCACGAAGCATGAACAAGGCTAGCAGCGGAGGTGTGCATTCATGGTAACTACCCACCCCAAAAAATTACCTTCACACCGAAGGGCATGAAGATACCAGTGACATCAAAATCTGAGGTGTAGGGTTTTACTTGGTAGATGTTTGTATGGTCTGTTTTTTGTCCATGTACTGTATGTCGACGGGCGGCAATAAGGAAAAACACAAATGGGAAACGGCAACCATCCAAGGCTGTGAATCGTTTCTGCATGTTGCCAATGGAATCGACAAGGCATGATGCCAGGTAGATGGAATAAACAAAAAAAAACAAGGAGGACAACAAACACTAAACTACAAAAACAAAACAAAAACATCCAAAATAATAAAGGAGGGACGCGCAAGATAAAAGGACAGGGAGTGGCCAACCGTGTCAAAAAAGTGGTTCCAGCAATGGCCCACTGTTCGACGTAAGATATTCACCAATACAAACACTACACGACAGTAGGGCCCGAGAGAAAACAGGAGAAAGGTAAACACAAAATCATGCACGAAAATACAACATTATGATTCATGACAACGACAAGGATGATGATGAGGTTATGTTCTGAATAAAGTGAAGTGATGTTCATTCATGTTCTATGTTGTATGAACATGTGTTGAAACATGTCACTAGCATGACTGTAATGCAACATAAACATACACCCCACATGATTTGCAGCAGCTGCTCTAGTCTCACTTGAGACTATGAACAAAAAAATCGGAAATTCAAATACATCAAATTTGTCACCATAAAAATCACCGCAACCACTCATTGCACATTTCGTTTTACGGTGGTTTCATTCACTTAAAAATCCATCATGTTTCACATGAGAGAGTTCATGATGATGATGATGATGATGATGATGGCGATGATCATGAAGTTGGTGATTTTTTTGATGGACGACGCATGATAAGCAAAAATGAGACATGAGCAAACATGGGCAATGATTGATAAACATCGATGAACTTTGAGCAATGGCGAATGATAAACATGATGAATGATAAGCAGTGACAAACGGGATGCACAAGTAAATGACTATGACGACGAATGATGATGATAATGATGACATTCATGATGATGATGATGATGATGCTGAGATGAGATGAGATGAGATAAGATAAAATGAGATAAAATGAAATAAAATGAGATAAAATGAAATAAAATGAGATAAAATGAGATAAAATGAAATAAAATGACATAAATTGAGATAAAATGAGATCAAATGAGATCAAATGAGATCAAATGAGATCAAATGAGATCAAATGAGATCAAATGAGATCAAATGAGATAAAATGAGATAAAATGAGATAAAATGAGATAAAATGAGGTAAAATGAAATAAAATGAGATGAGGTGAGGTGAGATGAGATGAGATGAGATGATAATGATGATGGATGACGAATCATGGGCACAGATGAATCAGCAGCCAAAAGCAAAGATGAATGATAAGCTTATGTTCATCGCAGCCAGCCAGTTAGGGATTGGATTTTCTCATTTTGATCATCATTTTTTGGATTGAAAATTATCATTCCCTTTTCATCCCCGTTAAGTATTTTCATTGTTTTTTCATTCTTGTTTTTCCACGGAGTCACGAAAGTCCCCTCCCTCCCCCCCACGAGAGTCTGAAGCCTTAAGGGGGCTTAAGAGGGGCTTAAGGAGGTGCTTAAGAGGGGCTTAAGGAGGTGCTTAAGGGGGGCTTAAGGGGGGGGCTTAAGGGAGGGCTTAAGGAGGGGCTTTAGGGGGGCCTTCAGGGGGACCTTACGTGAGGGGTTTAAAGGGGGCCTTAAGGGAGACCTTAAGGGGGCCCGAAAGAAAAAACGAAACAAAGGGCCTTAAGGGGGTGATTAAGGAGAGCCTTAAAGCGGGGCCTTAATAGGGCAGAACCTCTCCTAAGAGTCCGCATCACCCGTCCCACGAACTTCCCAGCAGCGACCATTTCCTGTGGTACGGCCTGCAAAGCGTAGAGTTCTGATTCCATTTTAGATAGGCTCACTAGTTGTTGGTGTCGTGACAAAGTTTTAATCGAACAGCCGCGAAAGGTAATAACCCCTCCTGTTACACCACGCCTTCCGGTGCTCTTTAAAGGAGCATGTGATGCATCAGAGAAAGCTACTAGATTCTAGCATTATCTTCCGCGTCATTTGCAAGCGGATGGTTGGTGGCCTCTCGTGGGGCGATCTCTGCTGGCAACCGCAACATCACACCCTGATCCTGGACCAGAAAACGCAGAACGGCTCTCAACGCCTTTTCAGTGTGCTCAGTTGGTTTGGAGTGCTGGGTGGCCAAAAGCCCCATCCACGCTCTGATATCTTGGCGCGTTTGAACGAACCACGATAACTTTCCTAAGGCAGAACGGAACCTACTGTAGGCTCCGGGGGTACATTCCTTGCCGTCCTGGTCCAACATAGAAGTGATGTCTGGCGCACTACGACAACCAGTCTTCAAACCAAAAGACTCAAAAGTGGTTTTGAGATAATCCTCTGGCAACCCAACAAAGATAGCCTTGTCACCTTGCTGACGGAAAATCTGTCGCCCAAAAAATTTCAGCTGGCCTCCACCCCCTTTCGAGGATTGCACCAAACCAGTTTTCTTAAGGACAATTTTCTTCCCAATCACTGACAAAACCTCTTCAATGTCCTTCTCAGTCTCAGAAACAATCAAAATGTCATCAACATATGACAACAACAAACAAACCGCTCCTGATTTCAGTCTTCCCGTGAAAAGACATTGTTCCAGCGAATCAGATTCGAGTTGCAATTCAGAAACAGACTCTCTCAGACTCTCTCAGGCTCTTTCAGACTGTCTCAGACTCTGTCAGACTGTCTCACAGACTCTCTCTCAGACTCTCTCTCAGACTCTCTCAGGCTCTCTCAGACTCTCTCAGACTCTCTCTCAGATTCTCTCAGACTCTCTCAGACTCTCTTAGACTCTCTCAGACTCTCTCAGACTCTCTCAGACTCTCTCAGACTACTTTCGGATAAGAAGATAACCCATTCTTGACTAGCAGACCGCAAAACAATTCAACGCCTTAAACAGGTGGAGATACATTGCCCTACCAGAAAGATCGCTCACAGATAATGCTGGCAGTTTCGCAATGACGTCTCTCTTTCTCAAAGGAGTAGCCATGAAGGCGGCGGTAACATCGGCCGCACCAAGGACCAAACCAAGCATCCGGCTACACCCAATAAAACCTGAAGGGCGTCTGAAGACGGCGTTGGGCTGGATATGCCCAAACTTCGAGCTGTATCTTGGTTGCGCGCTACATCCTTGATCGCAATCCTAGCTCTGGTGACTCCACCCCCTTTGTCGGTGGTGACCCACCTTGTTGAGATAATGCGGCAACTCTTGTCCAATCCCTTGGACTGCAGTTCCTCCTGAGTGTACAAATCACCAGTGCCTAGATCAGACAAGTTTTGGATTTCTTTTCTCATTCCTAAAAGAGCGCTTTCCCGTGACAATTCTTTCAAAGTGGTATCATCAACAGAAGATTCAGGTTCCCAAAGTCGGATATGGAGGTTCCCAAAAGGCACTACCAGACTTGTGGCGTTCGTGGCAAACTTGATGGAGAACAGAGGTAAATTCATAACCGGTTCGTCAGAGTCCGTCGCTTTGAATGCCAAATCTGCAACATCCTGCAACAGTGCTGGAATCCTCGGCTTGGATCGCTCTACCTTATCTGCAGTCTCCTTCTCAAGTTCCTGCAGAGGCTGCGCTTCAATCGCGTGATGCGAGCAAACTCCGTGTCAGCTGCCAACCCTTCCGTCGAACCTTCCATAGCCACATCCCCTGGGTCCTGCCTCACAGGTTCCACCGAAGGTGAGCTACTCGTCTCAAAAGCCTTCTTACACGAAGCACTGCGGCGGATCCCTGGAGCATTCATGCCAGACTCACATGCTGGGCAACCCCGGGTGAATCGCACCTTCTTGGCACACGGCTCAGGCTCAACTGCAGTGGATTCCCTCTTCTGATCAGGACTGGAAACAGGATCATCCATTCCCAGAATGTCAACACCACCATCTCCAAAATCAGGTCCATAAGAGCTGGAGGTATTAACGGGAACCACTTCCAATCTACCAGGTGGACTGGGCTTGAACTCATCAAGATCAGGCTCATAGTCATCCTTTTCTTCTGGTGGAACATTCTTCAAACCCAAATCAGGAACCTTTGCGGGGGTTTTCGGGGTTTGTTCACTGGCTTGTGCCTTCATCCAATTCCAATAACGTTCACAACAACCCTTGGAATGATTCTTCCCCTTACGAGTCCCATTCACTTCAATGGATTTACATGCCCCACAATCTGGTGTAATTCCATGTTCTTCCACCCACTTCAAACGCGGTCCTGCCGCAGACTTGGACAAATCCTGCCCTTCTGGAAGCATGTTCACAGGTCCAGATTCTGATGGATATACTGACCTATAGGTAACCCTGATCTCTCATCAACCAAAGGCACAAACAGTCCAACATCATTCACAACCGTGATGGGATTTTCAGACTCTTCGCTACGAAAACCCTCCTAATCATCTCAACTCCAACCCTAATCCTGGCAGCAACAATACTCCCCATAGAGTTGAATTGCTGGTGCAAAAATGAAGCTGGAACAAAACGTGGCAAGTTTGGATTGCTGGCACGAAGTGAATCAGGAACCTCAGCTAACACCTTGGATATCCTTGGATCCAAACAGAGCGAACGAATCTGTCTTTACGCGTTCCCCCAAATCAATCTCGCGTGGACTACGCTTGGAACCCTGAACAAGCGCAAAGTTGTTGTGCGCAAAGCAGACATAGTTCAAGGCAAACTGGAGGAACACTGGCTCCAAACCAAATTGCCTCTCGTGATCCAATATCAGTGTCTTTAAAAGGATCTTTTCACCGTCCTCACTGCACGCTCAGCGTGTCCTGCTGACTCGTGATTTTGAGGCGCGGCTTTTCTCACTTCGAAGTGAAACAGCTGTCACAGCCGGCAATCAGATTGCCCACGGCTACCTCTGCATCCGTGATGAGCTGTATTGAAACTGACTTCAATCTCAGCCCGAATTCGTCTAGCCATTTGACGATCAACGTGCGAGTGGCATCAAGATCGGGCCCGCACCATACGGCCCCTATAGGCTGGATGAGAATGTCTCCTTCAAGATCAAAACCTTGTGGGAAGAAGACTGCTCTTCAGTTCCGACTTCCATTCCCTGACTAATGAAAGCGAAATCAGCATGGATTTCAGTGACAAGCCTCTTGTCCTGTTTCCTACGCCTGTGTTGATGCACACCTTGGCAAGATTGGCATGTTTCACATGAAGGCTCAAAAGGAATATGACCTCGCAGCCTATGGGCTGCCATCTCATCAGGCGTCAAAACAGAAACGATCATGTCACCAATAACAGCAGATAAAACAGGTGGCTCAAGTTTCACATCATTCCCCAAATACGGCTTAACCACAACCCATGGAGTGTCATGCCAAACTGAAACATCCGTGGCCAACACCTGTTGCCTCATGAGTCATTTCCACCCCATGTTTCCCAACAGTTGTCTTCCACCCAAGGCGCCCCATTTTGCAAGTTGACAAGATGCAAAACGCAGTTTGTCCAACCAAAACATCCATAGGAATGACTCCAGTACGCTTATCCCCTTTGGGGTCAACTACCTGGATTTCCAAAAGAACCTTGCAGAAACCCTCCATTGCTACATCACTGCCATTGGCAGCTTGCATTGGATTGGCAAAACTTTGAACTTCGGTGTGTTGCAAATGTTGTAAGGCCTCCTTAGTGATCACGTTCACTGAAACCCCACTGTCCAACAGCCAAAAACCAGAGTCAACACTAGCCTTGTTGATAGACAGCAAAACAGAAAGCACATCGTCATGATCTGCTTCGGGTTTACAATCTTGGTCATGCACAAAAGGACCAATCAAAAGATAGTCACTAAGGACCCATCAAAATCATAGAGCTCTTCAATTTCCCAGGTCTGCTCGCCTAAGGGCGCAGTATCGTTGATTGGGCTCATGAATTCTTTGTTTTCCTTAGACAAGGCTGGTAAAAATGAATGCAAAACAGAATTCAAAACAAGGACCAAATTCCTCTGCTGGAGCTGCTTGCTCCGCAGATTCCTCACCGCCTCTTCAAAGGATTTACCTTCACTGGCTTCTGTGTACCACCAAGTTCCGGAGTCATCGCAAGCTGCGAACATCCTCCCTTCCCTTTGGAGCCCCCTTTGCCCTTAAGTTTCTGGGTGTGAGATCCTTTCCCTGTGAGACACCCCCTTGTCTTGATTGGTGTCTGCAGCGGGGGAAACCCAGCAATTAGCACTAATGTGCCCTGACCAAGTCTGTGGCTGTGGGACCCTTAGCCAAGTCTGTCGGACATACTGGGGAGGACCACTGCTTGGAGTCCAAAAAGCTAATGTGTTTACGGCCCCGAAAATGAGATTGCTGCAGTGACCTTTTTGCCAAAACTAGCACGGCTTTAACAAACCGCAGTGCTTTTGCAAGTCCAACAGAATGGCAGGATCCCGGGGAACACCGTTGCTGATTCAAGGTCTCCAGCCCCGCCTGCATGTTGCCCATCTTTGCCAAAGCACCATGTTGTTTGGAATTGTTTGGGTGTTGTTGTCACAGGCTTTCGCAGCATGGCGTGGGTGAGGTGCTGATTCTGCTGCGACATTGCTGGCGGGATGCTTTTTTCTGGACGTTTGTGTTGGCAGTGGATTGTTTTGTCACGATTGGGCGTCGCACTGCTCAGTTTTGTTTTGGTCTTTTAATGATTAATGCGTTGTTTGTTTTTGGACTCCCCCTCCCTTCGCCCCTCTAGACTCCTAACGCATGCAACAAGAAGGGCACTTTGTACCTTGGCAGGGACTTGGAAACAGTTCGGAAAATTCTAACTGCTTTCGGGGGGATGATGGCCGGACCTTGGTGGCCACCTGCCTTGGAGACCCCTCCTGATAGTATTATAGTATCCCGAGTCCCCGTTGGACAAAAAAATCTCAAACGCCTTGTCAGTGCGATTGAAACTCAAAACCTCAAAAATCCCAAAACCGCGGTTAATCTTGTAAATTGCATAGTAAATTGAAAACCTCAAAAATCTCAAACGCCTTGTCAGCGCGACTGAAACTGAAAACTTCAAAAATATCAAAACAGCATCTTGCGCATCTTGCGCTTTCTTGCAGAGTCCGGGCGACCTATTAAATTGTTCGATTTGTTTGATGCCCGTTTTTTTTCAAAAAAAAACAAAAACATTCCGACCAACATGGGAGACCCATGACTGGTTGGTTGCACCGTGCAACGTGAGCCACGCTCCAGATGACTCACACAGGTCCTACGGGTTTTCATGCGAGTCCGGGGTATTCTGTTGGGAGGGGGGGAGTTCTGTGGTTTCCCTGTTCGGTGGCAGTAGATTAGGCCGATGTCAAAGCACATCTCGCCATGGCACCCGTCGCTGTTGTGCTCAGTTTGGACCGAAGAGCCAGTGATCAACGCTGCCATGCAGGTCACTAATCCTACTCAGCCGGACGAATCTACACGGGTGACCGGCGAACCACAGAACTGCAGCGAAGCACTGCTTCTCCTTCGTCTCCAAGATTACGCAATACTCTTGCCCGCACTCAACAATCACTTGAGGCAACATCGCTCCAGCGAACTGAACTTCTGTCAGGCATCATGAGTGAACAAGACCTCCGTACATTGGGTACGGCGCAGGTCGTTTATCAAGCCGAACAGCCAGTTGCATTTTGAAAATTCCCCGAATTAATGCAGTGGCAACATCATCATGACGACAATGTGCATCAAAAGGAGATTTTGGTTGGATCGATACATAATCCATAGAGCTGTCACCGTGTAAAGCAACAAGAAAAGCAACAAAGACAAAAACGACACCCAAAAGACACACAAAACACAGAAACCACAACAAAACCCAACAAGACACCAAACAACCACGGCATGGTTGGTGATCAGCTGGTCAGTGAACTTGAATTGAAACGTATCAGAGAAGATGATAACATTGTATCACCCATAAGATTGGTGTGGCAAACATCAACCAGGCAAACCGAAATCACGAAAAAGCCATACCGCAATCTGTGAGCTTGAAGCAACACAGCACAATGCGGAAATCGAGGCTCCTCCCAGCCAGGAGCCTCGAGATCACAAAGTGCGAGCCGCGAGGGCAACGATCTCACAGATTGGCAAACACTTGACACAATCCAAAGGCTAGCAATGACATATGGCAATGGGAAAGTGAATCAAAAAGAAACGTGGTGTGAACCAGAGCTACAAGGGAAGCCACCACCTGTCTCCAAAAAGTCTGCTGATTTCAGGTGCTAAAAACGAACTCTGTGGACATGGCGAGGTGCTGCTCCCAAAGTGACAGAAAGATCTTTTTTTTTTCCTCCGGTTTGGCCGATTCGCACTAGGCTCGGTCCTTACAATTGCGTAAGCAGTGAAAAGCAGTAATGTACAAGGACACGTGTGGTCCAAAAACTTTGGCAAATCATCACGA
>Ga0126342_10011794_pt1 | contig 15600 bp, 14 predicted proteins | sample Cyp1metagenome_FD_92528 | JGI IMG/M metagenome (GOLD analysis project Ga0126342, IMG submission 92528) | Coral microbial communities from Lord Howe Island, Old Settlement Bay, Australia - Cyphastrea 1 metagenome | ecosystem: Host-associated > Invertebrates > Cnidaria > Coral ...
ATTCTATGTACACCTCTGGGATATTCTATGTATACGTTTTTTTTCAATTCCTGAAGATGCCCTAAAACGTATTTTTTTTTCAATTCTATATTCTATGTACTAGTAGTTTCTTATATATATATAATAATAATAATAACAAATATTGCATGTAATATGTAATAGTTGTTGTATATGCATGTGCACACACACACATATGTATATATATATAGGGATGAATCAAAATTTAAGGATCATGGGACCCCAGGATCTAATTCGTTACCCAGTTTTGACCTATACACATCATAGATCACCCAGCTATACCTTCGCCATGCAGCAGCTCCAACACATATTGGATCCTATCGGTGGGCTCCATTTTTCAAGCAAAATGGGACTCATCATCCTATTGAGGGGATCTTAGGACTCATTGTTTTTATTTGTTTTTAACAGTGCTTGAAACATCTTGAAATGACAGTTGGAGCCTTCGGGTAGCTCATTCTGTTGCTTCATCCCGTCCTTGGAAGGTTTTGTTGCACCTGCCATGGTTTTCCCAATCCACCGCCACAATCATTGGCTGCCTCCGAAAAAATTGTAGACTGAACCCTTCCTTGTTAGATCTTCCAGGTCCTTCCATGCCCGGAATCCGTGGATTTCAGGAAACTGCACGAGCGTCAAGGACAAACTCACCGCCGTCACAGTGCAATCGCTCTCACGGAAGCAGTCCTGCCTCCCGGTGAGCAGAATTTGGAAATACGGTTTCTGGAATATTTCTGGAAAGGTTCATCTTCCCAGAAATGTCTATAATATATATATATCTCTTTATATATATATTTACATATATATATATATATCTCTCTCTCTCTTTATATATATATATATCTTTGTGAATTCTCGAGGTTGTGCTGGTGATTAACGTGATCACTTAATCAAACATGGCTGGCTGGCAAGTCCCCCATTTCGTCCGATGATGTTTCGCTATAACAAGCTATAAATCACCATTGATCATGTATTTTCCCATGATGTTCCCATGATTTTCCCATTAAAACCGCCATTTTTCTTGGGGGATGTCCCAGCCACAGGGCGGATAACGCAAAAGGCCCGGTGCCTGCTGCGCCGGATTGGTCACAACCTGCGGTGACCCGGTGGTCGTGCAAGCGCCTCTGTTGGGGTTGTACCTGGTATAATCATATGCTCATGAACGTGCATGTATTTACTCTTTTAATATGAATCATATGATATTGTATATGGATATATATGTATGTGCAAATGCATTAAAAAAAAACATACAAATATGCTATGTGTGTATATATATATGTGTGTGTGTGTACATAAGTATCCTTTCATGAATATGTGTAACTACATGCAAAGATAGATAAAGATAAAAGTACATACGCATATCTGAGGATTCACAATATAGGCTCTCAATACTCAAACCCGCCCCTTTCCCCTTTCCCCTTGTCGACCCAAAACATGACCCAATCAAGGAGCCATGTGATTCTCATTCGCCAGTTGGTTATCCTCTGGTGAACGTTTACATAACTATGGAAAATCATCATTTTTGATGGGAAAATCATGGAAAATCAACTATTTCTATGGCCATTTTCAATAGCTATGTTATCCTCTGGTAATTTAACATAGCTATTGAAAATCACCATTTTTAATGGGAAAATCCACTATTAATGGTCATTTTCAATAGCTATGTTAAATTACCAGAGGGTAGTTTACCAGTTGGTTACTTGATGTTACTTGGAGGATCATCCCAGTGGTTACTCACTTGGCCATCCTAAGTTTCGTGGGGTCCCTGTACCTCCTAAGCGGTGAGTGCGACTTGACAATGGTTCCTAACTCGTCCGAACTCTAGGAAACCAACATAGATATGGAATGATATGGAAACCCGAAACCCACCATTTGTAGATAATGTTTCTTGCAAAACCCGTTGGTTTTCCATATCGATGCGAAATGACTGTAGAGCAACTGGTTAGTAGCCATAGTGCATCACCCTTTATCCTCCTATATCCCACTGATACAATTGGGGGTAACCGCACGAATTGCTTATCATTATCTCAGAAAACTCAGGATGTCATCAACTGTCATGAACTGTCATCAACTGTCAGGCCCCTATCGATTGTTTTGTGGATTCACCCCCTAATCATCAACCAGGAGTTGAAGCACCGCCGCTCCACAGCGGAACGGGGGAACAACTGGGGGATTCCATGGGATTTTCCATGAAATCACAAGTTTCTGACCATCCAAGTACTCCAACGTAGCCATAGAAATTGCAGATCTGTAGATGGTGTAGCCATGTTGAGCTATCTTTTCCATGGCGAAACCATCATCTTCCACGGCAAACTCTTTCATTACCCGAGGCTAGTCACCCAGTTTTTGATGTTCCCACTTGCTCCTATCCCAAGTTCCAAACTGCAAGTACTGGTGCTCTAACCGTATGGTGGACATATGTAAAAATCAAACAAAATTGCGTGTAAAGACCGACAAAAAATGATGACCCGCCATCCGGCCATCCGGTGGCCGGATGTAGCGCGCCTTGTTGCGGCCCCAAGTAGCCGTGGCCACGGACGCAGCCATTAAGGTGGTCGCAAGGCAGACCTGCGCGCCACGGATGGAAAAACTATGGGGAAGTAATGGAACTTCGTGGGATTAAAACATGTTCAATGGGATTTCATAGGTGAGACATCATGGGATTTCATGGGACTTGATTTTAATGGAATATATCCCGGGATATATGGGATAATAATAAACATGTTAAGGATGTATAAGGGGATGTAGTTGGGGATGAAGGATATGCAAGGGGATGTGGTTGGGGATGTGAACCACTTGTGTGTCTGTGTGTCTGAAAATGTGCGATTTAACGTACAAAAGGTGGGTGCGTGTGAAAAGTGGTGTGTTAAGCATCATTAACTGTTCGAGTGGAATAGGGGATACCGGGATACCCCAGTTTGTAGCTACAGTATTCATGGGTATTGAACCAACAATCCAATGGTGGTATAAAATCAACCAAAATGATGATAAAATCGAGATGTGGATACAAATAAAAGGGGTCATTTGCAATATATAGAGGATATCCCAAAATGTCAGTGGCATGTTTACCCATACTTTGATGATCAGGTAGCCTCCACTACAATCCATGGCCGGGCAATCCTGAAATGGATAGCTCGGATGGGGAAAAATCATCGAACTAACTGGTATGATGTAGGTAAAACAATGCCATAAACATCCATAAACCATCCCCCAGTCATCACCATTTCTAAAGGTGGTATGGTTACCATTCCCAGTGCGTGGTAAACATGGCATTGTTTTACCCACCTTCAACGGTATAAACCCCAACAAAAACATGAGGTCCCAGCCCCAGCAGTTCGTCAAGGTGCCAAGCCAAAACTGCAACTTGCCGAGTCCGTGAAAGGAGGGGTTTCCTGTCGCCGGGCCACCGGAAATTGTTGAAGATAGGTTACTTAAATGGCGAAGATCATCAAAATTGTGGCTTAACCAGACCATCAAAAACATGCAAAAGCACAGTCTATTAACCATTTTTCTCAGACTTGGAGGGATGTTTCTTCAAGGTCTACCCCCTGCTTTTGGTGCTTAAAACGCTTTAAAGCTATGGTTTCCTGTACATGCCAAACCTTCACTCAATCTATTGACGGTCCAGGAGAGTCCCATAATTAATGTTTCGGCAGGCAAAAACCAGGAAGATCAACAGAAATTTTCAAATTCAACACATGAGTGGGTTTATCATACAAAATCCAATGAAACATGGAACATGTTTGGAGAACCTTGACACTATTATGGTTTTTATGGTTCATTGTGGTTCATTGAACGCAAACTTAAAGGAAACATGGAAGATCTTTGGACCTCAGGCAGGTACAATGGGCTGCCTGGTGAACCTTGTGAAGATTGGTGAATGTTTTACAAGGCTGTAGGTCGCCACCAGGCTGCAGATCTCCATAAGATCAGTTGATATCATGTTCATACATATGATACATTATATATATATTGTTTGATATATGGATACTGTGTTTATATGTAAACAATGTATAAATATACATACATACACACACACAGAGAGAGATATATATATACATATATGGACACTATGCTTATATAACTAAACACTGTATAAATATTATGTATATATGTACATTATATATAATACACAGTGCATAGATTCCAGATGGATAATATTGAAACATATACCAGTCATTGGATTTGACACACGACGCCCCACCTGCCACGTGGCGAAGGCATCGGCCCCTAGAAGCCCCACCAGTTGCGCTCCAAAGCTGCTGGCAACGCTCAGCAAAACCTTTCGCTGCCTGAGGCAAAGCCAGCCAGGCAGTCAAGGAGGCAGCCAGCATTGGGACTCATCCCCAAGATATCCCTCATGGTGATGATAAAAAATGATAAAAACCACCTGAAACGACCAACCCGCTCTGCACAATGTCTCGAACTTACCGTAAAAATATGTAAAAATGCCAACTTTTCAACATCTCCAGGGATCTTTGGAGTTCATGTCCAGTGTGGCCATGGCCGCCATGGCCCCGGCCTTCCATGGATCATGACAGCCTGGTGAGCACAGAAACCAACCACGAAGCGCAGAATTGCCACCTCCGGCGGCACCAATGGAGCCACAAATGGGGATCATTCTGGCAGGTTTTTTCAGCCATTGAACCGGCGAACTCAATGAATGTTCATGCGGTACTACTGAAATGTAGCATGTCGTTTTGTTAATATAATCTATAGCGATTTAAAGATCTGCTGACTGGAAGGCCAAAATTGCATTGAGCATTTCTATGACCCAAAAAATGAGCCCTTAGGCCCGCAGAGTTTGCGTTAAGTGCTTGCACTTATTTAAAAGAATGCTATGTCCTTTGCGCCCTGCCCGCTGCCAAAGCAACATGGCAACCCGCCAACATGCCAAACGCCACAATGACGCTTCAAAACTGCTGATGTTTTTTGGTTACAGCGAGCCAAATGGCCAAATCAAAGCCAAGCGGCAGTCACTGCTCCAGCGCCGCTGCTGGCAGCCGGTGGCAAGTTTGGCAATTGCCTGGCAGGGCTGCATTGTGAGGGGGCGGGCAACAATGATTAAAGGCAAAAGGGGACAAAGAGAGGAGAAGAAAGGAAGCAAAGGAACCAAAAAAGAAGTGGAGTGGACGAACACAAGAAGAAACAAGAGACCAACCAAAAAACAGCAAGAAAAAAACAAAGGACCTGAAAAAATCAAGACCGAAGAGAGAGCCAAGGAAGAAAACACGCAGCATAATCAACTTAGCAAAAGACCGGTCGGGTTTTTGTCTTAAGAAAAAAGACGGAAGCAAGAAAGAAAGAAATCAAGAAAGAAAGAACCAGGAAAGAGAGAAAGAGAGAAAGAAGGAAGCGCCTCCGAGGGAGAATCGAGCTCCTACTTGTCCCCAAGTCCCTAGAACTGAAGTCCAGTCCCGGCACCAGCCGGACTCACGGAGGCTTCCTGCTCACAATTCTGCGGTTTCCCCTCTAGGCCTATGATTTCTGCCCGAACACAAGAAAACACGCTGGGCAAAGGGAATTCCAAAGGCTTGGCAAGTGACGAGGCCAAGCAAACGCTTTGAGCACCCGGGTCATGCCCAGGAAGCGGCGTTTCCAAATGTGCTACTTGGCCCAGCCAACATGCACTGCTGCACTCGCTTCAGCACCCAACCCCTGCCTCAAGCCCCGCAGAGACACTTCCTCAAAAACCACCATGTCCGTGACCATCAAATTGGTGATTTCTCCTTGTCACGTCCCGGCATTTCAGGAACATACAAACTAAAAAGCATGGCCCAGCAAACTGTCGTTTTTGCACAGATTCCCAAGCTACTTCCCGAAATCAGCAAATAAACCACCATGATTCAAGGATATTGAAGGATTAAAGCCTCACTTCTTGTCGGTTGCAGCCCTGTTTACCAGTATTTCTTCAGTCTGCTTTGTCTTTTCTTCTTGGTCAAGAACTGCTTCATTGGCGAAGTCCAATTTTTATCAGATTTTGGCGTTCACGCAACGCCTTGATGTTCAGGTTTACCGTCTGAAACCTTCTCCCCCAGGCCGTTTTGGTTCAAATCCCATGTTTTGAGCCTGATTTATCACATTTTATCACTGCAAAAACCAAGTGTTCTGGCAAGCTAGCTGGAAGTGGACGATTATCAGATGTTTTCATGGCTTAGGCTTAGGTGTCTTCCTTGTTGCTGGTTCATCCCACATCGTAAGGTTGGAAAAGCAATCAATAGACGGTTACACTGTACCCGCAATCAAACCTCATGGGTTCAAAATGGCTTAAATGGCTTTGGCTAACAGATGGATTCATTGCCCCCAAAACAGCATTTTTGGTCCATGGGATAAGGGTACCATCGCTTCTGGGTATCCGATAGCGATCCAAGCAGCTGATTAAGTAGTAGACCAGCAGGGCACAGAACCAGCTGAGCGATGCATTCAGAGTCTTCCATACAGCCTGCCATGGCGGCCATGGGGCCGACATGTTCCTGAAACATGCTGAAACCGTGTCAAGCCGTCAAGCCTATTGTCGAAACATCTCTTTTCGCTGGGTGAGACACATCACCAGGTGGTGCACCATAGCTAAGCTGGTTTCTAACTAGGATTATGGATTGTAACAATTATTGTTTTGTAACTGTAGTTGGATGAGCTTTAAATTATTTAAACCAACAAACAGGGCACCTCGTATAAAGTTGGAAATCATGGCCTATGTGTGCGAATCTTAACCAACAACACGTTCAGGGTGAGTCGTAATCCCAGCTGGGAGAAATTCAGACCCTGAGACCCAGCAACTTCGGTGGAGCGACTTCGCCAATCTTAGCCCCCCAAGATTGGATCATTTTGTCAGTTGCTATACACCCCAGTTTAAACAAAAATAAAGGACTAAAATACCCAAGGTTGACACAGGCAAGAGGCAATCACACAGAAACCTAGCATTCAAGTAGTTTGGGGATGTTTGGGGCATGTTGGGTTCAGGATCTTGCCCCCGTAAAATCTCAAACCCAACTGCGGACGAATGTACATACGACATTGTAGGACAGGACATTTCTCTGTTGCACACTCAGTAGTTTGAGACCACTGCAAGTTACAATTGCCAATTACAATTTGTATCATTGCTTGGATGAGCCAGTCTGAATCCAGCCTCATCAAAACTTATTGATATCTTCACAAAATGAACGCCATATCTTGGCTACTCTCAAAATCACGCTTGCTCTTGGGTAAATCACCACAGTTCGATGTGGAAAAACCACCGTGTCTACTCGAGCGTAGATCATGTTCCAAGCGGGAAACCCCGGCTTTTGCAGCCGATGTTTTTCAGCCGCTGTCGCCCTGTCGCCCTCGTTGCCTGCTGCATTGCACTGTGCAGCAAACAGAAGAGGCCCGCAAAACAGGTGGTTATCCCCATGATGATGGTTGCGGCCGCCTCAGCTCGTCATGGCAAACACCACGCGACCAAGCGACCAAGCCCGATGGCTTGAAGATTTGGATCTTAGGATATCTTAGGGCACCCCCAAATTTCACGTCACTCATCATTTCACTAACTATTCAGTGGCCGCTTCATGAGTATACCATGTTTTTGGACGGATCCGAGTATCATTTTATAATAAGATGTATCATACATCCCACTCTCTATATCTCAACAGAATTTATTCCACGAAAATTGCTTTAAGCTCTACCTATATGTAAAATATACAATTGTTATATATATATATATCTGTGTGTGTACGTGCGTATTTTACATGTATATATGTATAGATATAACATTATATAACTGTAGCGTAATTAGTCATGTACAGTAGTGTCAATATTCATACAATGTGGGCCCCCCCAGTGATGTTTGTTGGTTTATGAACGTTATCAACTATAGTTATTTGCGTATCATAAACCGTAGTTATTGGAGTTATGTTCACCAACTTAGCTATCATCAATCAGCTACAAATCCCATCAAATCATATGAAATCCCCTTGTTTGTTGGTTAAATCACCATGTTCCGATGAAGTAGGGGCCCCTGGCATCTTCCAGGCACACGTGCCCAAAAGGCCAAGGCGCCGATGCCGTTTGAGCGGTGTAGACCACAGTTGGGGGCCCAGAAGCCTTGATCGGAGATCCCACGGTGCTATGGTGATTTGGGTGGTTCTTTTTGTAGCATTTGCAAATCATCCCCTTCCCCAACATATTTTCATAAACTGGGATGTGTTAAGTGGTTCGATGCGGTCTAACATGCTAAAAAACCATCAAAAATTGGTGATGTAATGGAATGTTAGTGGTGATATTTTGGGATATTCATGCCGATGTAATGGTTTTTAACGAACCAACAAAAGGGCAATTCAGCCCGTCAACACCCCAAAGAAACCATGGTAGGGAGTGAAAACACATGTTTGGTGCGATAGAATGGAGGTGTTTATTAGGGGGATGGGATTGTGCACTCATACATATCTAAGATTCTCCCTCTATATATTATATATATATATTATATATAGATATATACACCCCAAATGAGTTCTATGGTTCTACATGTGAAGCCTACATTTTATGGGTCAAATCATCCAAAGCAGGGGTCACATAGGTTCTGGGCATATATGGAAAAATGAACAGTTTTATACGGGCTATGGAAAATAAATGCAATATATGGGCAATATAAAACATCACTGGACATTGTGCCCACTAAACCAGTGGATAAACTCGTGGTAATGAACATTGACAAACCACTTGCCACTCCTTGGATGCACATTCAGGTCCAGGTATAGAAGGTCATACCACTTGCAAATTGGATAAATGTGCTCTCTATGATGGATTCTTTACGGGTTCAACATTGATTTTGGGACTATGGTCTTTCAAATCCTTTCAAAGAATAATAGAGAGTACTCTGTTTGGCCATTTCAGGATTCATTGTAGAGCTTAGCTACTGGCTTCCATGTGCCATTTTCCACTATAAAATCACTGGGGGAGACCTTGAAACAACACGGTCTCCAATATGGCTTCCATCGACCCCAGTTGGCTCTATGGTCTGCCTCTAGGAGGCCCGGCGGAGAACGGTTCTTCAGCGGTGATCTTCGCTTTTTTCCGCACCTCTTCCCAGACCCCAGAGGTACTGTCGAAGTCGCCTTAAGGGCTGCAGGCGACTGCTTGTGATTGGCCTAAAATGATATGATCAAAGCCAAACCACTAATCCCAAGCAAGCGTAAATGCCAGAATCCATCCGAATCCATCCGAATCCATCCGAATTCATCCGAATTCATCCCTCTAAATCTTCAATTTCTATAGCTTTGGAAAATGGCCCATTTCTAGGTGATTTACCTGTATATTAAGAATGGTGTTTTTTCCATAGCTATGTTTGAATTTCCGGTACCATGCTTTCAGCCGAAGAAATAGGAAGACCAAGCCAGTGCCGTCCTAAAAGCTAGCGCCCGTCATGGAGCCGGGAGACATCAATCCAGTTCGCTGATCCAACTTAGCTATCGTTCCGGGGCCCACTTTGTAGCATCCAACTGTGGAATTTCTAAAGAGCAAACTCAACCCAGGACAAGTCAATTTCCCGTTGGTTTGGGGAAGTACCATATCTTCATCGCCATCACAAAACGCTCCCCAGATCTCCTGAATTGGGGTGTCTTGAACCGCTATTCCGCATGTCGACCTCCGATCTCCGGCTCACCTCAGATCGCCTGAAAAACATGCCAAATAATATCAAATCACATGCAACCCTGAAACATTTAGCTACTATCTATAGTCTCTATATGTCAATGTCTCTATAGTCTCTATATCACCATTGATCTCCCCCAAAAAAATGATGCTTTGCCCAGTGGCTGGTATTGGATGGCCCAGCCTCTGCCTGGAAGGCCGTTCGACAAAAAAAAACATGGAAAAAATGGAGGTTTCACCCAGCCAAATTAGCGATTTCATGCGATTTCTCAACCATGGAAACTGGGTGTTCAACTCGAAAAAAGGGACTTTCATGGAATTTTCAATGGGATTTTCTCCATCAAAAGGGGATTTTCAATGTGATTTTCTCCATCAAAAAATATGGATTAAACTGATTAAAGTGCTGCATGGGATATGAGTTCCCCTTCACCGTCATCCTGCGGGATGCACGATGCGCGTCTCGGCGTCTCGGCGTCTCCCCATGTTGCGGCTTCATCTCCGTCGTGGCTTCAAATCCATTCGCATGCATACATTGCGCATATGAATATACATATGCATATACAATGTATATATATATACTGTGCATATCATACATAGATAGCGCGTGATATCACACAACTATATATCATAAGTCCATAGTCTACAGTGTCTACAGGAACCATCTTGTCATGATCCACCTGTCTTACATCCTCTATAGTCAAAAAACAGTTGCCATGCTTAGTTACATCAATAAGATCGCAATGTTCAAAACCCTCTATCAGTCTGTTCTACTGATTGGTTGATAGGGATTCCCATGAATGATGAGAAGCCCGAAGATGTCGGATAGTCTAAGCGAACCAATCATTTCATTTCACCAACCAATCAACTAGCATTTATCATCTATTCATCCATTCCATGATATCCCCCTGTTACATTGATGCTTAAAACCCAAAGCCACGGTAGTAGAATCTCCACTCTCCTTTCATCACCCGCTGCTGCGCAGCCACTACGATCCTCCACCCAGGGCCTCTTCCCGACTCGCCAGCGCTTCTTTCCTGAGGAGCTTCGAATCCAATGTCAGATGCCGACCCGCAGCATCCACCTGCGCAGGACATCATTGGGGGGCAATCTCACCGTAATTTCAATGCAAATGGGTATGAATACGTGTGTAAATCTGTCCTTTCATATTTACACTTATAAATACTTATAAAATGTTAGAAACATATAGTAGGCATGTGTGTGTGTGCGTGATAGAAAGGCAGGCGTGAGATACACTGTGTTGCTTCAATCCTGGTCTTGGCATCTTAAGAGCTTGAAACAGCTGCCTGCAGGTAATCAAACCTAGCAATGTAAAATCATGTAAAATCCACGAGTCACAGATGTGTTTTCCGGCCTAAACATTGAGCTTTCCCGTCGCCGGGTTTGATGATTTTTTCGGGTTTTGCTCGCCATTCCCAGGTTCTGTCCATGAAAAGCCCCCATCTTTGCACCTCATAAGCCACGTAGGCGACTGAAATGCTGGGACCTGTACAAAAGAGGGATCTGAAGCTGGAAAAGCTCCACGAAAATGGAGAAAGGGTGGCAATGGTGATGTTTATGTTGATGTATGTTGATGTTGTTGACAAGGATGATGATGCTGATGATGATGATGATGATGATGTTGCTGATGTTACTCATGTTGCTGATGATGCTGATGATATTGATGTTGCAATGTTGCTGATGTTGCTGATGTTGCTGATGTTGCTGATGTTGCTGATGTTGCTGATGTTGCTGATGAAGATGAATGGTGATGATTCCTGGTTGTTGATATCCAATGTCTGGTGTTTTTAATGTCTGAAACCAAAAAGAAACTGGCGCCCAGATACAAAGTCCCACATAGACGAGGCATGGCAGCGTCGTACCGAAGCCTTGGCTGATCCCAACGCACCCAGGTTTTTCGATGGAAAAATGTTGTTTTTTTTGACCATAGAAATGACGTGAAATTGTCATTTTCCATAGAAAAATGACGCAATTCCATTTCTAGGTTTTCAGAACCATTTCCCTTCTAAGTTTTTTGGACATTGAAATTGCTGACCGAAAAAAAACTTAGAAGGGAAATGGTTTCAGACATGGTCCTATCTTTTCCACCCTGTATCTGGCTTCTTGGAGATGGAGCTATCCCAGCAATGTTAACCACCTACAGGACCTACAGCTGATGCAAGTGACTAAAGGTGCCTGTTCCAGGCAGAGATACAGAGATACAGAGATGCACCGCAAGATCGCAAGATTCAGCCCCAAGATATCATGTCATGACATATTCAAGCCAGCAAAATTCTAGCATCTGGCTCTACCCAACACCTCCTGCAGCTTGGACACTAAACATGCCTGCGAAAATGGAACCTGCGGCCGGAGTCAAGGAAGTCTGAGTGGGATTGGAAGCCACTGATAGCCATTGCAATATGGCAGAAGGGGTAGGACTGGGTAGGAGCTGAATCTGGAGAGCATACAGCACCGCTGTGCGACCAAAAAGTCGTCAGCCCGGCCAAGGCCTGAACTTAGATCCACGGCAGGGCAGGGCGCGGAATTTCACTCCCCTGCCCCATGTCTTGTGCCGCTGAGAGCCAAGAAAAATTGCCATGGCCATCCTAAGCCTCCGTCTCAAGTTTGCGTAGTCATCCCCAGATTGTCAACCACCAATTTATGGTGTAATTTAGGGCGGTTCCGAAAATAGGGATGAACTACGATCAAAATTGGCCCTTCTTGCTAAAGCGGGTTGTTGTTCATCCTTATCTAACATTAATTAAACTTCGAATCATGAATCACCATAAGTTCTCCATGTTCAACCGCAAAGCCGTGGAAAAAAATAAAATAAAAAATAGGCAGGGTTCAGGGCGCATATGTTTGTATGTTGCTTGTTATGATTTTTAAGTTGGGGTTCAACGTGTCATGCTTGGCTTTGATGTTTTTTTTCAGGTGGGGTTTGGGGGAAGATTTGGTGCTCAAGTGATGTGTCAACGTGAGGGGGATAATTGTTGGGGTTGTGCGGGCTTTATGTTTGTGTTTGGGTAGGTGGGTGCTTCATAATATATTGTTAAGATAGTATGAATTAATCATCAGGTTCAGCGTCTCCGCTTTAATAATCTTCATGTATTCCATCCCAATGTTCAGAAACAATCTCCATCCAGACCTCGTTGGTCAATCAAATGCTTCAAAAGCTGACAACTGTGTAAACGAGTAATAGTTTTGTTGTAATGCTGTCGTTCCTCCTTTTTTTTGGTGTATTCTCTCACTGTGTTTTCTTACTAAAGTATGATCAAAGAATATCAAAGATGTTTTCATTTTTTTCATATTGGTCGTGGTTTATTTCTCCATACTCTGCGTATTGGTCTAAAGGTTGTTCTTGAGCAGCAAGTCATTGGACACAAAATCAGGATGTGGATTTTCTTTTAGGAAAATCATAAATCTCCCTCCATCTCTTTGTAATTCTTCCTCGCTTACTCCAATCACAGTCATTTTTCTCTTACGCTATATATATATATATGTTTCTTTAAGTAAATTTGGGGTCTGGTTCATTTATGAATTAATCTTTTTATGCTCTCCAGTTTCCTATTCAATCCCACCAGTGTTCAATCACTTCATTGCAATTGATTACAGAGTTGCATTGTATTTCCCATCACGGTTGAGTTCTTTAACACAATCAAGGATGACCTTTTTATCCGTGAGGTTTTCATACATCTTATAATGTCAAACCTCACAAATGAAAAGATTCTCGCAGCATTTACTCCTTCGGTGTGTTGAGAAATCTGTCAATTACTAAAAAAAATCTGTCTCCTTCCTCATGGTGAAGGCCCATAGGATCGCAATTATCTGTTTTCTGTCCCAGTCATCGCCCTCACTATAAAACTACCAAGGTCAGCAAGAAAACACCAGCCAATTTCCTATTTATATATATATATATATATATCCAAATTTTCAATTTATACTCTGGGCATTTTCTCTTACTATATATATATATATAGATATTCATCTTTTCTTGAAGTAGTTCTAGGCTTTTATTCAGTTTCCGGGTTCAGGTTGGTTCTTATTTTCCCGTTCCTCCTCCTCTTCAAGTTCCTTTATAACCATATCAATTTCGCTCATTCCTTCATTAGGGTCTTGTCCAATCATCTTTCATCATTCATATACTTATTGTTTGCTTTGCCTCCTTATGACCCACTTGACACGTTCCACCCTTTAAACCTCTCTCAATAATTTCATACATCTTTTGGTCAGTAAACGGTTCCAACACCACTCCAATCTTTAGAAGCATAGCATCCAAAGCAAAGTAGGAGGGGTGAAATAGTATGAAATAGTGGGCAGGCTCGAAACCGCACTATTCCAAACACAATTCCGCGAAATTTTCAAAAATGTCAGGGAGTAAAAGAACATCAGTTCTCAAGTACAACTCACCAAAAATATCCCCCAAAACCCGAACCGAAAAAAACCTTGAAAACCAAGGATGACACCTTGAACCACAACGTAAAGTCATAACAAGCAACATACACAACAAATATATACGCCCTGAAACCCAACTTTTCCATTTTTCTTCTGCGATTTGAATCTTCGGTTCCTATTCACTTTATAACTAGTTATGTGGGTTGGCTTATGTTCACCCATATCTAAACTAGGGTTGTTTCATCACCACAAGCCGTAGCCAACCTACTTATAAACCAACTTAGCTATCATAAATCACGTGTTAATCCCAATTTTGCTATGAAACATGCCCAATTTTTAGTGATTCGACCACCTTCACGGTTGCATCTGGGGATGCGTCTGCAACATCCCGGGCCCCAACAACCCGAACTTTTCTCGCTGTTCCCCGCTGGTCCTGCCAAGACGCGGCCAAAGCTCGGGGAAGAGAAACAAAAATGGGGTTGAAAGGACAGAACTGGGTTTTTTTTGCAGCAAGAAGATTGAACCAGGAAAAATTATGGAAAAAAAATGTGTTGGAGCAATAAAAACGGGGATTGAATTAGCAAAAATAGGGATACAGCTGGCACAAGCCACCAGAATTGCTTGACTTACACCTCGCTGATCAAACCTGGCTGCCCCTCTATCGTAAAACCCATGAGAAACGAATTGTTCAGAGGAAACCGCCTGAAGCCCCAAAAAAATGGACATCTTCCTGGTTTACCAAAAGACACAACGCACCACTGCACTAAGATTTTTTCCAAAACATCTCTGGTGATGTTTTACCTGTCGCCAATGAACATTCCCATCCTCCAATCTGCCATGATCAATGGATTGGTTTACGGAAAAATTTACAGGAAAACCCCATATTTAATGGTAAAAACCATGGTTTCCTGTAAATTTTCCCTTAAACCAATCCATTGACATGAACGTTTCAGAAGTGTTTTCCATTGAAAATCTTCCAAAATGATGATCCACCAAGATTTCGCCTCACCGCGCAGTGGCAAAAGTCCACATCGCCTCCCTGGGAGCGTCGCGCCTGGAGATTGGTGGAGCCCCATGTGGGATAAATCTGGTGGATCAAAATGGATCAAATGTCCATCTGGCAATGGAGAATCCCCTATAAATGGAGGTTTAATTGGGAATATCATCTAAAACTGGTGAGCTTTCCATTGCCAAGTTTGATTCCGGTATAATAAGGATTCCATGCCCCCAAGAATCGATACTGCAAACGACTATTGAACCAGTAGGGGGTCAACACCTCATATGTGCGACGGTCAAAACTCAATTCATGTGGTGAGGTCATGGCATCGCTTCATAAGGCTCCCTATCGCTACACACAGTCCCAGCACCCTTTTCACCAACTAGGCAGAATTGCTGCTAGAAGAGGAGGATCCAGATGAGGACTCGGATTCTTATTCCCCTTGCGATGGTGACTCACTGCAGGTCATCTGACCTCGGAGGCTGCCCTTGGCTTGTGTTGGCTTGTCTTGGCTTGTCTTGCCTGTGCTGCCTTGTTTCTGGCGCCTTTTTTTCTTCACCCCGCCTCCTTTGCAA
>Ga0126342_10011795_pt1 | contig 15600 bp, 15 predicted proteins | sample Cyp1metagenome_FD_92528 | JGI IMG/M metagenome (GOLD analysis project Ga0126342, IMG submission 92528) | Coral microbial communities from Lord Howe Island, Old Settlement Bay, Australia - Cyphastrea 1 metagenome | ecosystem: Host-associated > Invertebrates > Cnidaria > Coral ...
CGAAAAGTGCTTTTTGTGTTGGAAGTGAGTTGATTTTTGGTGTTGGGAGTGAGTTCTTGGTGTTGGGAGTGAGTCGGTGTTGGGAGTGAGTTGATTTTCGGTGTTGGAAGTGAGTTGTTAACCTCAGCTCTATAGCCCCAAGTCGCAAATTTTGTTTTCGGATTTTGATAAATCAAATCAGAATGCTAAAGGCGACTAGGGGATCACTTATCTATACTTATCTACAATCTACAATCAATGCAATAAGATGCAATAAGTCTGTATTACGGCTGTATCTGAAAACATCAAGCCTCAATGACAAATTGAAACGGAGCATGTGCCTTTTATTTGCACGGGGTGCTGGACAGCTGAGCGCACTTGTGCAGATAGCCGGACAAGCTCGGCTGATCTTTGGGAAGCTGCAAACTCAGTGCCTGCCAGTGCTTGAAGAAGTCCTTCCCCAGGAGAGTGAACTCGCAGACACCACTGAAGCCTCCAAAAATGGATAGAGTGCAGGTCCTTTACCATTAATTAATTATCAACTTGGTTTTTGATTCTTTTGCAGTGGGTTTGGAGAAGGACTCTGGGTTTCAGAGTTTCTGCAGGCAGCAAAAGACATTCGGGCGAAGATCAGTCAGATGGGTTTCAGGGCCAAGCCGGGTGCAGTGCTGCTTTTGGAGGGTTGTTTTGCTAAAGTGTTGCACCATTTGCCCGGGTGTGCCTAGTACCATTGCAATTTCACACAAAGCCTGCTGTTCATGATATGTCATGCCGCATGGTGCGAAACCAAACTTGTGGCCTTTTTGTCAATTTTCCACAAGACTGTGATCGCCAGAAGAGATGCAGCTTCACTCCAAGGATCAGTGGTTGACCATGCTTCGCACAGTGATATCCTCCCTTCTGATTGATTCCAATGCATGAGATGCCATTGCCCTGTGCAGCAAGGTGCAATGCTGTTTGTTTGGCTCAAGGTACAGTACTCGAGTCGGAGGGGGTAACAGTAGTTGGGCGCTGTGCTCCTTCCCCTCATTGTTTGGATATTGCCTTTTCAAGTTTTGAGGTGCGCTGGGGTAGAAGCTGACCTGTTGGAACTGGCCTTGGCGGCCTTGCCGTATATTTAATTAATGATGGGCTCAGGTAGATGAGTGAGTTCAGGGCTACTGTAGCATCAACACTACCAACACTGTACTCGCTGCGAGTTACTGGTGACTTAGTGCAAAATATAAATGGTGAGTGGGACCAGTGCTTTGCTGGGCTGCTAAGTTTCTACCCGAGAAGTAGAGCATGCCACATTTTTATCTGGATATTTAGTACATTTTGGATCATTTTGGTACTTTGACTGACATTTATTGCGCTGTCTAATTCAGGTCGGTCAGAACCTTCAGTCTTGGTGCCTGGGTTCTTGAATTTTCGCGGACTTTTGCGCAGAGGAGCCCTGGCATCGCGGAATGCTTGAACAGATTTGGCCTACTAATGCCCCTTGGCAGAAATGAGGTAGCCACATGCAGAGCATGTCGCTGGTGATCCACCCTTGCGAAGAAGCAAGACTTCATGCTTGAATATGCTTGAATATATTATGTAAATTATGTAGACACCATGATAAAATACCCGTTTGTACTAGTAACTAGTACTACGCATTTGTTTCCAAGGAGTGAACCTCCCTGGGCGATCGAAGGGGTATATGACAAAGCGATTAATTAGACTGGATCTTGGTTTTAACATCAGAACAACTTGCCGATGACTTTTTTGTGGGGTCACCTAGGTCTGATGTGGCTGCCCCGCCACTCAGGTATCACTAGACATTGCCCTGCTGGAGCTATCAGTGCTAACATTTCTTGCTGGCATCGTGACTTTCCTCTATGAGGACTTGGTTTGGGTATAAGTTGGACATGGATTGCAAACCAACGGGCACTGCCCAGTATGGCCAACTCAAGAACTCAAGCCGTAGTGGTATGAAACATTTGTATATCTTGTATGCTGCATATGGCTATGCCGAATCGAAGCTACAGAAAGTGAACACAATGAAAGGAGTGACAAGTTGCAGCTGTAGAACAGGGGTCCTCAGCCCGCAGCGTGACAGGAGTTCAGTTCCAAGTCGAACAGCCATGGCCACATGTGCCATGAAATCCACGACACACCGGGCACACCGTCGCCCGCGTCGCACACAGAGCTGGAGCTCATGGAGCTGAAAGAGCCAAAATCCCCAAAGGTGGTAGAACCGGAGCAGAAGGCGAAGGTGCCATGCCACGGTGCCAGATGGTGACACAACATACTAAACAATTCCATACAATTCCTTAAATGTCCATAATAACACCTCACAAAACGATATATGAAAAAGCATGAAAAAGCAAGAGTTGGGAATGATCAGGAAGACATCAATTTGCATATATGTACTGTCGAGACAAAGCCGTTCCGCTGAGATTTCGGTTGGTCAGTCTGAGCATTGAATGAGGCACGGGAAGACCTACCGGAGCCTGAGCCAGAAGGTTGCGACGAAGAAGCGAAGAAATTCTTAGAGGCGCTATGCACAACGTGAGAGTGCTTGATTTGAGGGCTGGAATGATGAGCAAATATATATATATATATATATATACACATGCAACAATGTTTTATCGAATGCGTCTCCTCTAATAATTGATTATATAATAAGTCTCTTGTTCATTCTTGTTCTGACTGTGCCACTTTAGATACGGCTCACCGTTTTTCAAGAAACATGCAGTCGCAATGGTGCTCAGCCGAGCTGAATTCACAACCCAATGCCCCTGAGGTGATCCTAGAGCGATTCCCCGGCGAAGCCTGGGGATTGTGCTGGCAGCGAACTGCTTTTGATGAAGAGAGGCAGGTTTTGCACGTCCTAGATATGAGATGATGAGATGATGCACACGCAGAAGGTTTGCGATGCTGAGGTATTTTCAAAGTTATCCACACGGTCCACATGGAGTTTCTGCCAGATACTTTCATGAAACACGGACAAAGTGCGTGAGCACGGAAATTGACAACATGGGCGGAAGGAGAGTTGTCCCCAGGGTCCCAGACAATCCAAACGGTGCTCATGATACCCAGGAGCTGGTGGTCATTTTGCCACATATTTCTGCAATGTCCTTATTTTTTCTAACACTTTTTGTCAAATTGTGGGCGAAAAGAAGGGCCTTTGCTGAGCGGAAGCCCGTGAACAACGTGCACAGGCTCATCTTTGCTGGAGTGGATCCCAACACCCCTGCAGGGCAACAACAGCAAGAGCGAAAAGAGCAAGGCACCCTGAAATATTAAGTGATTTAAGTGCCTGCATGTGCTTACAGTTAGCTGCAGGTGCCACTTGAACACTCACATGAAACGAAGACCCACTTGTCAAGCCAAACATCTTAAGCGCGGAGAGGAAAGATGGATGGGGGGATGCAGTTCATGTTACGGTGAGTCAGTTTCTGGAGGCCTTTTTTCAATCACAACCACAGTGAGTTTTGCTTTTTCGTTTAAGGATGTTTTAGTTTGGTGTGCTCCCTCCACTCGCTCTGGCATTTCTGCTGTTTCAGATGCAGTTCTGGGAGTCCTGGTGAATCAAATGAAGGCCTGTATAGGCCTGTAATGTTGTGTTTGTCATTTGCAGGGCTTCCACTTTTGGAGCGAGGAGATGAGTCACCAGTCTGCAAGTGGAAAGAATGCTTGTGAGATTTTATGAGGATGATGAGGGTGTCTGATGGTGTCTGTATTCGGCCTTGTGGATCCTAGATTCCTGCAGCATCATCAGCAGTTTTCAGATTTTTCAGTGGCATTGCAAGTCACAGCCCTTCAAGAGTCAGATATGTTCTTTGGAGACACGGCATGGATGACTTTGAATCCCTCCATTTAAGCTATATTTAAGCTAAAGCAGACGCATCTCGTTGTGAAAGATGCCATTGAAGTCCTTCGGTCCTTCGGGGTTCGAATCTTGGGAATCAATGGGAATCAGGCTCATTTGCGTCAATGACCTGTCGCAGCATAGCAGTATGAAGATGGCCTTGGTCGTGACACGGCAGCAAATGCAGCAACATGGTGAGCACATGTGAACACCAGATGGTAGGTGCCATTAGGTACCTCCTCAAAAATAACATGGAGAGAGTCCATTTAATATTAGCACAAGTGTGGAAGTAGGTTCATCGATATCTGGAGATGACATGAACCTATGTGCCAAGAGGGTCTTTCTATATACAGTGACTCCATACTGAAGCACCACACATTCAGTGCGTTGGAATGCGTTGGACGTTGTGGCTACATAGGTGTCCAATCGACTGCGGCTGAAATTCCTTCGCTCGGACTGGGTGATTGCAGGCAGACTAGTGGCAGGATATGGCAAGGGAAGGTAGTCTACAGACATTGCCCATTTTCCCATGCTGGGGATGGCCATCAATCCATGTTTAGTAGAGAGGGATCTATATGCACATTATAAGTCATAAGGATTCCCATCCCACAATGGATGACATACCCTGCGTACAATGTTTTGATTATGGCACGCATCACATGATTAGCACGCGGAAACTGGACCGTGTCGGAAACACAGAAACGCCACTACTACTCGCCTGTGTTGGTTGCAGGTGCAGACTTTCCTGAAGAGTCTTGGCTGGAACGAAACTATAGTGACTAATTATATGACTATAGAATATTGTATATAATATATATATATATATATTATATACACGACTATACCATATATGATTCATAGATTATAGACTATAGATTTTAGTGCATACATATATATATATATATACATGACGTATATGACTGTATATTATGTGTTTTGTGTGGGCGTGTCACAACATCCATCAACTCAACTTATTGAATGAAAGATTTATTGGATCTTATTGGTGTTCATGTTTCTCAATGGCATGGCCAGCGGATGATTTAACCCGTTGCTGTCGCCTTGTCACTGCAAGGCCTACAAGGAAGTCATGAAAGAAGCCTGTCCTCCGTAGCTTGGATGTACATCCTTTGAGAATGTAGAAGATGGTAACGGTCTGGAAGTTTCTGCTTATGAATTCTATTTTCTGATGTTTGGGTGAAAATGGCGTGTGAAGAATCAGAGAATCCTGCATGTGCTTGGAGTGTCAACCGATCCAATTAGCGCAGTATCATGTATGGATTGACGGAGTAAAGTGTAAAGTCAAGATAAATCAAACTTGTTTGCAAAACATTGTGCGGATGGATTGTTTTGACCCTCATGCCAGAACTGACATGTGTTTGTGCCACCAACGAGGCCAACGCTAGAGGAACCCGATGAAATTGAAGACGTGGCCTGGATGCACGAGGGCTGAACGTTTGATTGGAAATCTCAAACACGCTGCTTGTAGAACTTTCACAGTGTTGCTTGTAGAACCACTATTGCCTCGCTTCCCCTTCAACCCTCATTGCTTTGGAAAGTCCTGCTATGCAATTGGTATTGCTTCGGAAAGTATTCTTGAGATTTCTTGAGATCTTGAGTCTTGGTAAGGACATCGAAGACAGTGCTGAGCAGCCCTTCAACTGCAATAGATAAGGGTTTCTGGGGACCTGGGCCGACTGGGCCTATGATGTCATTCCTGGGAAGAAGGAAGAGGACATTTTTCCACAGCATAGTGGTTGAATTGGTGCGGTGGGGAATGAGAAGAAAGGTATCACATGTGAACTTATACTGTGGCAGGAGGGCCAAAAAACAGACTTCCAGGTACAGCGGCTTGCAGCTGAACTTTTGGAGCTACCAGTCCCATACCTAGCTAGCTGTTGTGACATGTTTTGACCTTGGGTTTCCATTGCTCAGATCTGGATTTGCTCGATCAGTTGAGGCGCCCCCCACGTGCATTCGCACTCACTGCCGATGTAGCAAGGGCTCCCAGAGATACCATGGATACTAGTGGATTGTTAAGTCGTGGATTATCAATGTTCATTCCTTGTATATAGGTTTCTACATCCAGCACACCAGGTAGGCCTCGTATGGCCTCGCCTCTTTTCCAGTTGCAAGCATCGGAATCTACATCTACACCACTGAAACACCTTAAGAAACTCTGTATTTTCCTTCCTTACAGACCTTACAGTCCTGTAGTAGTTCACTAACTTCCAGCTTCAAACCTGTGGAACAAACGGATTTCATTCCTCGTTTTTTGTGACATTGTGGGATCATAGGTCATCGCTTTAGTGCTAGCACTGATATGTCTATGTGCTAGTGCTAAGATTCTGCCGGGAACCACAGTTGGCACGGCCACACCTGCTCAGGCGCACAGCACCGTACCTGTGACTCCAAGTTGATAGCTTAGGATTTTCAAGCACAATGGCACAATCAATTCCGACTTAATCTAGCTCAGTGTTCTCAGATTGCGACTCTATGTGGTCTAACGAACATGTCCAGATGACCAGAGTTGATACAATATCCTCGATATCCTGACATTTGTTGAACAGCCAGAAGATGTCAGAATATATATATATATATATATATAATTATATATATTATATATTATATAAATTATACATGTCACAGATCTCAGGTCCACCTCATTTGCGAGCTCGCTCGGATCCACCGAAGCACACAATCCACCAAGCCGTGGATGAATCCGATGAGCTTCGGGTGACACCCTCAGCGCCATCCGTGCCACGCAACGATGGCATCTCACCCCATCGAGGCAGCCTGGGGGGGTTGGAAAGACGTGAAGAAACACCCAAGTCCAAGCAGGTTTTTCCATGTTTTTCCATGTTTAAATAAGGTTAATCCATATTGATAAGGTGTTTCCATGTTTTTCCTTCATTTCAGTCTCACCCAGATAGATCATAATATATATATACATATTAATATATTAATATATCAATATAGAATAGTAATAAAGAAACATATCTGTATTGGAAACGGGCAAGAACAGCATAGAACAGCAATGCTGTCGCAGTTTGGAGAGCCACCATGACTCCCGGACTTAAGAACCTTGGAGGTCCACGCGAGAAGCAAGCAACGCGTAAGGAGAGCTGTGCAAGGAGCCGCTTGTGGTCAGCTGGCCCGTTTAGAGGTTCAAGATAGATACATAATTAAATTATATGTAATTATATATCTATTATATATTGTGTGTATATAAATTATCAGATGCATTTTCCAGTCAAGGAAAGCCTATAGTTGGCGCCCCCTTAGGGCAACCGGTCAGGACAATTTTTGATGTCAGGCGTATACAGTATGTAAGATTTGGGTAGAACCAAGTACAATCAGGGTATGCCTATGCTTGACGTTGTGCAGGTGCTTTTTTTTGTTATATGTTTAGTGCATTTCGTGACATGTTCCATGGTGTGATCAGTCATCAACATGAACAGACACAATGTGGGACTACACCCAGTCACTCGGATCACTAAGCCATGCGGCCATGCGTGTTACTGGGGTTCCCGTCCTCAGGAGCACATCTGGAGCAAGAAATAGTTGTTGGAGTCACTTGGAGATATGGAACTGCCAAGGTGCATCAAGGTGCATCAAGGTGCATCAAGGTGCATCAAGGTGCATCAAGGTGCATGGGATCATACACTGAACCAAGGAACAGAAGCTACGCCTGAAATAGCTTCTTGGCTTGAATGGAGCCGACTGCAGCCGACCGCGGTAAACAGTTGCACAAGATTGCAATGTGCCTTTCCTCATAGAACAATTAACCATGCGGCGCGGCGTTTTATTGCTCGTGTATGGACTATCTCATTGTATGTCATTGTAGTAAGACCCATGATTTGGAGGACAGCCGCATCTTCAGTGAAGATGAACACAGTGATGCTCAGTGTCCTTCAACAGATGCTTGGCAAGTGGGAGCAATGAGGAACACGGCAAGTGTGGTGCCCTTGGACATGTCAATCTTAATCTGAAGAAGCCATGTCGCAAAAATGTGTTAGATATGTGCATCAACGTTCCCACGCGCGACAGCTACAAGTTGTGGTTTCTATGTCAAGACGCATGGGCAAGTGTGAGTGCTAATCAAGCTTTGTAGTTGACGTATTTCCCCTGTGGTTGTCAACTGTCAACTTAATTTTGTGCACCGAGGATTGGGAATACATGATGGACAATCGAGATGGGCTCGCGCCTTAGAACGATGTCAGGTGTAGCAGGAGGACAGCACAACAAACCTCCGAGGCAAGCGCGAACTGCAGCCGCCAATGGCAGCGTGCTTTCCCTCAGGGCCTTTCAGGGCATTCAATCTTCGCTGTGTACTCGTCATAGTTCCGGCACAAACAAACCTTGAAGGGATGTTGAAGCAGATATTTGATACTTGTCTTGAACTTGAACCATGCTTATAAGGAAGTTGCTGACAAAGAAACTAAGGGCAGACTGTTCGCATTCTTTGATCTCCTTTTCTGATCGCCAACAGAATTGCAACAAAAAGAGCAACGTTGGCAGAAGAAACTGTAAAGAAAACTATGCCCAAGCTGATTCTGATGTCTAATGACCTCTTCAACTGTTTCGCGATGTTTCATACATGTTTCGATGCATTCCGAGGGCTATACCGCAGCACCATGCGTACCCGCCATCCATTGGCATCCTTTTCGCCTAGGTCGTTTTAGTGGCTGGCAGCCAGGCTTATGCTTTGCAGACGCCTGGAGGAGTCGTGCCCTGCAATGGGCTTTTGTCACTTGGATGCAGCGAACGGGATAGTGGTGCCAGTTTAAACCTAGCTGTGAGCAGCCAGCACCCAAGATCTATGAATTTGCAAATTGGACCAAGGGAATGCACAGGAAGGAAAGGCATTCTGTGCCGTGCTGTCCAGGCCAGCTGGAAGCATACCTTTGCAGCACTTTGGAGAGATGCCTGGGGCAATGCAGGAGGCATTCTGGAAAAATCCTTCCTTGCCGACATGTCCTTGCGTTGGTTAGAAATGATTTGAATTGATTTGAAAAGGTACTTATCGTGCCATATCGTGCCATATCGTATCGTGCCCAACACATCCCTCCAAAGATACATGAGGTTGAGGTGCACCCTAGCCTCTGAGATCTCTCAGTGGCGGGTTGCGGAAAAGCGAGTGTGTGACTTTTTGTTTCAATTTAGTGTGCAGTTGCCCCGTCCTGTTCAGGCGTCCTCCCTGGCAGCAGGAGGACCTTTTGCTGCAACTGAAAAAGACGCATGCCATCGAGTTTGAGACTAATTGAAGGTCTAGGCCCATCCTGAATGATACTCACAATCCCAAGATATGGACATGAGACGGTTGGCACAAGGAGAATTCCCATACAAATCATCGAACCCAATCACAGGAGGCATGCAAGTGCCCATGCCTGGGTTTCAAGGCCAAGTGAGCGATTTGTTCGCTATTTTAAAGGTGTCAACTCAATGCCTTCGTATTCAACGGTCCTTTCAATGAGTTTGAAATGGCGGCTGTCCGAACCATTGTGGTATATTGTCATGTTTGCAGGCTATGAGAGGAAGCTGGTGGTTAAAATGCTCCATGGAGTTAACTTTTTCTTGAGCTTTGCAAGATCTTTTCAGGCATGTATCCACCTGCGCTCGGGCCTCAGAGACCTGATATGTCATGTGGCCATGATGTGTGAAGGTCACTTGGTTTTTAGTCTTATATAAATATATAATTAATATAATTATATTATATACTGTAGTCTTAACAAGTTGTAGCAAGGTGTACCCCAGAAGGGAAACCATGGGAAATCCTTCTGGAGACGGCCGTTGTTTCTAGTACTTGTAGGCAGACATCCAAGCAGTTTATTCAGCCCGAATAAACCACCAGCTGACTCAACTTTCAGCAGTGCCAGCTGCAAGGAGTGGAAGTGGTGGTATGGTTGGCTGGAACTACTGGCAGGCGGTGACCCTTTTGGGGGACAACTCTTCGCAGAGGGGGCTGTGACTTGAAACATGTCACAAGCATTGCGTGATTACTGGCTGTGCAGGCACCACCACAGCCAGTCGAAATGATGGCAGCTCCTCAGGTAGCCAGGGCTGTTGTGAGAGGCTATTGCAGTCGTTTTTCTTGTTTTTGGTGTGTCAGGCATCATGAGATGCAGACTCCCACATGTAAGATTCTGTAAGATGTTTCCAGATGGGGGTGCTGATGAAGGCATGCTCTTCTGTCAGCTAGGATGTCCTAGTTGACATTCATGGTGCTTCACCTTGATCGGTTGTGTCACCAGGATGGTCAACTACAGAGGACCTTACCTCACTTTGACATGTATAGCCGCATAGCCTGTATGGCCGTATGGCCGTCCAACTCAAACCACCAAATCAGCCAGGGCTTTGTTCCAAGTCTCAGCACGTCTCGACAAGACTTACACATCTCAAATATGTCAAAAGATTTGCATGACTGCCATAGACAGCGGAAGAGGAAGCCTGTTTTGCAAACCTTTGCTACCTCTACTGTGGCCTGTCACACAGACCTGCTCCTTGCATGAAACAGGACTGCAAGCCCACCACGCAGCGACTTGGCACACATGAAAATTCATATAAGTCAAGTAACATCAAGTAACAATGATAGCCACAGCCACATATAGCCACAATTACTTAATTGTATGTACAATATATTATTGTTTGTTATTATACGATGTATCTGAACGAGCCAGCCGCTCCGGAACTGGCACCAAAGTCACTGTGAGCCTGGCTTGGCTCCGGAAACATGGGAGATTCTCTTTGGTGTGCGACTGTCGCTTGGGATTGGCTTGGATTCACGACATGAATCACATCGGAAAGATTGTCAAGTTGGCATTGATTAATGAGTTGCAGAGAAATCTGGTTTTGCATGGTTTTGGTGTGTTGCTTGGACTTGTCACTGCATTTTCATGGACCAAAGAAGGGAGCGAGTCACAATTTTCCGCGCGGCGTCATGGAGAGGACGGAAGAGGTACAGCGCTTTGCAGAGCATGGCTGCTCCGTACTATGCTTGGGCTGCTCAGAAGGCATGCTCTTCGGTATCGATTACTCTGCGTGGTCGGTGGGACCGCAATTTATGGGAGCTGCTTGGTACTGACAACTCAATCCGTTCTAGTGGTTTCAGGCAAGTTTTCTTCCTTTTGGAGAAATAAAAGGGCCGATTTGGTATATTTTACCATTTACTCTATTGGGTTTTAAGGGGGAACCCTCTATTGATCATCTATGGTTTCAGGCCTTTGAGCTTTGTTGCTTTGTGCAGTGGTTGACTGGGGAGGGACACCAGTGACACACACACACACAGAGATTCCACAACAGTCGTAGGGCATTTCGAGGTCAGCAACATCCCTCAGCTGCTTTAGTTGCCTCCTGTGCCCAAGGTGAAACTGATACCTCCAGGCCTGCATTATGTCTACTGCAGCGCCAGTGCCGCTGAAGACATTGGTATTTGTAGGTCAGGGTTCTTTCTGCATATGAAGCCCAAGGATGTGGCTGTCTTCCGCTGGGATCCTGAAAATGAAGAGCTCGTTAGACCTGAAAACGAGGAGTCTGTCAGATATGCCGATGGTGTCCGAAGCTTCGACTTTGATCGGAATTTGGGTCCATATCCGTTGGAACTGCGAGAGCAGTGGGCAGAACTCACAAGGCATACCACGGCAGAGTTGGTTCAGAAGATCGAACCGATTTCTGGTCGTGTGCGCTCTAAACGCGCGGAGTATGATGCTGCTACAAATCCCAAAGCCGCAGAGGACTGCTTGGGATCCCTCAGCACATTTGATGACCCTGTGTTTTCAGATGCATCACTTTGATTGATATTCTGATTATAGATTATATATATGTCATATTCTGTACTTATCCTGTATTTATCGGTATTCTAGGTACAAGGATGGATTTGCACATGAACCGATAATAGCATGTTAGAGAGAGATGCGGTCAAGTTGGAGGACATGGATTTGGAGAAGCCAACTGAGATAGAGTCCAATACCGGCTCTTTGTTCTTTTCCAATTTTCCTCGGATTCGGCGCAAAAAGGGCATCAGTGCAGCTGAAATGACGCACCTCTACATGGACCGGACACCACAGCTGGAAGAGATGATTGCAAAACAGTACTCAGGCAATGAACTCGCCATCCTTGGTGAGTTGCAGTCCCTTTGCTGCACATGGACTCTGATGATCTTTGCACATTGACAAGCAACCACTGCAACCACTCTGAATTTTACCAATTTTGATAATTATGATAATTTTGCACAGTTTGGATTTTAGTTTTTTACTCTGTAAATCTCTGTAATTACGTGTTGGATCTTGTTGGATTTGTGGAGATGAAAAATGCTCGGCTGCTCTCAGTGCTCTCCAGTTGAATCTCGAATGGAGGAACATGGAGGAATGTCTAGGCCAACTGGTTAATCAACTGGTTGCTACAGGTGTTTCTGGTATTTCACCCAGATTTACCCAGGAGCTGTTGCAAGACAAACCATTGCATGGCTGTTTGAGAATGATACATCAGATGCACCTACATCTTCTGAAACTCCATCATTTTTTTAGTTATTAAAGTATAAGTTCTTTGTAAGCTTTCTGAGTTTTTGCCCTCTATTCACAGGGAGGGAACTGAAGAAGAAATGGTAATTAAATGCTCTTGCAGCTTGCACTCTCAAGTTCAACTTGCTGACTGATTGCTTGGTTGATCAACAGTTGATGCCAAGCATTGCCAAGCTGTAAATGAAGGCTGTCCTACATATCCTTCCTGCTGGGGCAGAACTTCGATGGCTTCGAGCAATGGCGTGCCCTCCTCCTGCTGCTTTGTAGTTGTGAGGATGCAGCATTGAGAAGAACAGAGTCTTGCCTATGCAGATGCGTCATGATGAGTCACTGTCTGGAATCTGTCCAAACGGTCGGGTATGATGCCCGTTCAATTCAGGAAATGACGTGATGCCATTTGGGGCATGACATCATATAAACGCCGTATATAGGCTATGAAAGACGGCTACCTCATCAGGTGAACAAGCAACATCATGCAACATCCATCATTGAGGATTCCAAGTTGGACAACTATAGAATATTAGTGAATCTTAGAATCTAGAAGTCAAGCAGTGTAGTGAGATATAGTGAGATATTGATTGCTCTATCGGTCGGTCAGGGATGGTCAGGGTTCGTTGCTTAGCAACGGTGCAAGGGTGTTGTAAGCCTTTTTGGTCTACTTCCTTGGCGGTGGGCCCTCTCCGGTTCACGTATTTTCTTGATTCAAGCCAACTGAGGAACTCTTTGCCGAGCTCCTGCGAACATTTTTCACCCAGCTTAGTCAAGCTCCATCTGATTTGTTTGGGGATGACTTAACCAAAGAGAACTTCTTGGGCAGTTGCGCCCTCTCTCTCCTAGAGATTTGCAACACGGATGCACCAAAGCTTCAGAAGCGATGTAGCAAGCTTCGTGAGCTCGTTGAAGAGAAGTTCGGCCTCTCAACGGAGGACCTGGCTTTGCTTGGAGAAGATGCACCTGAAGTGGTGGATTTGCAGGGCCAGGATTTTATCCTCAGAGAGGATTGCATGGGCGCGATGGATTGATGGACAGGATTCGCCCCGCCTGTTTTGTGAACAAAAGAGCGGTCGATTGAGGTCCCCAGAAATGCCGCTGATGGAAGAGGTCCCCAGAAATCAACAGTAAAATGGAAACAAGGATACAGACACAAGGTAAGTAGACTATAGGAGCCTTATGGAGCCTTGCTTTTGGTTCCTAGCAGGCCGCTTTGCACCTTGCAATGTCAAAGGTTTGGTGCTTTCTCCAAGTTGAAGTTGGATGTGCTTTGAATTTTGAACGTGAGAGTGTTGTGGAATGATGAGCGAAAGCATGGCAATCAATATCATGCAATTACAGTATATAATTATCATTTTGCACCTCAAGACGTCCATTGCTGATTTGATGAATAAGTTTCAGTTCGAGAGGTGAGACCATATGAAGGAACTGCCGCAACCTCCGTGGCGGGGCTGAGGTAAGAAGACATATCGCGCAGGACACAGACTAACAGCACGGCGTTTGCGGGCTGCACAGCGGGCAGCCGAACAGGCGCAGTCTGCAGACATTCAAATTTTGCATCATTCGGAATTTTGGAATCAGTTGGCATCGTAACATGATTTACATTGATTGACCATAGGAGTAATGAACCCCATAAATCCCCATAATGGATGCCAGCTGTTTTTGTGTCAGCAAATGGGCACAAGGGTCTTTGACCCGTAGCCATATTTTGGTATATTTTGATAAGTTTTGGTAAGTATGCATCTCTACAATGTATCTCTATACATGCCAGAAATGTGTTGCAAAACCACCACCCCACCCTCCTTCAACAGCACGCGACAGCACTACTCGCAAGGCAGCACCACTAGCTGCAAACAGCGAGGCCAGCGATGGTGCCGAGGCAGTAGAAGGACCAGTCATCACAACCCCGGGTGACAAAGGGCGACAAAGGGTGACATGCAGATTGAGGAAACTGACATGGACGATGTTTGGTTCCTTAGTACAGATTCGCCAGATTTGCGGGCAGGGCCATACGCTGTCATTCATCTTGATGATTGAACGATATTTGAGCTATCAAAGAAAAAGTCATCAGAAATCATCAACACTCATTGCTGAGATCTAAAAAGGGTTGATGATGGTTTATGTGTCTCCTTATTTTTTCATGCAATCTTTCGAACAAAAAACATGAAATCTCATTGACACATTATTTGTTTGGCTATTTCAGAGGACCTCGGGAGAGAATCTCGGTTACATCATTTTTTTTTTTAAATGCTTGTTATGTCATGTTCTGTCTCCGTATCCGTTTCCAACATCTTCCAACACGTATCACGATCGTATCACGTTTAGCTCCAGGATCTACCCGGACCAAGCCGCGACGCCGCGCGGGTGTACGGGTCCGGCGCCGCAGGGAGCATGCCTTGAAGCGCCGTGAGGCGAAACTTGGGGATTTTTGGGAACCCAGGCAGCCAAGTTGTGATGGATTTATGATGGTTATGCCAGGTTTAGATATGTTTAGATATGTTCAGCGGACTTTTAGGTTTCAACCGGTGATGGGTGAAATTTTATGGAAATCACTGCCTCTATTGTTTGCTTCTTGCTTTTCCATATGTACTGATACATCACAGAAAGAAAGTTGAAACGGTTGGATATGCTTGGTTCATCTACTGTATGCTCCTCTATGTGTCGAAAGTGGCGAACATACAGACACATCAAATTGACTTTTTCAGAGGCCGAAAAATTGCGTTGGTGAGGCTAAGCACAATCCATCCACATCGCATTTGCAATTTGAGCAGTATAACCAGTAATTAATATTAATTAATGACGTTTCTTGCAGGCAGCAGAACAGGGACAAGCGGCAGAGCCTCTTCCTCCTGGTCTTCGAGATGTAGCTCGAGACAATTTTGTTTCTCTCCAATCACGCGTAATGGGCATAAATTCAAAACATGCATTCTGATCGGGCCACCTCTATGCCAAGTGTAACGCTTTTGACGTGGGTAAGGGTCTGCTTTGGTGCTGTGACGTGCGACCAAGGCGCCGTTCGATCACGCCGCAGCTCAGACTGAGGCTTCCAGAGACGGAGGCGCTGCACATCTCGAAAAATTGGAGCCGGGAGGAGCATTTGTTTGACAATTGACACGCTGTGACATATCATATATAATGTAGCTATAATATGCTATGATATATACTAAGTCACCAGCAGATAGAATATTCAAAAAACACTGGACAACAGATAGAATAGTCCAAAACGCTATCAGCAAATCCAACAGATAGAATATTCATGATAAGCAAAACATTAAAGAA
>Ga0126342_10011796_pt1 | contig 15600 bp, 15 predicted proteins | sample Cyp1metagenome_FD_92528 | JGI IMG/M metagenome (GOLD analysis project Ga0126342, IMG submission 92528) | Coral microbial communities from Lord Howe Island, Old Settlement Bay, Australia - Cyphastrea 1 metagenome | ecosystem: Host-associated > Invertebrates > Cnidaria > Coral ...
CAGTTGCTGCAAGGGGTCTTAAAAAGGGGTTTTTAATAAACCCCTTTTCGTGCATCATTTCACGCTGCACAAGACACCGTATCATGCAGTCATGCTCTGGATAAAATCATCTTAGACTGCGCATTTTTTTTTTTGGTGTATCATCTTAGGGGCGCAGCATTTTGACACCACTCCTCTCCCACTACACTACCTTTCGTCCGCCTCCGCCTGCTCTCAAGTGTGAGCAGTGCCCAACACTCGGGTCAAACATAGATCTCTGGGACATCTAGGGCTTCAGGGGACGAGGAAGGATATTCCAAATCATTGTTTATGTTTATGTTGTAGTCTTCGACCCCAGCTGCCAGCCTTTCAATCTTTCATTCAACCCTTGCGAAACATGGAAAAATGAATCATGAAGAGATGGCAACTCAAATGTGTCGACTTTTAAGGAGAGTTGTCCTTCAGTCCTTCCCGTGAGAAAACTTGGTTTGAATTTGCTTACATTCAACTTGAAGACAACGTGCGCATCTCAGGTCACTCTGTCCTGTGGTCGAAGCCACTTCTGGATGAGGTCTTTGCACGTCCTGGGACATATGCAAGACCCTGGTAGTGGCATCAGCAATGCTATTTCTGCCTGTGAGATAAAGGAACAAAGTTTTCTGTGGATACAAAAAGATGCGGCTTAGTTTTGGTTCAGATTCTGGGAGCAAATTAAAATGCAGATATGTTACGTCAGTTCCGGCACATGTTCGATCCCGTTCGATTGTTTTGGACTACCTTGGAAGTTGTCTTCGAATCTCTCTGTGAAGGTGGAGCACAAGGTTCAAACTTTTACAAGTGGACAACACTGCAATATACTGCAATCAGAAACAAACACCAAAGCATTTTCATGACCTTGTATATACTACCTCTCAGGCTCTGCAGATTCAGATTTGGAATGCGATTTTGCACATTTTTTCTAATATTTATACCTTTACACTTTACACATGTTTGTGGCTCTTTGGCTTTGAACAGGACGCACAAGGCATCATGCTTCTTCGCTTCCGCAATGTGACGAGGGTCCGAACACCGCTGCATGGTCATCCCAAGCTGCAAACACGTTTTTGCAGCGGGCAGCCGAAGGCGAAGCAAAACCCAAACATTGGGGTGTCAAGAACCTGATTCTGTGGTGTATCAAGTCGCTTTTGTTGTCACTGATTGGGCACTTATTCTGATTTTGGTTTGGCTCACAAGTGAAGAGCTATCCTTGGGAACCAGATCCAGGATACGTACCAACTATCATGTGCCAGCTAGGTGGTGTCAAGAAGCCTGGCTGGCACCTTTGATTTGCTTGCACCTTGGCTGCAAGTTGGGCATTTCAGATGTTTTTGGCTTTGGTACAGTGGAGTCTGTTGGGGGGGTCCATGGATTTTACTGCATCGAAAACAAATTCCTTTGGCCAGTCTATCACAATACTTCCAGCTGGCGGCTTGAATAGAGCAGAAATATGTGATTTCATGAGGTTTCGTGTCTTCCAAGATACCTCATTTGCCAGAGGATTCCATGGTCAGTAAATGTCAAGAGTCTTGTGACCTTGTGATGTTCAATTTTGCGACTGTCAGACCATCAACGTCCGGCACTTGGTGAGCTCTATCAAGCTCCGAGTCTTGGAGGCGCGGCTTTTCTGGTTTAGATTCGAAAGCCCTGAGGAAATGCATCTATTTTGCTTCCGTAGCCTGAGTTGACGAGATTTTGTATGGAACCCTTGCATATCCTTGCACTTTCAGGTTGTCTACCCCAACACTTGGAGTGCGAGCGAATTTCGCGAAGGAGTTGCTGCTGCATTTCAGCACGTGAACAGAGTCTCGGCATCATGCAGCGCAGTCTCCGGATCTTAGAATCTCAGCATCTATAAAGCATCTCAGTAAAGCAGACTTAATTCATTGTTGGCAATCTACTGATCATATGCAGGTAGCGGAAAGTCACTGCAACTCAGAATGGTTCCAGTCCACATTGTGCAGCTGGTCTTGTTATGAGTTCATACCTTTCTGACTGTTCATGCGTTCCTCGCTTGCAGGCCTTTCCATGCATGCGAATCATATCTCTGAAAACTTGAGGCCTCAATGATCCTCCTCAATGTACAAAAATGGTTGATTCCAGGGATGTTGCGTTTTGTATAGCACTGTACTGTGTTGTAATGTGTTGTACCATGTTGTACCATGTTGTACCCATTGTCGAAGTACTGAGGCCTGCTGGATGAAGGCGACTTCCTGAGCCTGCGACAGCTGTTGGATGAAGGCCTGCTGGAGGATCTCCAGAAAAGCCATGAGGACTTGACAAAGGGCATGGCACCTTGGATCAGATCCAAGGGATCCAAGGGATCCAAGGGATCCAAGCTGCCGTATGTTGCCGTCATTGTCCACAGCAATTACCTGGAGCTAGATTAAAAGCCGTGTGGAGGAATTATAGCCCAGTGATCTTCCCTTCACCACTACTGGTGTTCAAATATCTTGCAAAGGAACCTTTGTGCCAGTGAGTTTTCCGACATGTGAACCAAAACCTGGCTTTGCTGTACTCACCCGCTCAATCAGCTTGAAGCAGCTTGAACTTGTCAATTTGTATCAATTTGTGCATTTTTGCACTGTCAAGGGAATTTCCGCGGTCGTCTTTTTCCCCAACAGCAAAACTTTGCTATGGGGTCTTTAGCCCAGATTAGCTTCGGTCCGATCCTGTGCAGCTTCAACACCAGGTTCCGGACAGGGTTCCGGAGGGTTCTGGTGCATATACCTCGTGAGGTTCCGGAGGGTTCCGGTGCAGATACCTCATGAGGTTCCGGAGGGTTCCAGTGAAGATACTTGCTGAGGCTCCGGAGGGTTCTGTGCGGTTCCGGAGGGTTCTGTGCGGTTCCGGAGGGTTCCGGTGCAGATACTGAGGTTCCGCAGGGTTCCGGTGCAGATACCTCGTGAGGTTCCGGAAGTTTCCGGTGCAGGTACTCGGTGAGGTTACGCATACTTGGTTAGGTTCTAGAGTTTTTTGGTACCTGGTGAGGTTCCGGAAGTTTCGGGTGCAGCTACCTGATGAGGTTCCGGAGGGTCTAGGTGAAGATGCGTGGTGAGGTTCCGGAGGGTTCCGGGGCAGATACTTTGTGAGGTTCCGGAAGGTTCCGGTGCAGAGACCTTGTGAGGTTCCGGAGGGTTTTGGCGGAGAAGATGCTTGGTGAGGTTCTGGAGGGTTCCGGTGCAGATACCTTGTGAGGTTCCGGAGGGTTCTGGTTCAGATGCTTTGTGAAGGGTTCCGATGTTTTTTTTAATGGCATAAGCACTGAATTTTTATGGCGTAAGCACTTTTTCTGGCAAAAACGCAGAAGTTTTCAAGCTGTTGGGGAAAATAGCACCTGAGTTTATTTTTTTAAATGGCTGAGGACTACGAATTGAAGGAAGTCTATCAGCTTGGTATTTTTCACTCCATGGCGAAGGCCCTGTACCCTGCAGCACTGTGGCACCCTGTGGCATCCTGAATTTCGATGGTCGAATAGGATTTGATTACGAAAGCGCTAGCTAGCTGGAGTTACTCTTGCTTCAGCAAGGGGAGGGGCAGGCCTGACTCCAACACAGTGATTTTTCATTCGGAACCCCTCCCCCCAAGCACCCGGGGCATTTTGAAGCGGTCTTGGAAGCAGATGGTCACGGGCTCAAATCCTGCCAGGTCTCTAGGCAATCTTTATTCAGCATATCGAAATACCATCATTTTCCAGGCTCATATGAACCTTAGCTTCTGTTCACCCCCCCCTTGGGCCTCAAGTCGGTCCGGCATGGCTGCCGTTGGCCACCGCAGGTGGATGACCAGGGCTGTGAAGCGGTTTTCGTGACGCCTTTGCTGCGGGTGACGGAGTCGCCTGGATGGATTTGGTGATTCTTTTGATGTGGGGTCGAATTTGGGTGGCATTGCTGGTTCAATCCCCTCAGATACATTTGCATACATTTACACACACACATAAGTGTTTGCACTCAGGAAGTACACGCTGCAGAAGGTGGGGAGCGTCGTGGTTTGTATCACGAGATGCAAGGGTGGACACTGTCGAAACGGTGGGATTATATTTTCTCTCGCTGCATCTCGCCGCAGTTCCAGCCGGTGCCAGGATCCAAAGGTTTGGTGGGAAGTCCGTCGACTCCACAAGTGGACTTTCAAGCGGCTTCTTCCCGAGGATGGCGAAGAGGCCCCAGTGTTCTACCCAGAGCACATCTGCTTAAATTGGCTTAAATGACTTAAATGTTTTAAATATGCAAGCTTTGGTCCGACCACCACGAAAAGCAAACGTCAAGACAAGGAGCCTGTCGAGGGATTGCCTCAGTGTGGCTTGGACAAACATTGCTGGAAGGCATCTGACTGGCAGATTGTGGCGATGGACAAGAAACGATGGCGCCCTCCCATGTCACTTGGATCTCAGAGTCCAAACATATCCAAACACTCCATGGGCTCCAGTGAAGGTGAGTCAATCCAAACATATCGAGAGCAAACACGCAGCTTGCCTTGCTAGTTGTTGCTCTTCCTTTTGAACCGCCGAGGTTGAAAGATGAGGAGTAGCCTCTAATCTCAGCAAGAGGTCAAGCTTTCTTAGGAGTCCAACGAGACCAGGTCTGACATTTCGGTGCTGCGTCCACACCGCGGGAAGGTGGCTGTTTTTGAGCTCTTTGCGCCGATGCAGACCTGACAGTGGCAAGAGCTCTGAATGTGATATCCACAGACAAACGTGGACCGAAAGGAGCCTTCCAAGCCCATCGTAGCCGAATCGTAGCACATCTTGTCTTAGGGGAATCTGGTGTTTGGAACACCAGCAATTTGTTCAAAGCTGTCAAAGCTCAATTCCAATTCCATAGGACTGGCTCATGACTTGCCAGCGCTGACAGTCTGACAGTGTTCCTCCAAAGAATGTCCTCGACTGAAAACTGATGCCGCGCTTTCGAGAGAGGGGGCGAGAGTTTGCAAATGACAAGCGTCAAGATCATCTCGCAGTGTTTCAAGGTTTATTTGAGCCATCCGAGCTGTGCCAGTTTGCCCAAGCCCACTTCGGGGGATTCGGTTCTTGGCCCGGGTCCAACTAGCACTGGTATCAGGATGCAAATTTGAAGCGTCCAAGACCTCACAACCTTTTTTTTCTTTGGCCAAAGTTCATATGTGTATAAAAAGTATGTATATGTACTACTTCACAAACACAAAAAGTAGCCGAAGCCATGCGAGAGATACTGATTCGTTTGTCGTCCCTGGTGATTTTTGCATCGCCTTTGTTCTTCCTCTACGAGCAACTCGGATAACCCGGCCACGAATTGGACAATGGAGCGATCCACAAGCAGCTCTTGTGGCGAACCATTCTCTGTGAGGAAACCATAGGAAACCACTGGATACCATACTAGAGCTCCATGATTTAGCCAGTTTTCCTCATTGAACCGGGTCAAGAAGGATAAGCCTAACAATTTTAAGCTCCTTAAGGATCATTGCAAATCCCTCAGTGGTCCGTTTTTATGAAAACACATACTCCGAACACACACACACACACACACTCACACACACCCTCCTTTCATATCCTTTCCAACATGTTTTTGGTTGGCACTGCTGGCAAACAGAGCTTTGACATCTGGAGGATTTCAGACACTGAGGTTTGGAGACCTACAACTTGACCCAAATATCACCGCTGTGAATCTGCCTACGCTCTTCGTGGCCGTCTGCTGCGGTGTGGGCTTGGCTGCAGGCATATGCCTTCGCGCTGAGTTGGACACATGAAATGCAGTTGTTGAATCTGTACTGCTTTAAGACTTTACTATGTGCTGTCCATGACACTTTCAGTTGGATGCAACCACTATTGATGGGTTGGTCCAAGAAGCAGACAGCATGTGTGCCTACGCTATAATCAGTATAAAAAAGGATAAGGCAATGTCTTCTACTGAGCTCCAAAGTTCGAGAGCTTTGGGTTCTCTCCAAGTTGCATTAGATACCGTTAGATCCCTTAGTATCTCAAGTTTCTAAGGCAATGCCAGATGTTCGCGGTGCTCGCCAGGCGTTGAATCTTCTCTGCGCCGCTTCGCTGAGCCATTGCTGCCCCAGGCTCTGATTCTTGCTAAACTGTAATGAATGTAGAATTAGCAGGTTCCTCTACCATGATTTACTTAGAAATTTTGGCACACAGAATGTCTAGCAGCAGCGTTTGCAGGGACCGATTTTTAGCCCCGAAAAGAAAAATCTTTAGCCCTGAAAAGGTTTTTTTTAGCCACGTAAATAGGTTTAGCCACGAAAAGTCAACATCTTAGCCTCGAAAATCAAATTTGGCATATTCCTTGAAAACAAAACTTTATCGTTTATAATTCATCATTTTTTCAAGCAAGAAAAAAGAAAAAGCAAAACAAATTTAAGATGTATCGAAATTATTTGGATGTGATTTTTGATTTCATCATTTTAATTTGAAGATTTCATGGTACGATTTGATGGTGCTCGCTGATGATTGCAAGGTACAATGCGATGATTTTTCGCTACAAATTGTATTTTTTATCGGTACAAAATGATGATTCCATGGGTTATCCGGGAGACATTTTTCCGTATCTATGCAGAGGAAGCTATGGCACAGAAGCAGAAACATTCCTAGTGAAAGAGGTGAGGGTGGCGGGCACAATCAAAAGGGCCAAACAGTTTGTTTCGAAGTTTTCAGAATGAAGATATATCCGGCCAAGACATACATGAGCCGTGCCGCGGCATTTTTTCCCTAGTCACAACGATTTGGGTGACTTGCGTTCTAGTTTAGGCATTTTTTCCCCACACAGTGTGTCCACGCTGAGGGCTTATTACGGTAAATGTGAAGGCCGGTGCTTCCTCAGGATGCTCACTCTGGTCTGCGGCATTTTACTTGTAAATTTCTGTACAAAGTGGCTCTTGTGACATCTTGACATGCATTTCGACTGCGCAGGCGCACGCAAAGACTTTGTCCCGAAATCTGGGATGATCTTCTCGGTGCAAACTATGATTTGTGACTTTGCACGATATAAAAATGAATGATTTTTGATTTTTGAGTTTAATTTTATGTTTGCACGATAAAGAATTACTGGTTTCTCGGTAACATTACTCGGTCCAATTTCTTTCGCTATCGACTTGAAGCCACCAGGTTCAGTCTTCGGAACCAAATCGGCCGGTCGGAGGAGCATTTGGCTTCTTGGCTAGAAAGATACGAAATTTGACACTGTTGTCTTTGGTTCGAAGACATGGCACAGTATCTGTTCAATAGTATCAATGCCAACCGCAAATAGAAGACATCCACAAGAGGCTAGCAGGGTTTACTTGGCTCTTTCTATTCCTACGCAATCTCAGGCGTTTGGAATCGAGAAAACAAGATCCAGATTCAAGAAGGTATGGGTCCAGAGCCTCGGTACCCAAGCTTTCTGCGCGATGGCTTCTGTCCGGTTGCCATGGGTAGGCTGCCATAGGCTTCTGCGCATCAACCGAGGACGATAAATCATTTCAGAAAGCCGCCAGTGCAGCCTGGAAGCAATTGAGTGCTGAAGACCGCCAACCGTATCAGGATCCGCGGTTGCCCGTGATCAGTAATTAAGCACCATGAATCTACCGAGTGGATGCGACTCGTTTTGATGTCAACGCCAGGAGAAGTACCGCAATGAATGGGCCGTTTATCTTGCAGCTTGGCGAACCGAAGGGTTTCTAGTGCCGATATCCTTCCCGATCGAACTGTTCATGTTCCTTTTTGTTCCTTTGGTTGCGTTGCCCCTAGAAGTTGCGCGGCGGCAATGCCTCACTGCAGTTTTGCATCAGTCGTGATCACACTTAGAAAGCATATTCAACTGAATAGCTGCCTCCTTTCTATTCCCGGTGTGAAAGTCATGGCAGTTGTATACTTAACATTGTAAGGTTTTTGGGCTTACAGTGCATGACTGGTCTTCTTGATTCTCTTGATCTCTTCACACCAGACCCGAAACGGAGGAAGACTTGAAGCAGTGGCAAGAGGAAGAAGAGGCTGACCAGCGGAAGCGATGCAGCCTTTGCCTGCGGGATAGCAAGCAGACTGCGTGGCGCCATCGATGGGGTTCCGCCTTGGCCCAGCATCGGGGCCACGTCAAAGTCTTACATGGCACATGCAACGAGGCCGATGCCAAATACTAAGAAGCGGCCACCGCCGGCCGACGAAGAGTCGCAACCTCAGTAGCGCCTCCTGCCGGTTGTGCTTTCCGAGCTTAAATTAGAATTTACCAAGGCCCATCGTTCCTTGGAAAATGCGGCGACGGCCGAAGCAGCCGGCGATCCGCTACAAGAAGGCGAGGCGCAAGGCGTAACACGACTCAACTGTTCGAAGCACGAGCTCTGAATGTTTGAGGTTACCATGGACCTCGGGGGGGTTGGCATCATTGTCTTGCAGGAGGCGCGCCTAGTCAGGTTTGCGTGGCATTGGTACGACAGATTCTTCACACTTGCAGGTCTACACCCCCAGCCGCAATGCCAAAGATCCGGCTCCGCCACAGGGTTCAAGCGGGAAGCCGATTAGTTCCTTCAGGCGTATGAAGCCGATGCATAGCGATTTGGTTGAATGCACTTCATGCTGGGACTGCCAGGCTAGCACGGGAACGCGGCTGCGGCGAGCAGCGAGCGCGATAAACCCCTGAGAAAAAAAACGGCAAGAGTTTGCTCTGCTCGTTTTTGACCGACACACTAGCTCTTGTTTGCAAAGGGCAGAGACACACGAGGCAGCAAAGGTAAATGCGAGGCAAAGCTTGATGGACCATCTTCGTGGCACAGCTGCTGCACGCGCAGCAAAAACATGCGCCGGAGCCGTTTCAGCATCCGACAGTTGCATTACCCGCGCGATTCCTCCGGCTTTCACTTGGCAAGGGTCTGAAACTCAGCACCATTCGCAGATTTTTTGGCTATGTAGTAGCATGGAAACCTTGTGCCCTTATCCCCATCTATTGGTCACTGTGCTTGTCACACTGCTCATTCGCGTGCAACAAGTAGAGGACCACGAAAACAGACCAACATAGATACATACGTACATAGAAAGAAAGACGCAGACAAAAAGATATTCGAGTTCGATCAAAACGTTGGAGTCGTCAAACGTTGGCCCCGACTTCGACTATCAAGGCAACAGCAGGAAATTCAGTTCAGAACAATCGTTCCGCCAATGTCAGGCGATGGGTGACGACTGCTACCAGTTCGGCAGCCAAGTGCTGCTGCGAGAGCAGGCAGCAGTTTATGCCGAGGGATTATTCAGAGGACCAGCGAGTCACACTCATAGCATCACCGCATTGTCGAGGGACTCAGAGCACCATCAAAGCACACTTATAGACTTATAGCATCACTGCTTGTCACTGTCGCTGCAATCCAATCTAGCGACAGGCGACCATGGATAAGAACATCAACAAAGAACGGCTTGGTCGCATGAAGCAGAAGGCCGGGGCCACTAAGTACAGGGCGGGTCCACAGAGCACACCGCGTTCGCTCAGAAGTGTTCTCGTCGCTCCGTGACTGAGGTGGATCCATCGCCAGAGGGAACCGCTGCAATACATATTGTACCGAGAAATCATCATATTGTGCCGAGAAATCAACCTATTGTACCGAGAAATCATCCTATTTTCGTTGGAAAAAAATACATATTGCGCCGGAGAGGTAAAAAAATAAAAAATGAACAATAAAAAAAAGGAAACATATTGAAAAAAAGGAAAATATTGAAAAAAAGGAAAATATTGAAAAAAAACGGGGAACATATTGAAAAAAAGGAAAAATTTGAAAAACGGAAAATATAAAAAAAGAAAAATATAAAAAAAGGAAAATATATAGAAAAAACAAGATTCATTTCCGTGACATTACGTGGTTAACACTCTTACGCAGTTTTCTTTCGTGGCAAAAAAATACGTGGCTAAAAGTTCCTGGAAAAATTACGTGGCCACTAAAGGCAACCAGCGTTTGCACTGCCACCCTGGAAACCTTTTACTGCCAGGCTAAAACCTTTCAAAACACATATCACTGCCACGGAAAACACCTATTACTGCTACACCCTCTGCCACACTAGAAACCTTTTACTGCCACGCTAAGCACCTATTACTGCCACACCCTCTGCCACCCTGGAAACCTTTTGCTGCCACGCCAAAACCTCAAAACACATATCACTGCCACGCCCCTATCACACTAGAAACCCTTTACTGCCACGTTGCAGCCTATCAGTGCCACACTACTGCCACACGACTGCCACACCACTGCCATATATGTCGGCTTCACAGCACCAATCCAGAATTGGGGATTGTCAAATTTTAAGGGTTGGTCCGTTTTTCATGGTAGAGTATCTGGCTAAATGTAGAACATACAGTTTGTGTAAAATAGATTCGTACTTTCACGTCTCTCACGGAACACAGTACCAATGCAGATTTTGTACCCAGGAGAGGATGACTGAAATTTTGATGTTCAGTAGGGTAAAATTGGTCAAGCAGACTCTTAACTAGCATCAGGTCAGAACCATGTGGTCGGAATCTTTGGAGTGTTGGAGCCATGGTTCTGAATGTTTGTTGGGTTGGTTCTCAATCACTTTGGAAAGGCACTGTTGGTGTACAGGCAAGCTTCGATGCCTGCCATTTCAAGCAGGACCTTGGGCTAAGCTATGACGAACCTTGATTGATCCAATGCAGCCTATGTGACAGTTAGGTGCTTCATTTCATGCGTACAAGGACGGCCGACTGCTATGCAATAACGGTTTGTGGTTCGAGCAAAAAAAGTGTTTGACTGCAGCTAAGGAAGGCAGACTGGTGCATGATCATGTTTCAGAGTTGAAATATCTTGGGCTGATCCTCTTTCTCTTCCGCTTCTTCATAAACGTGAGGGTGCCACACTGAGGAATTACTGCACTTGTGACAGCGCTGTTTTTGAGACATTTTAAGATCCAATTTGGTGACTATGACTATGTCTATGTACCAAATTTCAGCCTCGTGCTCATTCAGTGTGACTGGATTCTGGATCTGCCATATGTCACATGTCTATATAATTTTCCAGGCCGTCAAAGTAAGTGGGCAAATCAGGGTCGCATAAACCTGAGCGATTCATTTCAAAGACGTTCTTTCCAAGGCACTGTTTCAGAATACTGTGGCGATTTGCGCTGAAGACTTGCCCCAGACAGTTGGGACGCTTGGCCAAATTGCTCAGAAAAAACAGCTTATTGGCGGGGTCCCTATTCCCATACTATTCCCATACTATTCCCATACTATTCCCATACTATTCCCATGAGAAACCTGGGAATGGGGGTCCCATCATTGGGGTCCCTACAATTTCCATCCAGCTTATGTAGCTTATGTCAATATCGTATATCGTATGTAAACATATATAACTAGGGAACGGCACTGAGAGGCGCCTGGTGGTTTTAAGGGTCTCTGTGTCCAATTCCCCTTGTAAGTGCGCATCGAGCTCTGCAGGCTCTTTTTTTTCTTTCCAAAAACTACTTCTAGCCGTGAAACAATTTGCTCATGGCTGCCAACTTCTGTGCATTGTTAACATGTATATGAACATTAACATCCCACCCCACAAAATTCCACCCCGCCCCTGAACATCGTCAACGTAACATGATCAACGCAACATGCACATGAACGTTCACATCCCACCCCACCTCACCCCTGAACATATCAACGTAACATGTACATGAACGCAACAAAAAAAACAACAAAACACACAGGCGCCCGGCAGCGACGTTGGCAACTACACATATATCTTGTGTTTGATGAAATTAAAAAAACACCAACGAAATCCAACGAAGATTCTGAGGTGCCTGAGATGCTTTAAGACTTAAACATGCTTAAGCCAAATTCCCTAAGGGCAGAGTTACCTGCCAGACTTGGCCAGGAGCGTAGCGCGTGTATTTGAAGCTGGAATTTTTGTCGAACACATAAGAAACTTGGAAGCACTTTCTGGAGCTCAGATTTGGGTCCATTCACAAGTGCTGTGGAATTTCAAACATATGGATCCAAATCTGATGAGATGAAATCAAAAGCTCCAGAAGCCACTGAGATAAAGGGGCCCAAGACTGAACACGTATCAATTCCAATGAGACATTTCCATTCTTTTTGAAGGCGTTTCAACTTTTGCACGTTGGGTGCTTGTCGGCCCCCATATCAAGGCAGATTGCCCAACGAATTTGTGAGCACCTTATTCGGTGCCAGCCCTTGCCAATGCCTTGGGACAGCCACTTGGAAGTTGAGGCGAAATCTCGCTCAGGTTGTGGCATGGTTTGAAGAGGTAGGGCCAGGTAGGATGTGGTGTTGGACTGTTGGACTGGCTCCAAGTTTCTTGGTGTCATTTGTATTAATTTGTGAGTGATTCCGTGATTCCACTGCTTCCAAGGTGAAGACGCTGGCGGGATTTTCTTCAATGAGATTTCTCAGGCCAGGTGTGAGATGACCACGTGTCTCGTCTCACGATCCGACGATCCGCTGGGTATCAGGGGAATTCATGGTGGTCCCACGCCGTCAGAGATGGAAATGACTCTCCTTTGAACATCTTTGAGCCTTTGTTTTCTTTCACTTTGGCATGCGTTAGGGGACCCCACTCAGTGGCATTCTGGTAGTTTCCCTCGAAGGATATTGTTGGCAGGTTTCTGAACAAGCGCAACATTCTGGGCCCGTTGCGGAAGATAGCTGCAGATCCAAACCTTTGTCAAGGCTGTGGACTCCTCAGCAAATGGATTCATCTCCTGAAGTTCCACCAGAAACCTTCGGAAAACGACTTGGATTTAGATGAACTACATTATAAAAAATATTAAAATATTATATATACATATAAATATGTACCTTTATGTATATATATATAGGCTCAAGGCTGGGGGTCCCCCAGGGCTTCCAGGAACCCTCAGTCTTGTCATGTACTATAAACGTCGTTATGGTATAGACATGGGGGGGTCGGGGGGGTAATAACGTCATGTGGACTGTGTTGGTAACTGAGATTTGTTGAAACCTTGAGGATGTTGCTTCGTTGAATCTGTTGTTACGTTGCAAGTTTCGTTGTTGTTCACAGAAGGGGGGTGGGGGGGTGTAATAACGTCATGTGGACCGCGTTGGATTGAGAGTTGTTGAAACCTTGAGGATGTTGCTTCGTTGAAGCTGAAATTGCAACGTCAAGTTTATCCGCGCTGAAATTGCAACTTGCACTGATCGAACAATTTCAGAGAAGAGCATAAAACACTGTAAAATACAGTGTAAAAACAACATTTTCCATATCCATACAAATAAAATGCCTTTGTGGACGTGAAGATGAAAAAGGTGTAATGTTCAGTTCGTCCATGGTTCTCCAGTGAATTATGACATTTTGTAGTTATCAACAAAACGACCAAAAATGCATGAAACCGCACTTCCAATGGTTAGAATGTTGCGCACATGTTTGGCCATCCATCGAAGATGTAAATTTCTCATTTTTCTGCGCGGACAAACGTCAAGTTTATCCGCGCTGAAACTGCAACTTGCGCTGATCGAACAATTTCAGAGAAGAGCATAAAACACTGTAAAATACAGTGTAAAAATAACATTTTCCATATCCATACAAATAAAATGCAATTGGCTTCCGGGGAACCCTCAGCCTTCACCCTATATATATATATTTATAGACATATTTAGATACATACATACATACATACGTACGTACGTACGTACATACATACATACATACATACAGGATATAAACATATATAAACTGGAATTTCATGGAAATTCAGTGATTTTGAATGAACACAAGAATATCAACAGGTCCAACCACTGGAAAAATCCGAACATCTCCAAGGCTGGATGGTGCTGTTGGGCATGGCCTACAGCCTGGTCTTAGCCGCCTTCGGCTTGGCAGTCCTTCTCAGCAAGCTTCGCCGCCTGGGGGATCTCATCCGGATCGAAGCCATTGGAGTCGCTGGGGCTATGGCATTTTCAGTATGTTTTTAGTTGAATATGATGTTGAAACGTGTTGAAACATATTTTAAAATTATAATCTAATTCATGACCGGCGGCCTGTTATCTCAGCTGGGAATTCGTGGGAAGTGCACTGACCTACCAGTGTCTGGGGTCGCCCACCCTTTTGTCAGGGGCACATAGTCACCCGCAGCAACACGGTTCTGTCCCGCAGCGACACAGTTCTGTCGCAGCTGGTGCAGCCAGAGGATTTGGTAGCCCCACGAGTCCTGTACGTATCCCTACGCTCAGTTGGCATGCTAATCGCCTCCATTGTTTTGCCCTTGACCTGATTCCATCCCCGTACTCACATGCTCATACAACACAAAATCAAACCCTTGCGGGCAGAGCCCAATGGATTTCTAGTCCATCTCCTTAGCCACTCGGACACAGTGTGTTCTGCTAAATCCTTGGAGTTTCTCCGCTTGATGTCTTATCGATCCCATCCATGACCTCCCTGCACAGCGCCAGCGCTTCAAATCAGAATAGGCCTTCCTTGATTTCTACCACCATATTCTTTACTTTGCTCCCCTCTTCTATTTGCTAGAACTCTATGTTCTGCTGCAGGGAGTTTTGTTGCTGCTGCTGTTTTGGCGAAAAGTCTAAGCCGTTCAGGCTTTGCTTGGGCTTTTCGTCCAATACCCCACATCTCTCAATGGCAAGGCTTGACATTCGGTTTGGTAATGATGATCATGATCCCCAAAATTCACTTCTTTAGCAGATTTGGAGCTCCACTCGCGAAGGCCCAGCGCATCAAGTCTCCATGCATCTCATGATCTTCATGCACGTCCATGTGTCCCAATTTGTGGAATCTTGATATGGCTCAGTATCGCTTGGATGATTTGGATGGCCCAGGTCACAGGGCTGTTTGCAGAAGCGTTGACTGCTGGAAGCTTTGGAGCTTTTCTGTCGTCGGATCTGATGCGGCTTGTGGGATTTGCCAATCAGGCAGGAGCAGTGCTGTCGGTGTATATCAGATTACATTATATAGATACACATACATACATGCATGCATGCATGCATACATACAGACAGACAGACGGACAGACGGACAGACGGACAGACGGACAGACGGACAGACGGACAGACGGACAGACAGACAGACGGACAGACGGACAGACGGACATAACATAACATAACAAAACATAACATAACATAACAAAACATAACAAAACATAACATATTATAACATAACATGGTTTAACATACATTACATACATAGCATACATAACATACATACATACCCATACATACATACCCATACATACCCATACATACATACATACATACATACATACATACATACATACATACCCACACATACCCATACATACCCATACATACATGCATACATACATACATACATGCATACATACATACGTACGTACATACATACATACATACATCTTTACATCTATACATACATCTATACATACATCTATACATACATCTATACATACATCTATACATCTATACATCCACACATACACATACATATACACATACATATACACATACACATACGCATACGCATACGCATACACATACATACACATACATACACATACATACACATACATAACATACCCATACATACCCATACATACCCATACATACCCATACATACCCATACATACCCATACATACCCATACATACCCATACATACCCATACATACCCATACATACCCA
>Ga0126342_10011797_pt1 | contig 15598 bp, 17 predicted proteins | sample Cyp1metagenome_FD_92528 | JGI IMG/M metagenome (GOLD analysis project Ga0126342, IMG submission 92528) | Coral microbial communities from Lord Howe Island, Old Settlement Bay, Australia - Cyphastrea 1 metagenome | ecosystem: Host-associated > Invertebrates > Cnidaria > Coral ...
TCACCCTGAGATTGCTGTGACACTGCATGCGCTGGGCAACTTGAGCCGGCAGGCTGGAGATCTCACTCAAGCGAAGCAGAACTTCGATGAGTCCTTGCGAATGAAGCGCTCTTTGCATGGGGACGGGGATCACCCTGAGATTGCTGTGACACTGCATGCGCTGGGCAACTTGAGCCGGCAGGCTGGAGATCTCACTCAAGCGAAGCAGTACTTCGATGAGTCCTTGCGGATGAAGCGCTCTTTGCATGGGGACGGGGATCACCCTGAGATTGCTGTGACACTGCATGCGCTGGGCAACTTGAGCCGGCAGGCTGGAGATCTCAATCAAGCGAAGCAGTACTGCAATGACTCCTTGAGAATGAAGCGCTCCTTGTATGGAGACACGGATCACCATCAGATTTCTGTGACGCTGAATGAGCTCGGTAATTTGAGCCGGCAGGCTGGAGATCTCACTCAAGCGAAGCAGTACTTCGATGAGTCCTTGCGAATGAAGCGCTCTTTGCATGGGGTCGGGGATCACCGTGAGATTGCTGTGACACTGCATGCGCTGGGCAACTTGAGTCGGCAGGCTGGAGATCTCACTCAAGCGAAGCAGTACTTCGATGAGTCCTTGAGAATGAAGCGCTCCTTGTATGGGGACGGGGATCACCCTGACGTTGCTGAGACGCTGCATGATCTGGGGAACTTGAGTCGGCAGACTGGAGATCTCAAGCAAGCAAAGAAATACTTGGATGAGTGCTTGAGAATGATTCGCTCCTTACATGGAGACAGGGATCACCCTGACATTGCTGCAACACTGCATGAGCTGGGCAACTTGAGTCAGCAGGCTGGAGATCTCACTCAAGCGAAGCAGTACTTCGATGAGTCCTTGCAAATGGGCCGCTCTTTTCACGAGGACAGGGACCACCCTTACTTGTACATTGCTGGAACGCTCCGTGAGCTGGGCAGTTTGAGTCGAGAGACTGGAGATCTCAGGCAGGCGGAACAATACTAAGCTACGATGAGTCCTTAGATTGCTGTGACGTGCTGTGACGCTGCAACGTGAGTCGAGACTGCTTGGCCCAGGGCAGCCCTCAATAAGAGGTGTGGTGCTGAGTGACTCGATCCCCTCATGCGCAAGCTTTGCAAAAGAGCCCAATTCTGAAGGGCCGGTTGAGTCACCGATGTTCTTGGTGTTGTTTACCAATGATGCTATATACTTGTATGTATATAGTGTTCAGCTTTGTTTGCATCGTTTCTTCCACGGGTCATTGATTTTTATTTTCCTTTTCCGTTTGTCTTAAAGACGAGGTCACCTCAAGATCAGATTTGTTGTGTTGTTTCCTTGCAGTGGCATGTTGTCGCCATGTTGTTTTCGTACTTTTTGTTTAACGAGTGCCGATTTTCAGTCCCACATGTCTCCGTCCATGCCCTGCCCTTCGTTGCATGAAGCCCATCACTGCTCACCCTCCTGGGCCGAGGGAAGCCAGCGCACCGCCCGCACCAGGTGGGGCGGGAAAACCATCAGCAGGGTGAACTTGAGGACCCAGAACGGTAGTGAAAACATGTGAAAACGATCCCTGTCGGGAACGCAATCAAACTTCAAGTTCAGATTTCAGATATTTTGAGATATTTTGAGAAGCTACCTGCATCTTTCAATGGAAGATCTAGACGCAGAGCTTGTTAACGCTGGAAGCACCAGAATCGGATATTTGTGTTGGTGCTGCCAATCGAACTTATATATAATTATATGTATATATATATATATAGGAGATCCGACCTGCCAACATTGCAGGCCTGCTGAATCGCAGCACGCAGCTGTTGAAGACGAAACTGGAGGAGATTCTGCGTCATGTCGGTTGACCTGGTGGTGCTTACCACTCCTCCGCAAAAGTCGTTGTGAGTTCCTTGGGTATGGAACGGGTCGCCATAGAGACAGCAACCGCGCTCAGTATCAGGAGGAACACTCCAGGCTCGGGTCAAGCTGAGCAGCAGTAGATGACCAGAATCTCACGGTCAGGAGGTATTCTAGAGAGTTTGAAAGTCTTCCCTGAGGTAGCAAAATATTTGCCGTACTCATACTCTTAGGATCTCTTAGGTACATAGCCAATTGCCAGTACCAAAAATGCCCCCGGATTGTGATTGTGGGTCCAGGATCCTCAAACTTCAGTGATATCATTGATATCATGACTTAGTTTTGGACCAACACTTCCAACAGGCTGTCCTCCGAACTTCAGAAGTTGCAGAAGCACAGGCGGCGAGATTGCCAAAGACATATAAGCGTTGTTCTAGTCTGAGTCAATACTTGGGATGTCCAACAATTTCAGCTGCTCGCAGTTTTGGAATGGTGGTTGGATATGGCTTACATTGGTTTCCAAGGATCTCAAAAAAATACTAAACTCTGTGAGCTGGTTGAGACAACGATTGCTGAAGTTGGCCATAAAGGTGCTGGTGGTCTTGGAAATCCCTCATGGCAGAGGTGTTCCTTTAAGCCCATGCCGCCATCCAAAGCCATGAGCCGTGATGGGTTTGCAATGTTCCCACTTGACCATCCTGCTTGATGTACTTCACATAGCACAGCCGCCCAACTAGATCCCTACTGAGTGAATAGTGATAGTATTGATAGTTCTTGTCGTTCCAACATCTTTCAAGTTGAAAGCGGTACTTAGCCTTTTGGTACTTCACCAGCAACCAGAGATTCCCGTGGCAGGTCACGTGTGCTTTTAGCCAAGACTCTGCTGCAGCAGCTGCCAGCATAGGCCTGGACCGGTGGGGAATCCCCTAATTATCAGGTGTGAATTGATGGGTGTTTGGGAAGAGGGATGTTCCAAATCCAAGATGGTTACAGCAAGATAGACCACTTTGGTGATTTGTGCGAGTCAAATATATGCCCAATATGTTATTGTCAGTTATTGTTCTTTGTTGCAAAATGTCACCCTGCCCAGGGTGAACTGTTTGTTTTTGGGGGATGCTCCAAACCCAGGATGCTTTCCAACTCAAACAGATCAGTTTGGGGATGTATTTGAACTCAGACATGCCCATAGAAGGTCGGCACGGGGGTCGCATTTGAGTTGGGGTGAGGCCGCTCAGCCCTCGTAGTCACTAACGTAGTTTCAGCTATCTTGATTCGTGGACCCAACTGTGGGCACCAGGATGAGTCTCGTGGCGTTATGGTGCAGCTGAGCCTGAACAAGGTGATCTCATCCCACATCAGTGTGGATAGAGGAGGGTATGCTCTTGAACAAGATCATACCAGCTACTGTAATGTTGCCGTCTACTGATTGAAATGCATCATCCAACACAATGGCAATGACTCAAGATAGGTGAACTCTGGATAGAAAACCAAGGGTTTGGGGATAATTGATTTTGTGGCGCCCGTGTCACGTGCTTGTGAGTGGCGCATACTACTTCAGACTTCTCAGACAGGACCGCCTGGACCACATATTATGGATACTTGATGATATTTATGGATTACATTTCTTGTTTACAGCTTCTTTGTCAGGCCCAGAAGTGTTTTCCACCCAAAGGTTAGTTAAAATGAGCTCTGATTTGTTTCGCAAATAAAACACAACAGATCACAACAGATTGTACAGTAGCAAAGCAAAGCAGTTTTTTCCTTGGTGTGGATGTTTTCTTGTCCCTTCCAGGTGCTTTTGGTGTTGCTTGACTGCACACCACCGACGCTGCCGGCGCTGCGAGTGCATGCTCTCGCGCTATCTCAGATTTGTTTGATGTAGTTGCAATTATGTTTCGGACAATTACATCAGTCAACATGCATTCGGGAAGACTGTGTTCCTTATTTATCCTAGGATGTTTGGCATTGTGTGACAGCATGAATTTGAATTGTTGTTGATGAATGTCAAGGGCTAATTCAGTAGATGATGTTTGATGCGATATCTTAGCAACCGAGTATTCAATTGCTTTGAACCGATTCACTATTTTCCTTCTCACTAGTCTTCTTCTTCGGCAGCGTCCGGAAACAAAACTAGCTGGTGACTGATGAATGAATCTTCTATGAGTGGCCCACCTCAAAATGGATGAAAGCGCATGAATTCAGTGTGGATGAAAGCGAGGAGAGCCCCAAAGGCAAGGAACTGGAGAGAAATGTGATGCAAATCAGGTCATAGCGCTTGCAAGATCAAGGCATTGTTTTTGAATGTTGACATAACGATAAGGAGGCTCAACCTTGTGACACCTTAGAGTTTTATGTATCAAGCACAGCTATACAATAGTATCTATAAGTACTGTGCTGGAAAAAGTCTGCAAACCAAAAATCGATTATATAAACAATCGTACGTTAGGGATTTGGTGCCTGGTGCGTTTGATGGTGTATAATGTGAGGAAATAGCATCAATTCTCTCCAGCAATTTTGGGCTCTGCAGATAGAGGCCATTTGCTGGCCGCGTTCGAAGCCCTTTGTGATAAGGGCTTCCAATAGTGAAAATGCGAGCAGTGAGAGAGTTAGCGGAAAAAACACCTTCTGCGTGGAGGGCTTCTGCATCAGTGCAGGCCTTGGCAAAAGTGGGACAAAGGTTGGTTAGTGTGTGTGGCTCCTCATAATGTTTCTCGGTGACTGTGCTTGTGGTGAAGTAGTTGATGTCGCTGATATTGTGTGTCGTCTGGGAGAAATCAGGACCCTGGACACTGTCCAAAACTTGGATAGAGCGGGATGGAACGGGCATCAACATTGTGGATCACATGATTACAACGCTTGTGACACACAAATAACATTTCTCAGGGATATCTAGCTGGATGCTTTTTGCATATTTTTGCCATGTTTCGCCATCTGTGGACTTCATGCTCAAGCCTGAAGACTTTCAGGCGTCACGAAATATGCTACATGTTGCTCCTCATGCAAACGCAAGCATTGGCACATCCGACCAATCTGGGATGCCACATGGCTTGAACCCCAGTCCTTTTGAAGATTTGTTGGTCATATCCACAATGTTGCTATACATCTCCAATGGTGGAGTGCAGAACTTCCGCATTTTTCCGGTCAGATCACTATTTTCATGTTGATTCATGCTGGTCATACTACTCCCCATTGTTGGGTTCTTCCGCCATTGTCAGGGCCAAACTAACTCCCTGGTTTTTGTTACAGTAGATAGTGAAATCATGTGAAATCATGTGAAATCCTCATGTTTGGTGGTCATCCTCCCAAGCATTTGCCACTGAAACCTCCACTGTTGGCACATCTTTGTGGCTGAGAATCGCCTCCCTGGTCTTCGAGGTGAAGTCCCGTGACGCTCCATGCGGGTGGCAGAGGCCGTGCAGGCCGTGGAGCGCAATCGTTGAGGCAACACACAACTTGAATCAACTTGAGATGTTTGAACATGTCAATTCCAAGGCATGGAAAGTCATTGTAGGACTGAGATTGGGTGAGTCATCCAATTTCTTTTAGGGTGAATAACATGAGCAATACCAACTGATATCGGAGTTTAAACCACGAGATGAGATGAGGTTGAACAGCTCAAATAATACTGATACAGATTCCTACTGTATGTTTTGGGGTTCAGAAGATTGTAGATACCAAAACTGACGGCTATGCTGATCAAAGCTGGAGACCCCAAACCACCTGTATTCTTTCGGAGGAACAGAGCTGTTTGCTTGACCCTTAGACATATCATCGGATTCTGCTCCAACGAGCGGAACCTGAGTTTTCCCAATGCATTTGAATGTCAATGGGGGTTCGGGTTCAACAGGCTGCCTTGATGTCCGGACACGTCTCCTGTGTTTTGATGCAGCCAGGAACCACTTCCGGGCGTCGCCAAGGAAGATGGCAAAGAAGATGAAGCGCAGAGACATCCACAGGCGCGTACCTCAGTGTTGTTCTGGTGGTGATGATGTCAGAATCACTGGAATCCCTGGCGACCTTTACAGTTTTGTGAAGACGGTGGAGGGAAGTGCCTTAGATCAAGGAACTGAATAATTATGGCAAAACAGGTCCATTTCATTGCAAGCTTATTAGAGGAAATCATTTTTGAGATGTCCCAAGTTTCGGGTGTATGGGTTGCATCACAGCTCGGCCGTCCTGACACTGTGCGGCCCTCTTCAAGGCAGCAACCTTCTCCATTGATATGTCGTCAAAGTCATCGGAGCAAACATTTGCTTGTTATTCTTATTATGAGCTGAAGAGTTTCATGCTTCAAAGCTGAGTTAAAAACTACGCCGACATTAGTTGCATCTATCCACGCTAGCCTTCAGAGACAGAATTGGCATTCAGAATTCAATAGCGGTACTGCCCTGATCGAATCATCATTAACATTACTAATATAGAAAGTATCACTGAAAGCACCCTGAGCTGCCTTAACATGCCCAATCTTTAAGATTCCTGCGCGAAAACGGGATTGATCATTGTCATATAATCAGTCCAAGCCTGCAACCCGTCTCACAAATTCACATAAACAGCCTAGTTTTGCGCAGGGCCTGATGCGCCATAGCAGCCATGGTAGCATAATCCGGTGCCAGGTCTGGACTGCTGTGCGGCATGGCTGACCCGGAAGATGACCAACAGATTCAACAGATCCTTGTTGAGGTACTGTTCTCCTTTTTTCGTTCAATGGTCTGGAGATGTTTGGAGCCAGAAATTGAGTACTCAGTTTTGTGATGCACAGCAATCAGCAGCTATAACATGCTATAGCTGGCTACAACTATATAACTCACAAAATGTGCCAATGCGCAATATTATGCAATAATATCCAGCCAACTGGAGGAATTTTAAACCTTACACATGCTACAATCCAACCGGGTTTTGGCATCTTGGAAACGGTTGGATTTGGCATACAGCGGACTCAGGATTGTTGCCAAGTTCAAGGCGATACGGGACAATGCCATCTATGAGGATCCCAACAGAGTCGCCAATTTGCGAGAAGAGATGCAGGAAAACGCAGCAGACATTTGGGTGAGTCTGCGTGCAATTCAAGACCGGGTGAAAGAGATTCGGGAGTTCCTTGGTGCTGCAACAGACGAAGAGGACTCAGATGTGCAGGACAGTCGGGGAGATGGCCCCTCATGAAAAGAAGACAACTATATTCTTGGTCTAATTTGTTGAACAATTAGTGAACATTGTTGAACGAGACCTTTTTAGTTTCCCTGAGGCACAAAAGGGCCAAGAAAACATTTCCCCATGCAGGACCAGGACTTGGCGCTTGACGATTCTGCCAACATTTTTGGCATGATGGCAGCAGTCCGCCACGTTGCAGCCCAAATGGCGAAACGAGAAGCGCATCGAAAGTGGAGATCGGCTTGTGTACAGATTATGTCTGCCACTCGGAGAGCTGAGGAGCTGCTGCAGCCATTCCTGCTGGTGGACGTTTGCCCCGAGGAGTCTGATGTGTTCACACATCACACCGTCTCATTTCACTTGCAGGCCCCAGTTGAGGGAAGTGTCACAGCAGTGACATGGAGCGTGACAGAAGAGACACGCACACAAGGCGCCCCTGAGGCTTTCAACTTTCCTGAGGTCATTCCAGGAGGAGAAACAGAAGCAAAAATGCAGGCCTTGGAGCACCATTTGCTGGAGTTGCAAAACGCACACAAGGATAGCGACCACAGTGACATTGCTGCGACACTGCATAGGCTGGGCAACTTGAGTCAGCAAGCTGGAGATCTCAATCAGGCCAAGCAGTACTTCGATGAGACCTTGCGAATGAAGCGCTCTTTGCATGGGGACGGGGATCACCGTGAGATTGCTCTGACGCTGCATGAACTGGGCAGTTTGAGTCTAGAGACGGGAGATCTCAAACAAGCGAAGCAGTACTTGGAAGAGTCCTTGCGAATGAATCGCTCCTTGCATGGTATGATCCGTGACGTTACTGCGACCCTGCATGCGCTGGGCAACTTGAGTCGGCGCGCTGGAGATCTCAAACAAGCAAAGACATACTTCGATGAGTGCTTGAGAATGGACCGCTCCTTACATGGAGACAGGGATCACCCTGAGACCGCTGTGACGCTGCATGCGCTGGGCAACTTGAGTCGGAAGGCTGGAGATCCCAATCAAGCGAAGCAGTACTTCGATGAGTCCTTGCGAATGAATCGCTCCTTGCATGGTGACCGGGATCACCCTGACATTGCTGCAACGCTGCATGCGCTGGGCAGCTTGAGTCGGCAGGCTGGAGATCTCAAACAAGCGAAGCAGTACATGGAAGAGTCCTTGAGAATGATTCGCTCCTTGCATGGAGACAGGGATGACCCAGACATTGCTGCAATGCTGCATGACCTGGGGAACTTCAGTCGGCGGGCTGGAGATATCAAACAAGCGAAGCAATACTTGGAAAAGTCCTTGAGAATGAAGCGCTCCTTGCATGGAGACAGGGCTCACAGTGAAATTGCTGCAACGCTGCATGAACTGGGCAAATTGCTTGTGCAGACTGGAGATCTCAAGCGGTCCAAGCTGTACTCTGAGCAGTACCGCATAATGCAGTATGCTGTGGACAGGGATGAGGGCCTCTCAGTTATGTCTGCACCACTACTCCAGTGTTTGTATTCGGTGGCGTGGCGATTCGACATGTGGCAACTCTTGTGATGAGTTGGAATGCTGCAAGTCTTCAGCAGCACCTGGAAAGTTGCTAAGGCGTCCTGAGTTAGCTGATTCCCGCAGCCATCGGGCTTGCTGCAAGCCCTGGAAACGAACCTGTCTCTACTCGTTGCAGTGTGTTTTATTGGGATCTTTTGGATCTAGTCAGATCAAAATTTGGGCTTGCAGCTGCGGTGTGGCTCCGTTGACCTGGATGCTGCCATGCTTCAACATGTTTCACCATGTTTCATCCATGTGTTTTTTCCTTCTCCCTCTACCTACACGAAGTTCCTTGGATGAAATCACCGCTCAAGACCCCTCCTGGTCAGGGAAGCGAGCGCACCACCTGCGCCAGGCTTGGCCAGCAATGAACGAGTGTTCTTATTGGATCTTATTGGTAGGCTTGGGAAGACGAGTTAATTCATTGAGTCACTAAGTAGTGAGGATATTTTATGACATTTTTAATTTTAGATCATTTGTTTCTTCAAGAACAAAAGTAGGAATAAATAAACCATCATGCTTCATGATGTGGCAACTCTTTGGTGCTTTCAATAAGATCATCCAAGGAACAAGGAGGGTGTCTTCCCAACAGAAATGGGATCGTTTCCATCCCTATGACTGGGTTGATAGTAACCCAACTGGACGGATTTTTGTTTGGATGAGTTCAAACCACCAAGCAGCTTGCAGCCCACAATCGTCTACTGAAACAGCCACTGCTATACCCTCGATTTATCATCACATCCAGGAAGTTTGAACTTGATCAGTTGCCACACCGCCTTGATGGTATCAATCACCGAGCTGATTCCCGCCTTGCCGATGGCTTTCATTCAAATTTGCCAAGTCCAGTTGGCAGGTCTACTGAATTGCAGCACACAGCTGTTGAAGACAAAGTCGGAGGAGACATTTGTGGGACGATTTCTGGACCAAAGTAAAGCAACGGGGTGGTGCTACAACCTTGTCATGCCGTATTATCACCTCCTGAAGATTGAATTGGGAAACATGGATCATACGTTGAACCGAGATGAACCAAGCAAACATGATTCATCGATCATTTAGAAGATCTTTGAGGATACGTTGAGGTACGATTCGGTATGATTGCCAAGATTCAAAAGCCCCAACTATGGATCCCAACATTCAGGGGGAATCCCAAGACCTTCGTATCCACCAGTCATCCCATCCACTGCATCGACAGGAGGAACGTTCCAGGCCTGGTCGCAGCGCCACTGCTTCGGCAGTGGGGTGCGGTTAGATGTCGGGCAGCATTCTGAACAGCGATTCTGTAGATTCTGTGGTTCTTCTATACTATCGCTGCTTTGGAGCATATATGCTCCAAAGCAGCGATAATAGCCATGTACAAGACTTCGATGCTCAGTTTGTGGCTCAAGTAAGGACTTCGAACACACCCAAAAACGTCAAACAGCGTCCAAAACCCCTGCCACCTGTGGGTCTAGGATATTCGATTTTCAGTGAAACATTCCTTTGTCTCTTTTGTCAGGCTGTCCTCTGACCTTCCCATTTTTGGTATCAAAGACAATGGATCAACATGGCGGCCAATCACTTTGTTTGTTTGTTTGTCTGTCTGTCTGTTTGTTTGTTTATTCGTAATACGAGTAATGGATAGTACTAGTAATGGCTAAAGGCTAAATTGGTTAAACATGTTTTACACACATCATTCAATGGAACTAAACCTTGTGGGCTGGTGGGTCATGATTGTTTTATAACATGTTTTAACCGTGTGACGCATACACAGCGGAGTCGTGGTTGGTTTGCTGGTCTTGAATCCTGGCAGCCTCATGAAAGAGAGGTGGTTCGAGATTCCCAGACAACATCCCAAATACTTGTGGTGCTACAATGATAATTCCATTGGGAGGCAGGGTTAGTAAGTATAGTAAGTTATAACATGTTATTAAAAAAACTAATGATCGCGAACTATTACCCAGTGATTATTGGCAGCTCTCTTTGGCTATCATTAGTTTTGAGTGGCAGGTCCCAAAAGTTTTTGGCCAAGACTTTTTGCTGCAGCAGCTGCCAGCATAGGCCTGGACCTGCAACAAGTCATTATGCCAGGGGTGAACCGGTATTTTTTTGGGGGGAGATATTCCAAATTCAGGATGGTTTGATGACTCAAACAAATCAGTTTACGGAGGTATTTTGACTCAGACATACCCGCAGTCATAGATCCTGCTTTCAAAGAGGGGTGAAGCGAAGCCTCAGCCCACGTAGTTTCAGCCATGTGGTGCATTTGATTCATGGACCCAAGGGCACCAGGATGACCCTTGTGGCGTCATGGTGCAGCTGATCCTGAACAAGGTGAGAAGATGAAGAGCTCTTGTTTGGAAACCAATAGTCTAGGTTTGGGAATGCTTGGGGATGGTTTCGTGGCACCCATGTCAAGTGTTTGTGGTTGACGAATACCACTTCAGACTTCTCAGACAGGACCACCTGGACCACAGATTATGGATACTTGATACTTGATGATATTTATAGATTACATTTCTTGTTTTTTACGGCTTCTTTGTCAGGCCCAGAAGTGTTTAATACCTAAAGATTAATTATATAGTTAGAATGAGTCCGAATTTGTTTCAAAAAAGAACAGCAGATTGTACAGTAGCAAAGCAAAGCAACTTCTTCATTGGTGTGGATGTTTTCTTGTCCCTTCCAGGTGCTTTTGGTGTTGCTTCACTGCGCACCACCGACGCTGCCACCGCTGCAAGTGCATGCTCTCGCGCTAGCTCAGATTTGTTTGATGTAGGTGCAATTATGTTTCGGACAAGTCCGTAAACATGCATTCTGGATTCTGGATATCTGGAAAATATACTGCATTGATGTGGAAACATGTGTAAACCAAAAATGTGGATGTGGATACTGTAGATATCTGTAGATTAGATTTAGGGATTTTGATGGATTTTGTGTTTGATGATATATGATGTGAATGGCATCATTTCTCTCCAGCAGTTTCGGGCTCTGCAGATAGAGGCCATTTGCTGGCTGCGATTGAAACCCTTTGTGAGAAGGGCTTCCAATAGTTAAAATGCGAGCAGTGAGAGCTAGTGTGAGAGCCCGTCAGGGTCCAGGTGTCCAGGATTTCTGCATCATCATTGCGTGCCCGCAACAAAAGTGGGATAAAGATGGAAAAAGGTTGGTCAGTCTGTAACTCCTCAGAATGTTTTTCACTGACGGTGTTTGTGGTGAAGTAGTTGATGTCATGCATGTTGTCAGATTGATTCTTCTTGATGTATTTCCAGTCGGAACTGCGATGGAAAGGGACAGCAAGGGCGGCATCATCTTGGGTCACATGGTTACAAATTAAGCTTGTGACAGACGCTCTACAGTAAACTCTAAACTTACACATTTCTCAGGAGTATCGAGGATGATTTCCCCAGTCTTGGCCGTTTCTGGAATTTATGCTCAAGTCTGAAGCTTTTCAGGCGTCACATAAGTTATGCGAACGCAAGCGCTGGCACCTAAATTGACACGGCCGATGTACACTATAGTCTATTTGGATTCATGATTTGTTTGCATAACTGAGCACTTCAATCTTTGCTTTCGCTGGAAAGAATGACGCAGTTAGGTAATGTTAGGTAGATCTTGAGGGTCGCCATTTTGTAGACACGCCCATTCAGACGCAGTATAACATGCGTGTAAGCGTGTATTTGCCAAAGCTTCAACAAGGTCTTGCAGTTTTCTCTACTCCAGGAACTAGAAACAGTTCAGATTCTGGATGCACATTCTCCATGTGTGGTCTTTAATCCGAGCAGATGGGGAAGGATCGAATGACCAAAGATTTGCTTCTGAAGCTTATGGACGAGGATTGGAATGATGGGAATGCCAGGTGTTTCTTCTTATCCCCAGCCGTTGCACTTCTCCAAAATCGTTGTGATTGACGATGCACTCCCTTCACTTTCCAAAATAAGCAGCTCACTGTATGAATTGGTGGTTTGAATTAGACTAGTTGTCCCATGAAAGGTGACAGCTTATATTCTTAAGTTCAAGCTTGCCACTGGATGTCTCTTTCTTCGAACTCCAGTTTATCCTTGACCTATGCAGTTGTAATGGGTTTCCTCTCAAGCTGGCCAAATCGCCTAATCCTGACCTCATTGCTCCTGCCAGTCCTTGCTCGAGTACTCCAGTGTCCCTTGGAAGGGACTTTTTGTATCTTATTGTGCTAGGTTGTGCGAATTTGGGCCTGTTGCATTGCTAACCATACTGCAGCGGTCAGTTGTTTCCCCAGACTCTTGTTGGCATTTGTCGATTTCTGTTGCATTGTTTCCAAACCAGTTTTGTACCACCTTTTACGTGTTTGCATCAATTGCAGCATCAAAGCATGTTTACTCTTAGACAATAACATCAATAACCTTATGCTCATATTATGGTGCATGTTCTTTTTCTAAATATTAATTTCGCCACAACCAGGGGGTTCAGCAGAACTTCACCACTCCATTTCTTTGTTCCTTACACACTTGGATTCTCTCAGGCTTCATTTCAAGAGGAATTGGCTGCCGCGTGGAGTGGTGCCATTGGCTTTTCCAAGAAGCAGGCGCTGATCTCCGGCATGGCTTTGAATGGTGATGGTCTTCAACATGGCCAAATAGCTTGAACATGGTGAGTTTGTTAGTGCCCTTGTGTTGTCCTCCTCTCTTGGGTCAATCACAGAACACTCAAGCCACTGACTTGGGCGTCATGGTATGTCAGCTATTCCAACAATTTTGATTGTGACAATCGAATTGTGGTTCCGGTATTGTTGACCCTCAGCCAGTCATTTTGCCCTGTTACCGGCTACCTGCACAAGTTTCTCAGTTGGCCACTCAAGGTGCAGTTTGCATCCTACCTTCATTCCCCAAAGATGTGTTTGTTTGGTCTACGACATGTTATAGCACTTGGTTTTACAATGTTTTTCATGGTTTTACTATTTACTTCTGAAATGGGGACCCTAGCTGCAAATGACCATGAAACTGGACACCTCTTGCGGAATACAAATCAGCTGTACGACCAATGTCCCTTTGGCGACTCCCGTAATTTCAGGCAGCTAGAAGAGATGTCTTGCTCAAGTACATGCACACTGGCTGCAGTCTTGAAATGGGCCTGTGAGCAGCTAGAGAGCAACCATTGGATTTGCCTACAGAAAAAATGCTGTTGTTTCAGAACCTCTGACTTTATAAACCGGAGTCTTTTGATTGTGACCAACTCATGCTGGTGCCATTGGAGCAAAAGAACATAATTGATCTTCATTGAGTGGTGTCACCTGTGAATGGATGTTGTAAGTTACACTACATCATTCGCAAAAGAGTCAAACTATCAGACTTCCGTGCAAGTGTACCTTCTGAAGGTGCCCGCTGGTCAGCAGGCAGGGAATCTGTTTTTGTGCAGCGACGAAATCATAAGCGCATGAACCATAAGACATCATGGAACAAAGTTAGGTGGAGCGAAACTGTTTTGGAACTGGGATGTTTTGCCTAGAATCATTGCAGCATGTGTGGGTGGTTGTGTGTTTGGCTACGTTGTCCTTTCTTCACAGAGTGAGTGAGTTGAGTGATCAAAGAGCATGTCATGTTCATGCCAATTCGTTCCATGAAAATGTGTCAGCTGGCAGGTATGGATTTGCAGAGACCTGGGAAGGAGCCACTTGTTTGGCAGAAGATTTGTTACTGGAGCGGCTGGAGCGGTTTGAGCGATCAGAACCGGTCCACTCGAGCTTCTCATCACTAGATGTGGTTCATACAATTACCTGTCATAGGGTAAACCTCCAAATGTACTTGTACCTAATTTGCTACGCGTTCTTCATCATTCAAACGGTTAAACGTCTGGTTTTATTCAACCATACAAATGTGGAGAGGTATGATTGGTTTTCTTAACTGTCCAATATTACAGTATGACTTGCTACATTTTCGTACACTCAGTGTCAGTTTTGGTTACTCGGCCCATGGCCCATGACTGCAGTCCAGGTGGCTCAGCACAGCAGTAAGCACGCATCCCTGTGATTTTTGGCTTGCGTATCATAGTTTTGTGGGGTGATGGATCGCATTTGAAAGCGTTTGATTGATCGAACCATGTGGGAAGAATATGGAAGAACGATTGGTGAGGTATGATGTTGTTGGATTTACTGATTCCGGGTTGCATCCACAAATCATCCACAATTTTGTACACGGAACACCCGAAGCAGTGTCCCAAATTCACACGGCCTCCCATTCTTCCCAGGTGACCGAGAGCCATCAGAGTGGACAACCTTGGGCCTCCGATCCCGAAGTGATGGTGCCTTGGCAACGAAATGATCATATTCCATGACCTGGGATGATCACAATAGATATAAAATTGATTGATAACTGATATGTTTGAGATGGGCATAGTGAAGTTTGTATGGTTCTTTGAGTGGTTTCTTCTTAAAAAAATGAGAGTGAAAACTCCAGTGCTGGTTTCCAAGAAGGTAAGAGGGGTCAAACCACTTGGAACTAACTCCCTGAAGGTTAACAGGGTTCACAAGATATTGGATAGATTGGGGTATACCGTTATACCACCCCCTTTTTTGGACAAACCCAATTGTTCAGTTCATAAAGCAGAGACTGTTGCCAAGCTCCTGATAAGGAGCTAAAGGGAATGACATTGCAGTCTACATCAGCCACACCATACCCAGCAGAAGCATGCAGGTTAGTTACTTCCCGATCAGATATGCCGAATTATTGGCTTATGGCATGTCTTTGTTGAATGATTGCAGCAAATTCCGATCGAATTGCGGCACAGACTGAGGCTAAGTTCATGATACAGAAGTGGTTGCTAGACCCTGATCTGCAGGCGTTACCGGGCGGGCTTGCGTTGTTGAATCAAAAAGCAGGCGTGTGAATATGTTGTAAGACGGAGCACCACAGATGCGTGATGTTTTTCTAATTCATTTTGTTCTTCAAGTTAGAGGCACTTAGAGGTCCCAACAATCCACTACACAAAACCATATTTCTATTCATATGTAATGTCGACACCGGATTAATAAACCCCCCCCCCCCTATAGGTCAACTAGGTCAACAAGGTCCAGTGAGGAGGTCCAAAAACCGAACCCCCCAAATAATGTGACCATTCATTCATCCATAAACGATTATTATAAGATTCCTATGGGAA
>Ga0126342_10011798_pt1 | contig 15598 bp, 17 predicted proteins | sample Cyp1metagenome_FD_92528 | JGI IMG/M metagenome (GOLD analysis project Ga0126342, IMG submission 92528) | Coral microbial communities from Lord Howe Island, Old Settlement Bay, Australia - Cyphastrea 1 metagenome | ecosystem: Host-associated > Invertebrates > Cnidaria > Coral ...
TCACAGGTCTTCACAGGTCTTCACAGGTCTTCACAGGTCTTCACAGGTCTTCACAGGTCTTCACAGGTCTTCACAGGTCTTCACAGGTCTTCACAGGTCTTCACAGGTCTTCACAGGTCTTCAGAGCTAAGCACTACTGAGCGATCCCTCCGCCAGGGGACCTGGCCATGTTCAGCCACTGCGTTTGGCATGGCGTTGAGCTCGGTTTCACATTGCTTTGGACATACGAATCCTGGTTGGTTGATTTCGGATTTTGCTCCACAAAAGTGACGGCGTTGGTTATCTAAATGATAGCCCCAGTTAAAGCAACCAGGGTCTATAAATCCAGGGTTGACTGCACTATTTGTTGCTTCTTGCAGCTCTTGCATTACACTTTCCAGTAGTGATTGCTTTGGATGCATGGCTGCCTTCAATTTGCAACATTCCGTGGAGATCAGTGCGAGGGATTTCTATGAACTTCTGTCAGTGCTGTCTTCACTTGCTGAGGCTAGACCTGTGTTTGGCCTGTTGTTCGGTGTCCGAGAAGCTCTCCAGACCGAGCTTCAAGGTGCACCGGTGTCACGCCGATGTCACACGATAACAGAGCTCCGCCGATCAAACTGCACAGCAACTGTTGTCACTCACAGCTGCAACTGCTGCAACTGCCGCAGGTTTATGCCTCTGAGGACCTCCTTGCTGTGGAGTGTGACACATGGTGACACATTGACATGATCATGACTACTCACACGACATATATCATGAAAGAATCTAGAATCTATACGCGTTGAAAGGGTCAATGAGAATATATAGTTATAGTTATATAGACACATAATGTAGATGTCATGAGTCATATACACTGAGTCAATTAAGTCTCTGTCCTGCAGTTCAGCTCATCAACATGTTCTGGAGATTTCTGGAGGACAGCGTGGCTGATGGGCTCCCGGAGGGAAGCGACTCTGAAAATGTGGACCGGGGATGGGATGGGATGAGCAGGGATGCCTTATGAATCTTATGAATAATTGATATAATTGTGATATCAAGTGACGGACGGAGATAACCAGAAAGGTATGAACGTGTGCAATGGTGACCTGCTTCTGCCTTGAATGCCTTGAATGCCTTGAATGCCTTGCAAACCCAACAGATTTCTTTTTATGCCAGAGCTTCAGGACCGACAGAAAAGGCGGGCTTCACAACTGAGCTCGAGAACACAACTGAGCTCGAGAACGTTCCCCTCAATGGATTCGATTGATGCGCAGAGAAAGCACATCACGGCACTCTGAGTTTTATGCAATTTTTATGCCTTTGGACTATGTAAAACTTATCCTACTAGCGCCATGGCTTCGCGCATTTTCGCGCATTCAGACGTAGGCTATAGATGGCTGCAGGCCATGTCCACCTACATCGATCTCTTCAGAGACATATCGTGCGTTGCAAGAAACAGGCACAACTCAGAGGCCGCATCAGCACCGAAGATGCATGGCAGCATGGCGTGTGCAGGAGTTGCACTACGTCTATGTCCCCAAAGGGGATATGCATTTAATGTATTTGAACCAGCCACACTGCGAGTGCTTGCCCAAGGCACGCTTTTTCCAGGCGCACACTTACTTGGGGAATCTTGGGGCTTGGTTGAACCGGCAAAAACTGCAACATGCTGTATTATCCTGTCCCTGCAGCCATGCATGAGCGAGTCAGATTAGTTTCAGATACCGGTTTCTGTGGTCTGACAGGTTGCTGGACTCTGCAGACACATCCAACAATTCATCAGGGCATCTGGCTTTTTTTTGGCTTCCGGAATATCACCAGCCAGCCCGATTCGGCTCCAACTTGTCAATGTATCTGATTTGTTTCTCATTCGCGAGTTGGCCCAAGGGGTTCATTTACGAAGAAGAGAGAACCAAGGCAACTCAAGGAAAGCCCACAAGGTGCATTTTAAATGCTACTAAGCGGTGAATCTCTCACAAGGCAGGCTGTCTCAGTCTGATGAGAAGAGAATATGTGATTCACTTCACCCAGAGAGATTGGGAGCATCAAACCATCATCAGAATCCAAGGAGATAATTCAGAATGAGGGGTTGATTTTCTGGAAATCATTGGAAATCATGTTTGATATATTTTGATATCCAGTTTCATTGACCAATCGACCATGTCCATCAAATTCCGAGAAGAGCCATGTGGAGAGTCGTGGGACTCAGCACCTGTTTGGGCAGCGAGACGAAAGGTGCTGTATTTACGCGGTCTGCCTGCCAGTTGAGTCACAATTCCAGGTCATTCCTCAAACATTTTTCCTTTTTCCGTCCTTTTTCCTCAGAGTTTCCTGGACCTTGGCAGCCTTGGCAGTTTCTTTCTGAAACATTTCCCAGGCTGGAGCTCAAAGCAGGAGGTCTTCAGGTCTTGCGGAAGGCACACAAGCCTGGAACCTAGGGGGACCTAGTGGGACCCAGTGCATACCCTGGAACCTAGGGGGACCTAGTGGACCCAGCGCATAGCGATTCTGCCTGCTTGATCCTGCTTGGATCTTAGGCCAGGAATTCCCCACAAAGATGAGCCCAAGGTGCACTTTGAGAGGGTCTTCTGTAGTTTTCGAAGTTTTGGGGTTTCTGGGCCAAAATGGTTTGGATCTAGCTGGCCAGCAAACGATGGTTGTTGAGCCTAGCGGAATTAAGAACAGAGTATAGCAGAGACAAAGAAGCAGGGAAAAGCCGAAAAGCGAAACGCAGAAAAACAGAGAAGCAGAGAAACATTGAAAAGCAGAGAAGCAAAGAAGCATTGAACAGCTGAAAAGCAGAGAAGTGGGGAAACAGACATCCGACCAACAATCTCAAAACGGAAAAACATACATAAACATACTATAATTATCTGTAATTCACCAAAAATAGGCATCCCTCCTGTATATAATACAACTGATATGTACGTCTAACATCAGTGTCCCACACAATATTGCATCAATGATGGAAGACAAGGACCAACAACTTGATGGTGCTGTGTTTTTTGTGCAGATGGCCTTCTCTGCTGAGCCACTACGAAGCCTTGCCGGACGTGGGTGCTTGGACCAAGCTGGGGGTTTTGGCAGAGGCGTATATCCCAAAATGGCTGTTGAATCGTAGGGAAAGTATGGGAAACACATGATGATCTTTTTGTACTTTTTACGATGATTTAGGCTTCCTCTAATTTTGGATAATCCCCAACGGCCCTGCGGCCATATTTGAGACCCAGGCACCACGTATTCTGGCAATTTTGGATGGTAAATGGTAGATAATCTATTATCTTAAATCAATTGATTTGTTGGGTACCCAATTTTGAGCCGTAGCCACATGCCTCAAATGTCTGTGGGTCAGAAAATATCCACCAAACTGGCTAGATGAACATCGTTGGAGCATCCCAAGGTGTGGTGAGATTTCGTATTTTTGCTGCTGCTACACAATAATCGATGAACACAGAATCTAGAACGCAGTTCAAGCACACTTGCTACACCTGTGACATGCCTGCAGCTGCTTGGACACTATGTAGGTGCTGGTTTGAGATGCGAGTAGATGCTCTGGCTGGTGGGGAGATGCCAGAGGCCCAGGTCGTCAGTTTTGCGTTGAGTCTTTTGCCCATTTTTGTGGACTTGTGTTTGCGGCAGGGCTAAAGCTCAACAGCCCAAGAATGTATAGGAAAACATCCCAAAATCATCGTTATACAGTTATACATATATGATTATATGTATATATATATATATATACGTATATATATATATTTATATTTATATTTACATATTTCACACGGTCTCACAAGCACAGGGCCAGCTGCAGCGCAGGCCCGTGTGTCCAACAGATTACACCTGATCATCCTGATCAGGATTCGGTTAGACACAGTAAAGCACAACTCAAAGAAGGCAGTCGTCAGAGGTTGCCTGCGGCCGACTTCCTCGCATCTACTGGAAAACATTATATAACGGCTGGCAGGGCCAACGCAGGCCACAAACAAATTCACACAAGCCATGGGGAGGTTGTTTCCGCCGGGCAAATCACAAGGAAAATAACCTAATGCAGGAAAACGGCAGCCGGTTGCCGCCTCAAGGCTCAAGTGTTGCAGGCCCTTAGCTCACCCAAACGGTATATGCATTTGTCTGTTGGCACCTGATGATGCTGGTGCGAAATCAACCCAGTTTGCCTCCTGACTCCTTCCTGTCCAGCGCACGCAGCAGCAACTGCAAATGGCTAAGCCAATCAAAGTTACCCAATCTGATTGGAGCAGACACAAGTCACAAGCGCAATGACATTCATGCAAAGGCAAACTGCACATGCCCCTCCACTGATGCAGCGCCCCATCACAGTCAGGGACGAAACAGAAGCATGGCTTCCCATAGTCTTGTCCTCCAAATTGGTCACCCAAAACAATGTGTGACAAATGTAAGCCACATGATCATGATCGAAATGGCTAGCAGGCAGTGCGATGATAAGGACCATTGAATGCAAATGGTGTCCATGCCGGGCATCTGCCAAAGTAGAGATCTGTCAGTTGTCACAGCCATCATCTCAACCAAGAAAGGCCATACATCCACAAGCAACTTGTTGCTGAGCCAATTCAGAATGAAGCAAGGCACGATCCAATGAGACAAAGCAACATGGTGAATCAATTCACGAGCATCTGCTGTCACGGTGTACCACTGGTAGGACTTGGGCCAACACTATCTATCTATCTATCTATCTACCTATCTATCTATCTATCTATCTATCTATCTAGCTAGCTAGCTAGCTAGCTAGCTAGTATCTAGGGTGCTTACTTGTTTGTTTTTGCCGCGGTTATTTTGACCCTCAGCCAGGTGCCCCATGGGCCTTGGCTTCACAGCCACTGACCCCGGGACGCTCAAGGGCACCGAAGAGGAACCGATAAAACTTCCTGGAAGTGCAGCGAACCTTCCGAAGTCCTACGTGCCTTGGCATAAGGGAGGGCAAAACTAGAGAAACATTTGAACTGTTGCTGTACCTGTCAACTTGTCAATACCGGTGTCAAGATCTCCGCCCACTGCGACTGTAACATGTCTTTTCGTGATTCTCCAGACCCTCAAGGTGTGTGGCTACCTGCGCTCTATGTATTGGAATGGCGAACAAATCGAGGCAACATTGGTTAGAAAACAGCGACAGCAGGAGGAAAGGATAGAATACAAGTAGGGTGACCGTTTGCTGCCAGTGGATTTTGTTCATTCCCCTGCATCTTCTGCTCTGGGTAAAGGGATGACGCTTCGATTGAGAACAGGAACGTCAGACAAAGTTCATCAAATTTCTTCTGTTCAGGTGGACAACGTCTTTGGCAAACTGAAACCTGCCAAAACTTTCACAATTGGGGCAGTCCTGCCACGTTTTAACCTGCAGATAGCTGCCTGGAGCTGACTCAGCTTGTTGGGTACTGACTCATTGCGCGCTGGACCGTCGGGCAGCCCTGGTGCCGCCAAGCGTCCGACCTTGAAAGACTTGACGAAATTTGATGTTTTGCGGCTGGTTCGAATCTCCGGCAAGAAAGGGGGGTTGCATACGCTCTTGCCCTGCTACCACAGCATTTGGTGCCGGAATCACGGAGTAGTAATGTAGTAATGATACGTAATGATTCCTATGGGATGGCCATCAGATTGTGAAGTGGGTTACGCTGTCTTCAATTGCTGTGTTGGCCAGGCCCTGGCAACAGTTACAGGGGGACTGGACACTTCGGCGGCACATGAAAAGTTGAGTCGTCGTCATTTTTTGTATGAGCTAAGACTGTAACATCTGTAGCACGATCCCCAGCCAATACGCGGGCTAGTCAGTTCAAATCTCATCATCTAGTTCATAATTATTCAAATGTTGATGAGACTATTCATTCTTGTTGGCAAGCCTCTACCCCCCACGACAAGCGTATTGCGCAGACAATTCAAACATATTCAAGCCATTTCAAACCGGTGAATTTCAGCTGCTTTGTCATGGTCAAGGAACTCTTCATCAACCGCCGGCTGGTTCTCTCATATTCACCAGAGGAGCCTCAGAAACGGAATGTTTCGGTTTATAATTTCTGATCAGCAGTCTGTATATAGTCCAGCATGACTTGAGATCAATAGCAAAATCATGCAAAGGCATGAGCGAATCACTTTGCAGAAGGGCTTTGACATGCTTTGACGATGAAACTGAAGAAACCATTAGGAACCACAAGAAACCATACCTCTTGCTTTCTTTGTCAGATCATGTCAGATCCTACCGCACATGGAGGACCTTTTGAATCGCATTGACTTGGAGCAGCCTCTTTGGGCGGTGCTCGACTGTGCTGGTGGCCTCAAGAAGGCGGCAACAGATGAAGAAATGATGAGATAATATAGCAATTCCATGGAATTATAATGCGTTATATGATAGTATACACATGTTTCAAACTGTTTCACTATATTAAAGTTATCTTTAATTATCGGTTCATCCCTGTTCTGTATTGAACATATTCAGCAGATGAAACTTTGATTTCTTCGCGCGCAGGGCTGCCTGATTCCTGATTCGCTGCCTCCGACTCCAGAAGAGGCCAGCGCACCTGAGGACAGGAATGCAGCATCGATGACTTCACTCGTTTTTATATCAGATTTTGACGGCGTGATATACAAGTAGAGCCCGGGCAAGCCGGGTGACGGAAGTTTCGAGAGAGGGAAGAACCTATAAAGACAAGGAAGAGCCTATAAGGAACAGCGCCTGACCCCCTGGCTGGCACGGCCGTCGAATGCGTGATCTCTTGGAAGTCTTTGTCTGTCACGTTTCTTGCTCTCGACATCTTTGTCTGATGCTGCCACTGTCTCTTGATCTGGCTTGCTCCTGACATTTCTGAATCTTGACAGAGTTCTGACTTCCCGACATCTTTGAATCTTGACAATCTTTCCTGTTGCCTTCTGTTTGTCTGGACGTCTTTCTCCCCAACATTTCAATCTCTTGACTTCCTTGTCTGGCACTGTCTTTTGATCTGGCTTGCACCTGTCATCTTTGAATCTTGACAGCGTCTTTCTTGTTGAGAGCTCTCTTCAGTTCCCTACTCTTTTCAGTTCCTGACACACCCTGCTGTCTCCCTGTTGTTTCCTACAATCTCTTCACTTCTCAACTGTCTTCAACTATCTACTCTTCATCGCATCTCTACTGTCTTCAACTTTCTAATGTCTTGAGAGCCCTCTTGTCTGTTCATTGTGTGTGTGTGTGTTTCAGTGTGCAGCCCCTCCCCCCTGCACATGGTGGCACCCGACGATTTACGATGTCCAGCTGCAAAAACCTATAGTATTACGCACGCAGCTGCGGCACCAAGCAAGCAGTTCCAAACACCACCTGTACACCGCAGTTCCACTGTGATCTGCCATCACTACTTCGCAAATCACACTACAACTGCGTCGACCACCGCAGCAATCAACAACAGATGCAGCCACTACAATGCGATCTGCACCCCTGAATTCAACTTTACCAAGAGGACGCGTTTGAGCGCAAACGCGCGAAGGCCGCACCCACGAGGTTCCCAAAATCGACGCCGGGAGCCACTTTGTGCGAGAAAACATAGGGTCTCGTTCGATTCCGAACGCCCAAACATCACCTTGACACAGCAGTTCCACTGCGATTTACAATGATTAATGATTGCCTTGCAAATCACGCTACAACTGCGTCGGCCAAGGCGGCAAGCAATCCACAACAATCTATTACCTACTCCTGCTCCTACTACTACTACTGCTGCTACTACTACTACTGCTACTAAATCTCTCCGCATTTTTATTGTCCGTATGACGGAGTTTATCCTGCTAAACTTCCTTTGATAAAGTATTTGTTATATAATTTATATAGATAGACTGTTGTGGGTCTGAGATAATCTATTCTGTTGTTGTCTTTTTGATAATATAATCTCACCATATCTCAACCAAACTCAGCAGCGGTAGTTTGCTGTGGCGCAGGATGATGAAGCGACACCTGATCAGCCCGAAGGTGCTGAGGCAGGGCGATGAAGTCCGCACAAACATTTTTGATGGATTCTATGACCGGGTGAATGTTTGCTTTTGTTTTTTTGAACATAACCTGGAATAAGTTCAGTGGCTGGTTGTGTCTGACCAACAGTTTCGCAGAGCGGATGCTTTTGTTTCTCAGGCTGCTGGGTTCATTCAGGATAGTTCAGCTTCATTCATTTTGCATTCTTCGACCCTGTCTGCTTTTTGCGAGTAGACATTTCAATGCATTTCAGGAGGGTGAAGAGACGGCTGAAGGAGAGCCTTCCGAGGGCTGAGGCCGTAAGTGCCTTGCTTGGAACAGGGAAGGATGAAATAGGCTATGATGGCGATGGAATTCGATGGAATTGAATTAGTACATCAAATCGTTTTGTTACATAGTACATTCACTCGCATTCTCAATCCGAGGAATATAAGAACCAACTTTGGCGTAGAAGTAAACTGTCGTGGTTGATTTATTGACAGTGCAACGATTTCCGTGCAAATAAACACCCCGCAGTTCGCTTGTTGGCTCCATTTGATTGTTCCTGGGTGACGGTCATCCAGGGAGCATGAGCCAGCATATCCTGGTAACTGGTGGAAACACGGGCATCGGCCTTGCATTGTGCAAGCAGCTGACTTATGACTATGGCTGTCATGTTTACTTGTGCTCCAGATCATTAGAGAAGGGAACAGCAGCTGTGAAGAGCATTGTGGATGGTAAACCGGCATCCTGCAAGGGCCAATGTGAAGTCGTGCAGTTGGACACCTCCTCAGATGAATCGGTGGTGTCTGCAGTGGCGGATGTGAAAGCTCGCTTGGCAGAGGGCGCGCAGCTCTATGCCATCGTGAACAATGCAGGAACCGGACTTGGCCATGGTGCGACCCCGGATGTGGTGATGAACACCAACCTCTTTGGACCGAAACGAGTCATTGAGGGCTTCATGCCTTTGCTTAGCAAGTCTGGCCGCATTGTGAATGTCGGCTCCGGTGCCGGCCCGATGTATGTTGCCAGGTGCTCCTCAGACGTGAAGAAGATGCTTTGCAACCCAGATATCTCTTGGGAGCAGATCGCAGAACATGCCAAGTCAGGACTGGGCTCTTCAGCGGACGGCATGGGTGGCTACGGCTTGTCGAAAGCCTTGTTGAGCTGCTACACCATGCTGCTGGCCAAGCAGCATCCTGAGCTCTTGATAAGCTGCTTGAGTCCGGGATTCATTGAGACGAGTATGACCAAGGGCATGGGAGCTTCCAAGTCGCCTGAAGAGGGGACGGTGTCAATTAGACATTGCCTCTTTGAAAAGCTGGATGGAAACGGATGGTTTTATGGATCCGATGCACTGAGATCTCCTTTGCATTTCTTGAGAAACCCCGGTGAACCTCCTTACAAGGGAGAACCGGTGGAATAAGTGATGTAGTTAGGATGTGGGAATTGTAGGGATGTGGGACATAGTCAGACATAGGTTTTGGACACTTTTCGCCTGAAGGCCACCTGAATGAAGGCTTATGGGACGAAAAAATCGAGGATCATTTCAGCCAGTTTTCACTTCCGCATCTTTTGCTCGGCCAGTTGGGAGAGGTTTTGCCACGAACATCTTTGAGTTGCAACTAGGGAACGTTTTACAAAATTGTGGCCTTGAGTCAGGCCCCTTGGGGGTGATACTGGCCCTAGCATATGAATCTTAAGAAAACAGATCCTGTGCCGGGGACACAGGACTAAACATAATTGACCCCAAAGTTTCTTGAAGACAGCTGAATCTGTGATTGGGATGAATTCAGTGTAGAGAAGAGATCAGAAGACACGAGAAGACTACACGGAGTCTGCTTGGGCGTCGGGATTCTGGCGCGTGAAGCCTCAGGAGTCCACAAACCAACTTGTGTTTCCGGAAGTGCTTTTCTAGACCCTAGGGCCCTAGGATTTGCTGGCTCCCTTGGCCTCAATTTCCCATCTTCGCTGGCAACACAATCCCGAATTGTCCTGGCAGGCTGTTGCCAGCTTCTCGGTGAGACTTGAAACCAGCCCTGCTTCGAACGCCTTGCCCAAAGTGGGAAGGCCGGGTTCACGCTTGGGTACAGCAGATTCCACAGATTCCAGAAACTGGAATCTAGCTAACTCTTTGTTTTCCATGCCCAGTCAGCATGTTGTCCATCTTTTTTTGGGGTGCTGACAGGTGTTTGTTTCACCATGTCTCACCGTTTGAAGCAGCAGTTTCAGAAGATTGAAAATGGCAGAAGACCTGTTAAGTTGAAAGGGCAACAATGTTTGGATTCTTGTTGGCTCATTCTGCCAATCAGACAGGCACCGGCTCTTGCCAATATCACACCCTGAGCACATTTGAGCACTTTGTTTCATGAAACCAGTTTTGCTCAAGCTCTGTTGTGCCGACCTGGCAAAGCCATACCGGCAAGGGCTTGAATTTAGACCCGAGTTTCTCGCATGTCCAAGCAGAGCGAAGCAGCCGCATCAACTTTCACAAAACAGCCAAGAATCACAGAGATCAGCAGGGAAATCTTTTGACCCCTTGGCAGCATGAGATAATTTCGGTTTTGTCATACACCATCCACAGTGCTTGTGTAATTTAGACTTCAGAGTGAGAAAGCCTTGACTTACTTTCCTCCCAAGCTGATTGATCATGGCTACCAATGGCCGGTCCTGGCAGGCAGGATCAGTTGCTTGGTTTGTACTTCCAAGCCCCTTTGAGCATAGTCATAGTTGAATTTCTGACTTTCTGGCTGTGTCAGGCAAAGCCGCGTGACAGACGTGCAGGTACGATGTGCATCAGCATGCAACATCTGATGTTAAGCTCGACTTGATATTTGAATATGTTTGAAATACGCTCGAAGTCTACGTCAGGAGAGATGATTCACCACTCAGCGTCAGCGCTGTGTATCAGTCGAAGTCGTATCTCGACTCAACTGGTTTCAAATTTGATGGGAAGCCAAAGCTTGTGGCATATGCAACCGAGCTTCCTTTGAGGGGAAGCTCAATGCGGTCTGGTTTTTTCAATGGTTTTGCGGTGGGTCGAAGTGCAATAGAAGCCAAAGGGCTTTGGTGCAGTATGCATCAACACCATCAGTAAATACGCTGAGAAGGAGGATACCTATATATATATATACACACACACACCATTTTTTAAATGCTTTCATGTAGAGTAAACCATGACCATGCCCACCATTTAAATTTGTGGACACATGAACCAATTGTTTGACGGACACAAGTTTGAAGAACTGGCACTGCACAGTACATCACAGTACTGTATATAGTATATATTTGGCCATTCAAACCAATGACATTCTCAAATTTCCTGGACATCTCTTGATGTTGCGTCCTTTTGCTTCACTCGATGGCTTCGCCTCAAATGGTCTTAATTCAAACCTATAGAATGGGTCTCTCTGAGTTTCCAACTTGAAGAAAGACACACCTTTGCCCAACATCATCAAGCCTGCTATATGTCTCAGTTTCATGTTTCGCAGTACCAACAAATATCAAAACTATAAAACTGTCCGAGCGCTTTGGAAATCTACAAAGTGGATTATAGGCTGGCCAGCTTGCCCATCATATTGGAAGCCGGGCAACATCTTGGGATGGAACTTGTGAAGTCAGCTGAGGCTCATCTTCCAATCTCTCATGGGCCACGCCTTCTGTTGCCAGCAAGCTTTCAAGCAGCATTTCAGGCAAGGCCAGCAGGGCCAGCAGGGTTGCTGATTGGCCATGGTTTTTTCACTGAATTTTGACAATGCCTTGGCTCTTGACTAACTACTTGACGACTTCACTGTGATCCTTGGGAAGGTGCTTCGGCCATTTCTCGAAGCCAGCCTGAGCCATCAGGTGAGGGTCCTGCCAAGAGTGGAGCTGAAAGCTGTTGGCCCTAGGCATTCCATGCCACACTATGCCACCGTCGGCCACACCTTTTTCATCTTTTTGATTCTTTTTACGCGAATGTGCCCTCATAGGCCTGTTGCTGCGATGCGACTCTGCTCCACAGGGTCCTCCAGGGGGTCTTCGAGGCGGGCCTGCTTTCTACTTGGTTTTGTTCTTGTGTTATCTTGCGTTCTTGTGGGTTCGACATTGCGGATATAGTGTTTGAATGTGATGTGTTTGCATTGACCTGTGGCCAATCTACATAGTCCTGCTGTCAGAATAAGCTTTTGCCTGGAAGGTAGAGAGGCTTGGGCTGAAGATCTCAGTCCAACGCATCACATTGGCATGGCTGAAAGGCAGGGTGACGATGCTGTTGGTGAGACCCCAAAAACGCTGAGCGAAGGAGTGTGATTTGGAGTATTTATGAAGACACATTCTCTTGACTGAGCTTGCAGATATTGTATTTAGCGGACCTCCCAAGAGCTTTCCCAAAAGCTTTCCCAAGAGCTTTCTACACCTTTTTTTCCACCCTCCTCTGCTCTGCAGGCCTGGACCTGGTTACGACTTTACCAGCACAGGCGGGCTGCTTTCCCCAAATAAATACAAGACGTGCGAAGCAAACTGGCTCACCGATCCATGGCACTGAAGGTTTGTCAGCATTGCGTCTACCTACACAAGCTGCTGAATCACATGCTCCAGCCTCAGAGGTAAGTGCCCACAGCGACAACGAGTCCATGCCATGCAATGGCCATTGTGCAACAAAGGTGGCTGACTTTGCCAGAAGCTGCGCGTTGAAAGGAAGGTGCGGCGATGCAGCCACGGGGCCTTTAGCATCTCACCGAGTCTTACAATAGCTTCCTGTTGCAGGCAAAACACCTCACGCTTCCAGCGCAAGACAATGCCGTCAAGAGCAGAGCCACTTGGTATTTGATAGCATCACAATCTGGCAAAAGAGAGCTCAAGGTTCAAAGCGACACTGCTGAGCAAGAATATAGCCTCAGCTGGACACAGGGCAGCCTGACCGGCATGTACGAGACGTGACTAGCAAGAAGCCTGTCTGCCCAAATTCAGGCGCACTCAACGTGAGAATCAATTGCTGGCTTTGTACAAGCAGAGCAACCCAGATGCGTCGGGCACTCGTGCTTCGCGTTTGAATGACATTCTTGTGGTGCAAAATGCTGGCCCTTGGCCAACGCTCCGAGTTTTGCTTCTACCTTCTTTGCAGTTTGGCCTTCCCGAGGGTGACGTCTGTGTCAGCGAAGCAGTGTATGCAATGGCAGGACATGCTTTGGTTTGGGCTGGAAATCACAACACCATGGATTTGACAATGCCATACAATGTGAATGCCTGTTGAATCAGCTGGATCATTTTAGCAGCCGCCTCTCTTGTTCTTGGGATTAGTTTTTGGCATCATTAGATGTGACTCTTCGGAATTGTTCCAACTTCCACAAGGGTGCTACCTCAACTCCCCGTAGGAGCTCTTTTCAGCACCACAAACTGCCAAATACTATGCGTTGCTTGGAGCATCGGTGCTGAAATTCGCTCGGCAAGCTGTGCTTCCATGAGTCTTCGTTTCTTCGTTTTCTAGTTCTAGTGTCAAGATTTGTGATGATCAAGTGATCAAGAACAAAAAAGTCAAACATCCACTTGCAGCTTTTTCTGTTGACGTCATGTTTGGTTTTTCCCCCGCTTTTTCTGATCGTTCTGAGACAGCTCGGGTCCCTCCATGCTGTGGCCCTGAGGCTGCACCAAAGAGAGGTCGCGCGATTCCTGAGAAGCGCTGAACAGAGAAGTCCGCTCAAAAAGAGACCCAATTCGTGATGTCAGCCTTTGTCCTCGCCAAGCTGTAGACTACACCGCAATCCAGACATAGACTTCGCCACTCACATGCTGGGGTTACCAGAATCTGAAAGACTTGGTTGTTGGTGTTTGATCCCACTGAATAGTATAAATTCAGGTGGTGGGTGACTTTGGATGCCATGGAAGAAAGTCAAGATGAATCTGTGTGACCCTGCATGAATGTGCCCAACATTTTGCTGCAGAGGCGCTTGTAATTTGGCACAAAGATTGCTACTGAGCTTGCGGTCGGACATGTTTGGAGGGTGTAGCTGACCCTGGCTGAACCGCCCAGGATCCGATGAGTTAGCTTCTTTTTGCTTTTTATGCGAAGAGGACGTTTCCACTGTGCCATCCAATGGATTGGCTTCGTGTGCACTAGTAGATTAGGAGTTAGTAGTCTTTTTGCCGAAAAAAGTTTCCACCTAGACGTGCGTGTCAGTTTGTTGGCCCTTCTGGTGTTGCGCATGTCGCAATACATGCTTTTTCTTGAGACTGGCGAGAATCTGATACAGCAACGCCAGAAGATGCAATTGCCGCTGCATTTAGATGAATATGGAAGTTGTAAGGTGTGACTTTGTAAACGTTTAGTCAGGTGTACTTTGATAATCGTGCCCTACAAAGCAAGCAAAAATGGCAGAGATCCACCTCACTCGAACTTCAACACACATTTAGGTTGCATCATGTTGCATCATGCTTGCTGCCAATGATTGCTGGGACACGTCTCGAGCCATGACCCTCCAATCTGGGTGAAAAGGCAGGACTCTGCTGTCTTGGTGCCTCCGAAGTGTGCCCAGATAAATCCGAGTTTGCTCCCATGTCTTGGTGTTCAATTTTAAGCCCGGATGTGCTACAAACTTTGTTCGCTTGACCTGTGCTTTGCGCTCCATAGGCTGGCTGCCGGCTGGCATATCCAACTAAATAGCCCTTGGAAAATTTGACAGGCATATTCCTGCCAGCCATGTCTAACCATCAAGAAAAGATGTGAAGGGTTCTTGATTACCTACGAGACCTCTACGCAGGCAAGCAAAGGACCTGCCCTATGTCAAATGATGGTTCGTTGGCCAGGTGGGCGTTTCACCTTTGGCGTTTTGAAATGATATCTGACGCATTTCGAAAGTGCCGGCAGACCATAAGCGCTAGACAATAATATGTGAAACCACCCATGTCATTCAGACTGTAATGGCCGCTTTACAAGTCCTTGAAAATGGTTGGGCCCTTCAGGCCTGAGACTGAGGGCCGTCGGCCCCACTTTGCTTGGTAGGGCACCCATCTCACAAACGGTCGCAGCTAGTTGAGAATGGACTGCTCAGAGGGAACCCTTGAAGATCTTTAGTCTTTGCCATCCGTTTTTGGTGGAAATTCCCTGATGGCTATTTAGCTTTGAGCTGGCTCGGCATCCCCAATTCCCCAATCAGAAGTTGGGCTTACAACCAAACCACTGAAGTGTTCAGCCTGGCAAGAATCGTTGAGGTGGCGCCGACTGCGCCAGGCCGGAAATAGCACTGCTGAGTGAGATGACCCTGAGAATTCAACACAACCTTTCATGCCCGAACTGACCACAAGAACATACAAACAAGCGACCATTAGGCGCATTAGGTATACAAATACTACAGAGAGGACACAAAGCACTGACAGAACACATGAACTATGGCGACATAGCGACATAGCAATTACTTCTTCATCTTATTCATATATATATATATTTATTCAATTGCCTTCGGCAAGCCCGCCGGCCATAGAGAGGTGGCCCCAAGGGAGTTTGATGTGCATTCTAGGTGGAAACCCGCGAGAGAGCAGAAGAGAAAAGAAGGAGGAGGAGGAAGAAGAAGAAGAAGAAGAAAAAGAAGAAGAAGAAGAAGAAGAAGAAAGAGAAGAAGAAGAAGAAGAAGAAGAAGAAGAAAAAGAAGAAGAAGAAGAAGAAGAAGAAGAAGAAGAAGAAGAAGAAGAAGAAGAAGAAGAAGAATAAGGAGAAGACGAAGAAGA
>Ga0126342_10011799_pt1 | contig 15597 bp, 15 predicted proteins | sample Cyp1metagenome_FD_92528 | JGI IMG/M metagenome (GOLD analysis project Ga0126342, IMG submission 92528) | Coral microbial communities from Lord Howe Island, Old Settlement Bay, Australia - Cyphastrea 1 metagenome | ecosystem: Host-associated > Invertebrates > Cnidaria > Coral ...
TGTTTTTTGGTGAAAACACAGTTTGAAATGTCATTTTGCGCGCATTATGAGCAGTATGGTGCAGATGCACTGGCTTGGCCAGGGCAAGGAAAAAACCTTAAATCCTTTTTTTTCCTTTCGACCATTTTTTCATTTTTCTCAGCCCCAAAACCCCCTGACCCACGAAATTTGGCATTTTCAGGGTCTATGTTAATTTGCCAGAGGGTACAACTTGGGGATCCCCTCTTATTAGGACATAGCCATATGATATGATATGATATGATATGATATGATCCATAAACGACTCCCGTCCAGGGACCATCTCCAACAAGCTTTCGGGTGTCCAGGATAAGCATGGCGCCTGCGCCAAAAGCAGGGACGGGAGTCACGGGAGGGGCCCAACACGCATTCATTCGCCATTGAAATAGGCTGATATGGAGGTTTCCTGAAATAGGTTTTATGGGAGTCAATCCAAGAACATATATATGATATATGTATATATGGTGGTTTTCCTGAAATAGGGGTACCCCCAGTTCTCATCCATGTTAATGGTATTCTAATGGTATGTTCCATGAAATCAACCATCCAGCTATTGGGGCTACCCCCATGACTATGGACCCATATGGTGGCTGAAACCCTCAAGGCAAGATCCTGGATCCAAATGCTGATCCTCTCTGGTAAACTAACATCACTATGAAAAATCACCAATAACAGGCAAATCGCCTATAAATTAGCAATTTTCCTCCATATATCCGTTAACATGGCTATGGAATGCTATGGAACATCATTATTACTGAATACTGTAGGTACTTCATCTATAAATTGTCCATGTTTCATAGCTATGTTACATTGCCAGAGGGTAATCTATGTTTGTTTCTTCACACCCGATGCAAATTTGCTCTCTTTGCTGCCCCCCTCACCCTTCAACAGCCCTGGACTTTCCTATCCATGTTCAATGATGATCTTCCGCTTATAGTTGTTGAGCTCCCAAGGCTTATTGATTATTGTCCCCATGTCTGCTATGTAAGTTGATATCACCATACCGTAACTGGTTTGCATCCTCTCACTACTATGGTCATGTTTCTGACAATTGTGTTTCTTTGTGAGCGTACCTGAAACCATCATGGTTCAGCGAAATTGCTGACTCATTTGCTCAATAATTTCTGAACATGTGCAGTGTTCCCTCCCATGATTCTTGTAATAAATAGATTATGTAAATTTAATAAATCCCCGATTCATGGCTTTCCGTACAAACACCTTCAACAAACTATAGATTATTATAGATTATTTGGTTTGATATCATTGGATACTCACAAACATCCCATTGGTCCGTTGGTGCTTTGGCGGGAGAAAACCAATCCTACACGTCCCTCACAACAAGTCGCGACTTGAGAGGACTACAATGACGGACGGACTGTTTATGTTTATCAGCGCGGGAGTCAATTAAAAAAGCCTGCCTCTATGTCTAATTATTGGTTCATAATAAGAAATACCTTGAAAATTCACCATACAATCAGATTTAGATGTTTTTTTCATGTTTTTTTTCTGTGCAAACACATTTTTCACCAATCATGACCCAATCTTCTGAAGCAAAACTTGGCGCCGGGCCCACTCAGGTGGTAGGGCCCCCTGTAGAATCACCGGCCTTGGTGCCCGGATGTGCCAGGTGCCTTTTACGGACTGAAACAAAAACAACATTTGAATCACCCGTAATTATACGTATATATATATATAACATTATGCTTGAAAAACCATGAATTTTGGCAGAATTGTTCAGTGTCATCCATTCAAATCCAATGTTTGTTTGGTCTGTTTCTCCCCTAGTCGCCGTCAAAAACAGCAGGAGGCTGTCGCCTCTCCTCAACTGAGATGCCCAACGTATTGGTGGCGACATACTCTGTGACCTCAGCGATATCTTGATCACGGCCAGGCCCAACTAAGTCAGATACGAGTACCCTGCATTCGAACATGGGGATATCATGAGAAGGATCAAGAAACATAGGAATACTATGGGGATATCATAGGCTAGAGGGAAGAATCAAGAAACATAGAGATACTATTCCACCCTTACATGCTTCGGCTAGGCTTGGTCTACCGGTCTACACATTGGTCACTACATGACCTCATGGACATTTAGAAAAGCCCTCGGCGGAAACACCGAATCAAGGATAGCTTTGTTAACAATTCCCTGTAATAGTGTGTTACAGAACATCCACTTGTAGGGCAGACCAAAAAAAATGGTTTTATTATTGCAATGAATTATCATCCAAATCAAATAAAGTCAGTTTATACAGTAAACCCCATGTTCAAAACACCCATATATGGAGGTTTCCTAAAATGGGGGTACCCGCAATCATCCAAATCATAGACTCATTATAGACCATTTAGTATTGAAACTTGAAACCCAATTTGACTTGGGGATCCCCATTTTAAGAAACCCCCATATGCCAAGCATCGTTTCTGATGCCCGGCGCCGCGGACCTTGGCTTCCCCGACAAAGGACTCAGGGCTCAGCTGCTCTGCTGAGACCTGTCTGAGCAGCGATTTTCCAAGGCGCCTTTATTCCCAAGCCATGACAAAGCAGTCAAAGTTATGTCCAAGATGGTCCAAGTATGTTCAAGAATACATCATTCCTCCATTCATGGTCAATCTTTTGGCAGTCCAAAAACAACTAATCTTGTTCTGGATAAAGGATTAAACTACCCATCCATTCAGTTGGGGATGGCAACATCATCTAAACAGTATCTAATAGTATCTATCCCCATTCTATCACATGATGATATCCCGCATTGTCCCATAATTCCTCATGTTTCCTCCATTTTCTCAACAGTCCAGGTGTCTCCAAATGCCCGCAGCACACCCGCTGGACAGTTGTCTTCATGCGTCGACCTGCGGACGACCCCTGATGTGGTATCGGAACTACGACTTTTTCGGATTACCCTTTGTTGAAGCTGCATTCCAAGTGACTCAATGTCGATGTAACGCTTGAAATGTGCAACTATGAAAACATATAGTACTGTAGGGCTTGTTTTCTGCATTGTTTTTCTCGGAGCGTTTATATGCGTTTATTACATAGGGAAATCATGGGAAATCCTTAGCAGTATTTGCGGGGGTTTGGTCCCTAAGTGTGGGCTTTGCAACTGCAAAAGTAGCCATTGGGAGTCCAAGCGCCTGGGTAAACTCTTGTGTTTGAGGCGTTTTTTGTTTTCCAGAGGCGTTTTTAACCCACCAGAGGCACAACACAACTCATGCGGCGTTATTTTCTGCCTCGGGGGCCTGAGGCACTTCCTGTTTTGCCTCTGGTGTTTCTAGGTATACGTATGATGCTCTCCATCATTGACCTGTGTTTTATTATGTGCTTACCCTCTGGTAAACTAACATAGCTATGGAAAATCACTATTTTTAATGGGTAAATCCACTATAAATGGCCATTTTCAATAGCTATGTTAGTTCACCAGAGGGTAAGTTATTCTTAAGAATGATTCTTCATCACTCAACAAACCAAGTCTCTCAAAACCACTGTGGATGCACCAAATCGAAGCCTCAGGCCCTGCCATGTCTCAACGATACTTGCGATTGGTGGGGGACGCCGTAGTTCACAAATTTGATACATTAACTCTTTAATGTAACTATGGCAACTCTGTGGTTTCTGGATTTGTGGATGTTCATGGATGTTTATGGACCAATTTATGGATGTTTGTGGTAGAAACAAATCATGATTCGATATATTCTGATCATGTGTGATATTTACCCTCTGGTGATTTAACGTAGCCATGTTATCATCACCTTGCGCCACCGCACTGTCAGACCTGGATCGGTTGGTCACCATGTGGTCAGCGAAGAATGGTCCACTTCTAGGATCTTTGGGGAATTCTATGGGGTATCTATTGAATGTATGGGAATTCTATAGGATATCTGTGGACATTTTGGGATGCTTATGATAAGTAGTAGCCCACCATATATGTATATATATATATAATTACATCTCCATCTAAGCTCATTGTCACATGCAAATCTTACAGATCTGCTAAGCCAAGCTGCGATATGTGCCTCATCCTCCCAGATGTGAAAACGGCAGTCATTGAGTCTTCAGGACAAGTTTCAAGTCAGAATGATGGCTTGAACATGCTTGAACTATGACGAAGTATGTGACCATAGTACATCTACAGCAAGAACAAATTGAACTGAGAGCTTCTCACTCATCATGAGTTGGGTATGGGCTAAGACCCGGTACCTTGGTGATCAACATTGAAGAGGTGATAATTTGATGTTTATCTCTCCCAAATATCCTAAACAATCCCCAGTTGTGACATCTTCAATTTTCAACCGCATCTGCGGCGGGATTGCACTGAATTAGGCCCATCACAAGGCTGAACTCGGAGCCATTGATGCACTTTGTTTCCATTTCTGTTTCAATGGGCATACAGCGCGTCTAGAGGCAGCCCCCAAAATAATTAGGTACGACCTGATATGTCAGTTGTATAGTTTCCAGGTTTCCAGCTTTCCGCTGTCTTTTGAGTTTACCTCCTCTCCATCACAGTCCATTGTTCTCAAGATTGAAGTTGCAACAAGCATGAGGCTCTGAGGCTCCCAATGTGAAAATGCAGCTTCAGAGCTAATGGACAAGTTGCCTACTCCCTGAATTTCAATATTGAAGGAGGACAATCTTGCACAATGTCTTCTGATATTAAAAGGATAGCAACCCAGAGTTCGACTTGCAAAGAGCTGTCGAATTGAGCATGCGACCTCTGCATCAAAGCATCTGCAAATCATTGATCGTCGCGTTGATGTTGTGTTCCGCGGCATGTTTCCAGCTCACAAAGTTTTTGAGGTCACGCGTCCAGCAATGCTCAACCCCCTCCCATGATGTCTTCTGATGATCTTCCTGAGTTCTGGTCAATCCCCCCAAATGCCCTTTTCATGATTTTACTCCATGCGTGTAATTAATGACAATCAAAAACTAAGACCCTGAAAACCACAGACTTATATCAGACCTTTTATACAGTGGTGAAACATCAGCATATCCTTGAAGACTTAATTAATGTTTCTTCCGAAAATCTCCCATGTTGTGTCAACACTGCCTGGATGCTACGGAGATCCTCAATATACGCATCAACCTCGTTTCTTCCCCTAAGAGTTTGCATGATTTGGTGCTTTCACCATCATGAACTTTTGCCATTTTGACAATTTTTTACGGTTGTCTTTTGCAGGACTTTCAGTTTCTCATAATAACACATAAATTCACACTAGTTGGCCCCCCCACCCCAGCAATTTCACATAAATTGGGGATGTGCCCCAGTTTTCAGACACAGCCATTTGCTAGTATTACTTGTTTAGTTTCTATGTGTTCCTATGCATTTATAGTTAATGTCTCTGTCCTCAAGAGGACAAACAAACTTTTCCAGGATGTTAAAACTGATGATTTCCCCGAAATTTTCCCCCACTTTGAACCTTTAAGGTGGTGTCCCTGGTTGGCACAGTTGGTTTCAAACTACTTTAACGAGGATTTATGGTAGATATAATGGTGAATGGTGTTTATAAACTAACTTATCATTGGGGGGTACCAGCTTGTAGAATTATCAACCTTTCAATAACATGCCAAGTTTGTGTGAGGATGGTTTGACCTATACATATTCTAATATGTATATATATAGTATATTTACCAACATTTGCCATACAAATCACCCAAATGTAGGTAAATATACCATACATGGAGCATATGGGATATATATATATATATAATATTCTAATCTATCTAATCCAGGATGACGATGTTTCTATGTGATCCGTGACCCCCCATGACGACAGCCATAACTCCCCTCGCTACGCCACGGTGAACGGCCGATGCGGAGGATTTGGGCGCCGCTGAGGCGTCTCAGAGGGAGCCGCCTCCTGGTGTTCTGCATGGCATTCTTGATGACTATATAGACTCTGAAGAACATTAATTATATGACATGAATATTATTATATATATATATATATATATTCTATATATATATAATCACAATATATAAGATGATGTTTCAAAATTTAATGAACCATCTACGTATTCTAAACATCGGTGAGTTTTTTTAGTTCATGATTTCGGTCCGTAAGTTTTCACCACTTGGGTCCTCCCTGCCGGCGCTGAGAAGACAAAGGCTGTCTATCATTATTTGGGGATGGGAGTATTAGTATAAACCACTATTATAAAACCATATGTGTAAGTTGCGATCTGAATTTTGGGACGTTTCGTCAGTTTATCATGAGATATCATGAGTTGTCTTGTTTGTTGCAAACAAATAATCAAGATAGAATATACACATCTTTACACATACTAAATGTATCTAAATGTTAGGTAAAATTAACCATGCTGTTATACTATATGTACTGTTTGCAGCTTTGAAAGAGGATCTGTGATTTTGCAACAAACGGATCACAAGTACATGCTGGGTACCATGTCCTCTTGGTTTACTCAGATGTAGGGATTGAATTGATAGATTGAGGTGCTTGACATCGAAAAGCAGGTTGGCCGCTAGAGCTACTGATGCTGACCTATTCCAGGGCTTAAAGTGTCCGTGGCATGGAGTCATTCTACCTGCACAAGCAAGGATGTTGAGCAAAATGGGTTTCTTGCTGACCTCTTTCGGATGCCGAGTTGTGCAATCGATCGCGAACCATATCGGGAAAAAAAAGACAGCCCCCGCCCAACATCGAGAATACTTGGGATCCCAAGTAAAAGTTGGTGACATAACCAGCACTCACAGATGAAAACGACCAACCAACCCCACCACCGTCAATACGCACCTGACTCTTTTTTGGGGAACGTCCGCAGGCGCTGTCTGAGCCACCTCTGCCAGGAGCCCATCAGCATCATCTTTGATGGGATTTCACCGTTAAAATGATGGGTTTAAGATACAAAATGGAGGATTGACCAGTAAAAATGGGGATTGAACCACCAAACATTGGGAATCATTGGAATGTATACAATACCTTCTGGCAATCTCCCAAAAACGTCGGCTTCAACCAATTCCCATGTTAAGAACATGGAGAAACATGGGCCATGGCCAGATTGCTGGAGGGTATGGTGATATGAGTCATATCCTGAGCATCTATGGCATCTATGGCTCCTGAGTCAAGGGGATATTGTTACATTTCTACTGGGGGAATAATAACTGATGAATACAAAACGATTGAAATCTACGGGTGCTGGGCCAGCACTGAGTACACCCAACAAGGTACTACCAAAACAAACCAGACCTTCCAGGTTCTATTTTTTTAATGAGTTTATTAGGGCTTACATGGGCTTACTAAAGCCCCAGGCTTCCAGATAGGTTTTTTCACCCCAGGGCTCCCTCAAACTCCCAGATTCCCAGGATTTCCCAGGTGCCTTCACCCCAAAGCCTGTGCTCTTCACTTTCGGACCTGGAGGCTGTGCTCTTCTGGGGGAACATGGCCATGGAAAATCCACAGATGCCGTGCTACTTTCCAATGAATTATGCAATTTACAGGTATCCACTGGTTTCCACAGACAATTTTTCTTGTCAATGATATACCTCATGTTTGAGTACTTAAGTAGTTCACTATCCATTTTTTTGAGGTACGATACGGTGACTTGATACTGTCAGGTAGATCACTTTGCCATCCGAAAAGTACAAATACATGTTCTCCATCGGGCGAAGTACTCAAACCATCGATGCGCGTACATTGAATTGTGACTTGTACATATACCCTCTGGTTATTTAACATAGCCATGGAAAATGGCCAATTTATAGATGGTTTACCTATTAAAAATGGTGATTTTCCATGGCTATGTTAGTCATAACCAGATGGTACCTCTGAAATAGCAGCACAACGGACGCTATGGATTCTAATTGCTTCATTTGGGGGTCAACCTGCTCCATCAATGAAGATACCTTATCCCATTCCACTGGTTGCTAGTGCTCTTATCATCCGTTCACAATCGAAATCAATCCAGGTGGTATTGTATCTACCACTACCTTTTTTAAAGCCAACCATCAACCAACCCATCATCTTTCAAGTCTTTTCTGCAGTAATCCCGGTTTTTGCCGGCTAAAGTCGCTCAAGTCCATAATGTATATTATATTTTATCATAATATATATATATAAATATATATACATATATATATATATATATACATATATATATATATACATATATGTGTGTGTGTGTCGTATGCACATGTTATACTGTATATTATATGTGTATGATATGTGAATGAACCCCACTCGTCACCTTCTAGAAGAGCTGCAAGTTTCGGGCGTTGCCTTCACAGGAAATTTGGGAGATGGGATGGTGAAAACAAAAGTAGATTTTGATTGATAATGATTTATAATATTTAGTTGATTATCTAATTTAGTTGATTATCTAATTTTGATTATCTATTCTAATTTTATAATTCACTAATGATTGATTATCTAATTTAGTGAGTTTATGGATTTATCTACTTTGATTATAATCTAACTTTATAATGATTATAATATTTAATTGAGTATTAATGTTTATTAATATCAAATAACCATAACGTTTGAAATTCAGATTTAGTGTTTCCGTGGGATGTTACTGGATATATTTGATGTGATATAGCATGATATAGTAAATCTCTAAAACCAGGCTATATGTGATATAGTTACATAATGGGTGGGACATACCCTCTTCTAATCTAACATAGCTATGGAAATGGGTCGTCTGTGGATGAATTACCTATTCAAAATGGATCAAAATGATGGTTTTCCATAGCTAGGTTAGAGATTGCCAGAGCGTAATTAAAGGCAGAACATATGTTGCCAACTGATTTCTGATATGGACGTACTGTGACAAACCTGAAACCCTAACCTTAGGGGTCTAGAAACAAAAGTCCGTATCCCTTCCAGTTTGATGCTGATTTATTGCCTGATTTTAATTTCTTGACATTTTGGTAATGCATGGAATGTTTAAGGCCAAACTTAGGGGATCCCAGAAATGCATGGTCGAACTCAGTTTGTTCATGTTAGTGAAAAGAAATCACGAAGAAGTGTGGATTAGCAATGCACAAAATATTCCCCTTTTTTGTTTTTCTTGCATTACAACCACCAAAACTACCAATTGTGCGGTAGAAGCAACATGTGGCAGTGTTACAAAGTTCTCAAGGAGGGCCGAATAAAAAGATCAATCTTTGCAAACTGTTTCCAGTTTCTGGTGGATAAAGCACCGGAGAGAAATATCAAATCACTATGGATCAAAACAGTGCTACCCTGGACTTAACATGATAATCGCTGGTACATACAGAAGTTAACCCTCACCAGAAGATGTAGTTTGCAAGGCTTCGGCCCCTATTTTTGATGGTGATGCATGGTCATTGACTATGCCTTATCTTTCATGGTACCACCATCTGTCCACCTAGTCCCGATTTCTTCCAATTAGAAAACACATATTTACCCCGAAGAGTTTTACTATGTTTATCATCCTTTACCTATCCTTATGCCATGAATTATGAGTCAACTGACTGAGGATCAAGGCGCATGGACACCACGACCAGAGTTCGAGTCGACGCAGCGCCGTCTATGCCTTGGAACTTCTTCGACCTGGCTTTTGCATCTGCCTGGTTTCGAGACAGCGGAAATTCTCTCTCTCTCTCTCTCTCTGATCAAGAGTGTGTGTGTGTTTCTTTCTTTTCAAAAATACTGCTTGTGATGTTCAGTGATGTTGAGTGATGTTGATTGATGTTGACTGTTGACTGATGGTTTATGTTGATTGTATTGATTAGTCTTTGTTGATTTAATTGTAAAAACACAAGCTCTGTCTGGGCAGTCTGGGCCTTTCTTTTTCACAAAACCTAGACGGACTTGTCTGAACATATGGTGTGCATATATATATATATATGTATATATATTATATACATCAACTTTGATGGCTTATTATGATCCATTTGCCCTATCCAAATGGCCACATGTCGGGGCATGTCTTATTTTTGCTGCCTTGACCTTCAGTAAGAATGGGTGGGAGTACCAACATTCTCTGGTAGAATAAACATGGCCATCTTCAAATCGAAGGTCTTAGTCGCCACAGTTTTGCATGTTTACTTGTTGAATCATTTGTCTTTGGATGGTACAATTTTAGATCTGTTCCATGCTGGTAATTCTAAAGTTGGAAGCCTGATAGGGTTTGCCCAGTTTGCCCCCCTAGTTGTTTGTAAGGAGTGTGTAAGGTGTAAGCAGCTACCCAGATCCCCTATAGAAGATGGACAACCAAACCTTCCCACCGCTTGTTTCACCCATGGACACGGGATGTGTAGGTCCAGTTCCACGCACTGAACCATGGCATCATGGCATCATGGCATCATGGCATCATGGCATCATGTTTTTCGATTTTAGAGGTTACCAGGTAGCTGGAAAAAGGATGAAAAAGCTACCCCCCAGAAAGAAAAAAATAAACCGAATTCCACGGATTCCACCTCTGAAGGCTAAGAGCCATCTGACCTGACATCAACAGCAGCTCTTTACGGAATGTGAACATCAGGGGATCAGGATTAATGGTTTTGACCCATATAGACATAGATATCATATGAAATATATTCAAATATCATGTGCAAATCGATGCGAGATCCATTTTCAAATGGTAGGGGCCTGTAGATTCTACAAGGGCATTATTTGTACAAGACGAGTGCCCATTGACATCCCTGACCCGTGGATTTGTTCACAAACCTTGCCGTGGCTGCTGGATTCCTGATGAAAGAACTGCCAGTGGCCGAGCACTAATGGAAGCACCTACCTTTCCAACATTACCCAGTCACCTGGAAGATTGGTCTGAGTCATGGGCTTGTCTGAAAATAGCCCACCCCCTGTTTAACATGGTGAGTCATAAGTTCCCCATGAAACGGTCACGGTTAGTGGGGTTAAGTCTCAATTTTCAGCCCCAAATCAACAAATCCACGGGAATCCAACCGAGGTTTTCAATGGCGACTCAAGGCATGGTGATCTAAACCCCCATACCCGGCCTGGTAAACGTTTACATGGCCATGGAAAATCAGCATTTTTAATAGGTCAACCATCTATAAATTGGCCATTTTCCATGGCTATGTTAAATAACCAGAGGGTAAGTTGGGACATGAGGCCCCTAACTCCAAAAATCTGGTCTGTTGATATGTCAATTCTCCCTGACTTCTCCAAATGAATGGATGCAGTTCCAGACAAGTGGGTAGCACCACAAGCCACACCCGTTCATCTGGAGAGGTCAGGAAGGAGAATTCCCTTGAGACTTGGGCCAGTTGGGTCCCTAAACAAAACCACTAAAATCAGCGAACATCTACAAACTGCGAGTTTCATATAGTCAACGAATGGACATATTTTTTTTTCCACTACACAAAATGGAAAAAACGTTGGACCGGTTGGAGACTCGTAACGGTTGGGGCCGTTCTCCCAGTCTCCCATCGTTGTCAGGTGACGCCAGTAGTCCAATTCGCTACGCAAACGTTCCACGCTGTCGACCCGTGGCGGACTTGGCCTCGGGGACGACGCTGTTCCGGGGGAGACCAGGAAAGGCTCAATAAAAATGGGCATGTAACCATTATTATACAATCATATAACCATATACAACCGTTAGTACTTACCATTAATTAATACATACATTATATATATATTATGATGAATAAAACAATTATATAGCCATTATACAACCATTATACAAAGAACATGTATAATAAAATCAAATCAGAAACATATAATATGTGTTTTTCCCCTTGCGGTTGCTAAAGAAGATATGGTGAGACGTGTCAATCCTTGCAAGAGAGATTGGTACCCTTTTGAAAGGCGTGCTTCACTTGTGGCTGGTCGCTGGTCAATGTGATACCACTGAAAAAACATGGTCGGAAACTCCTTAACCATCCTTAACTTCAATATTGAGGTTACTTCCTAACCCCAAAAAAATCACCCATACTTGAATCAAACTAAACATATGGGACGTTTGAACCCTGCCAAGGTTTGAAGACTTTGGATCCTCAGAAACGGCACGAATTTGAACAACAACCGTAAGTTGGGATTTATGCTGTGTTTCTGTTCCAGAAAATATGTGAGCCCACACCCCTTAAATCAATTTAGAATACCTTAAATCAAAACTATATACTAAAACAACGCTGAAAGCAAGGCATATTATATATATAGATACACATATCATCTAATATGTAATTAGTTGTATATATATAATTATATACATATCATCTAATATGTAATTAGTTATATATATAATTATATACATATCCCATGGACAATAATGAGCTTTTATAAAATGCTAGTTTTGCACTTGTGCATTCTCCAGCCAACCACTGCCACCACCTTGCAGGGACCCCAAACGGGCAAGAGCCGCCACTGGGCACGTCCACTAACCTGTGGATCTGTGGGATGGTACCCTCTGGTAAACATACAAAAAGCTATTGAAAATGGCCATAGAAATAGTGGATTTACCGCTTAAAAATTGTGATTTTCCATAGTTATGTTAGTTTACCAGAGGGTAACATCAATGAAGTCACAATTCGTTGCCAAACAAATCATGCTAGTTCTAGATTGGCTTTAGAGACACTTCAATGGAAACTGCTTCAGCTTTCCTCCATCGTTTCCCTTCAAGTCTGGTAAAACCACTGCTTTCGGTGTTCTCAGACATGGACAGACGGATAGAGCAGATTTAAGGCTTTTGTATCTGGTCCTAAATATTGCCCATGAATTGTGGCCGTGTCAGCGATACGGCGATACGGGTATGGTGGCCATGAAATGCCATGAACGGGGTGCGTTCATGCGCCCGCACAGTTGATCAAACTTTTTAGTAGCAACTAATCATCAAACTACCCTCTGGTAAATAAACATAGACCCTGAAAATCACCAATTTTTAATGGAAACTAGTCTTCCAACCCCGACAACTGCCAGGGTCTATGTTAATTTACCAGAGGGTATCCAATCATTTGGGTCACTGAATTCGAGCCATGTGAGCTGACAATAGTACACGTTTTTGCGGACGTCTGTGGTTTCAACCCATCCCCATATAAAAAATACACACGTCATGGATAAAGAAAAAAGAAAAACAACCTGGTACCATCGGTACCTAAATGATCTTCTGTTTGGGGTTTTCACCTCCATTTTTGAGTGTCAAGCAGCTCAGTCGGGCTCACTTTTTGACATGTTTACCATCTTCAATTGCGCAAGCTGCTGCTTAGAATGATCCTTTTTGACTTTACTGTCGGCCATTTCTATCAATGACCTATCAAACAGTTGTGGTGTTTTCGCCTTCGCCCCCGGATGACGAGATCCAGTCTCACTTGTCAAGGCAAAGAAAACCTTCACATTGTCCCGTTTTTGTGCATTTGAGATATGTGTAAAGCAAACAAATAAACACGTCCCCAGCATGACCCGAAGGTGTCCAGGAAAATGTTTTGTTCAGAAAATTATTGACTTGTGATATCCATATGAATTCAATGGATTTCCAGTATATCATGGGACAAATATATGATATTTGTTTATTCCACAAAGTGTATATGCGTGTGTCTGAAAATGGATTAGAACCATGGGGAACACTTGGGGTACATCCCAAACACTTGCAATTTACCAAATCCATATCTTCACATATATAGTTTTCAACCCAAATAAAATAAACAAGATAGAGTCCCAGCAGTCCCCACGTCCGCGACCTTGAGGTGGCATCAACATCCAATGCTACTACCTGGGTATTTCCATGGTGAAGCAGTGTGTATTTCAAACGGGCTTACCACTGATTAATCACCAAAACTTAAAGTGGAACGAGTAATTCTGAATATAGACTATAAATGATTATATATACATATGTTGATTGACATGTAATCATAGATACAAAAATGTATTGTATAATCTGCTGAGGTGAAGATCCTTCAAGATAATGGGATGCCACCACAGTTGTAGCACAGCGAGATGGCCATGTAAGGAGCGGAATCTGTAAACATAATCCGATTCGAGTCATGTTGAAAATCAAAAGTCCAACGAATCCAACATAAAATAGGACAACATATCAGTCTTCACAATACCTTCTTGAACAGGGTCACAGCGCAAATACCAAAATAAACATGTTTTCCCCCTTCCATCTGAAGCATTTTTTAAGTGATCATGGACGCATGTGATACTCCAATCAACAAACACCGAGAAAACCCAAGGATCACACGTCCGGTCATGCCCATGATGGTGCAAACTCTTCACTGTGACCAATAGCAAATCATCGTCTGCAATGGAAATTAAGTACGTATGGTTCTTAAATAGGTTACTTATGAAAGTCTTATTGTCAAGATTGCGATCCCTATCTGTTGAGAACATATCTATCTCTATGGATGCAGTCATACCTTCTGAAGTATGACTGTGGTATGATGACTGTTGAGTCTCTTCTCCGGAATCTATCTGAATCCGGGAGCGTTGCAATCCCATCTATCCGTTCTCTTTATGTGTGCTGGTTGATACCTTGATTCTCACAATGATGAATTGATGGTCCAGCTCTGTGACCGCTGTGACCACGGCCACGCGTACGACTCCCGTCTTTTTGGTTGCTGATCTTTGTTCAACAGGCGCTAAATCTCAAGGTGATGGTCATGTGGGAACTATAATTCCTATGCTCCATGAATAGCAATGTCAACCCCGGATTAATATATAATGATATATCCTGTTGAAATTGTCTACCCCCCTAATGGTGATAATCTGCTCCTAAAATGGTACACCCCCTCCCGACAACAGAGAGGAGAATAGGCCAGATGTTAGTTTATTACCGTTGGGTTGGCATTGCTGTGTATTCGCCAACATATATCCAGACTACATGGCTCAGCAACACACTTGGAGGATCATTCCATAGTAACTGGTGAAAAAGCCTGGTTTTCATGAGTCTCCTAGGGCCAATTATATCTAATTATCCCAGTTATGACTGGCTTTTAACCTCTACTAACACTTACTAACCAGTCATTATGTGGGATGATCCTCCAAGGAAGAGATCCATGGCTACCCATATGGACACCATATCCCCCCTGAGATCCCCTGACATCCTTCCCTCGTTCGCGCACCGCCGCGATCGCCTGGCAGCTTTGTTGTTGACCATGTGGGAATCCGAATCAACCACAACGAAAGATGGTTATTATGGTTATTAACAAATTGTGATTTACCTATGAAAAATGGTGATTTCCCATAGTTATCTGGTTGGTGGTTGCTGCTAACCCCTCTGAAAAATGATGGAAGCCAGTTGGGATGATGATGAAATTCCCAATATATATATATATACCTATGCCTTCCTGGTTTTTGGTTTTTGCCTGAAACAGCATTTATTTTGGTCGTTGCTGTAAAAAAACGTTGCTGCCTCCCAAAAACGTTCTTGCTCCAAATGATCAAGAATAGCCAGGATGGAAGGAAACCAACAAATCTGTTGCAGGTGACAGTGATGCCACAGCTGATCAATTGGAAACACAGTGGATTGACATGGTTTGGATGGGTTGTGAGCCCTCGAATTGCAACCTTTCGTACCATTTGACTGTGATTCGGACATTTCAAAAACAACCAAAACTATCCGAAACTGGGGTACGGGTAAAAACGCTTTTGTATCGGGAAGAAACGCTTTTGTCTCGGGAAGAAACGCCTTTGTATTGGTTCAAA
>Ga0126342_10011800_pt1 | contig 15597 bp, 11 predicted proteins | sample Cyp1metagenome_FD_92528 | JGI IMG/M metagenome (GOLD analysis project Ga0126342, IMG submission 92528) | Coral microbial communities from Lord Howe Island, Old Settlement Bay, Australia - Cyphastrea 1 metagenome | ecosystem: Host-associated > Invertebrates > Cnidaria > Coral ...
TCCAGGCCAAGCGACACTGCCGGTGGGCAGCGGTGTCAGCAGCAGTGCCAGTGTGGTCCCAGGCATCCGGGCGGTTGTGCTGCTATATATTATATATATATATATATATATATATATATTATATATATTATATATATATTATATATATATTATATATATATTATATATATATACATATCATATATATGATAACTATATCTATTGTCCATTTTATGAATGGACCATCCTTTTTTGTTGTGGCATTAGGCCATCACTACATCGGATCGGTGGCCTTCGATCGCACCTTGAAGTTCTGGTCCACCCAGGTGGGTCAGGGATGGTTGGATTATTTCAATGGATGACCCTCTGGTAAACTAACATAGCTATTGAAAATGGCCCATTTATAGTTGATTTACTTAAGAAAAATTGTGATTTTCCATAGTTTTTCGTATGTTTACCAGAGGGTATGGTTTCTTTCATGGACAATCCCAATCTAAAATGGATGAGAACTGGGGGTAGCCCTATTTTATAGGAAACCTCCATCTGAAAACGAAGATGAATTTCATGGGAAAATCGATGGTTTCCGGTTTCGATTTTCCCAACAAAACCAATCCATTTGCTGATTGGATTTTGCTACCAACTAGCAACCAACTGATGATTGTGAAAGTTGGTTGATTTCTTGGACTATTGGCTTTACGACATTCGTATCCAGCCGCTGATCCACGCCAGGGGAAGGCTGAACCTCCTGTGGACGCCACTGCCTTCATGACCTGAGGGAGCAAAACTTGCGATGGTTTGGGGGAAAAATGTTACATAGACACCAAATCACCAATAAAAATCACTGAGAATGGCAATGAGATAGCCACTGCCAGAGATGAAAAACATGCTGGTTGGAGAAAAAACATTCACAATGTTGGCCACAGCCGATGCAGCTGACTATGAGTCCCAAGCTGGTGCGGGTGGATGATGGACTGGAAAGGGTTGCTTTGCTGTTTTTCATGGCACCAAGTTTTCACCTGTTAAGAACCAGAAATCAGCCATCCTATTTGTGATGTTGAAATTTGCGAGACTTGGATGGCGGATCAACTTGACTCACGAAGGGCATCATACAGTCGCACATAGAGCGATCTTTACATCACTGATTTTGGGCACCACTAATGTTGGACAGGAGCGTGTTTCTTTGTTTTACGATAGTTCCATCAATTTGGGAGTCCATAGAGTCAAAATCCCAGCTCTCTCACCATCCACCCCACACGACGAAACGCCGACTATGAGACTGCTGTGACCAAAGAGGATCCTGCCTTGAGGCTGAGGACATGTTGGAAATATGGGTATTCCCTGATTCAGATCCAATTTCCTCAATTTCAGGTAATTTTGTTGTAGCATCCGGCAGGTTGTCGTGAAGTTGAGATGAGGTGGTAATGTTTTCTGTGGTGACATGGACATTTCTGTTAGGTGGTACGTTTTTGACATAGGCAAGACGGGCAAAGGAAGCCACACCCAGAATTGGTACAAGTCTGTTGCCAGAAATGGTATGTGCCTCCGACAGGCACGTGATATTTTCATTGCATACACAATTCCGTCGCAAGGTCACTCCGATTCAGCAGCTGAAAAATAGCTGTAATATGCTGTAATATATCTTCGTACACCAGCTTTCAGTGGAACAACCCTATGAATTCACAAAGGCAGAGCCAAGGCTGTGATGTATCATGTGGAATTCATGAGTATGCTTCCCGATTCCATGCCATATCCTTCAGGACATTTCTTATACTCCCAACCACACCATCAGCTTCCATTTCCAAAATGTTGATGCAATCAGAGAGTGTTTCCAAGATCTCTGGCTATGATTCTTCCCATTTTTCACCACCTTTTGCAAAGCAAAGCCCAGCAGCACAGCCCCTTCGACGCCGTCGCTATGTCGTCCTTTGCAGGTCCTATGGGATCCCAAAATCCGCTGCAGAATCCCTGGTTCGCCATAAGGGGATCCATAAGGGGATCCGATGGTAAATCCTCGGTAGAAACCCACCTTTTGCAAAGTCCAAAACGCCTCGGTCTTTTCGAAGGACCTGGAAAAAGTGGGACACGGAGTATCATGCAGTCTGACTTGCTGATTCACCATCCATCTTCAGAACATGTAGCCAAGACCGATTCTTCGGCAATCAAATCAGCGAGTTTCCTTTGCCAGGTTGGATGACCAGAAAGTACTAGATATGTCATTGGGTGATATGAACCAGTAGAATTGTGTTGATATGATTGCTAGGCTACTTTTCACAAGAAAAATATGGAGAAGCATGAGAATTGTGCAGGTTGCTGGAACTCGTTTGCATGAAATCTGTGCTGCATCTCCAATTGATTGACTACTGGCGGACACGGTCGTGGGCGAAGACCTGACAGCACCTGGTGGACTCTGTGGTCCCAGCCTTTGGGCGACGGCGTGATGATGTACCGTTCCATCTCAATGGTGAGAATTATCCATGTTATCCATGTTATCCATGTTATCCATGTTACATATGTTATCCATGTAGTATCCATGTTATCCATGTTATCCATGTTATCCATGTTACCAACATTTATCAACACCATCCTATTCCAATCATCTACATAAGTTGATTGCTACACAATACTCATACCCATGTGTGAAAGAATATGATGAACATGTCATATTTGATTCATTGATTAACTGATTGCTTCATCATCCGCACATATTCATATTATCCCAGAATTGGACCAAGAGAAAAAAACCTACTGGAAACCCCATTTCCAATGGGTAAGACCAGAGTTTCCTGTTGATTTTTGTCTTAAACCAATCCATTGAGTGTTGGTCACACTCCCATATTGCTGGTTACATTCCCATTATATCCAATGATATTCCGATCATATCTCCATGATATATTCGCATCATAATATATCATAGTCCCACAATATCCAGTGATATTAACATTAATGCACCAATGGGACTATAGTGTACCTGGCAAAATGCTGAATATGCCCTTCCCCTTGTCTCCCCAAGCCGGTCTCAGGTGTGAAGCGTACCGCCCTGAGCTTCAAAGGTGAAGCAGGGCGAGAGAAGAAGAAGCGCCGCGGCAAGGCGCGCCGTTTGTTTGGACAGAAACCAAGCCAGCCATTATCATAATTGGATATGATAATGATCATGGGATATAATATGATATATATTTTACAATATAACAGTGGTGTAGGATATAGTGGGATTTAATGGGACTACCAATGGGGATACAGTGGGATTTCATATGATATATGAGGGATATAATGACTATACGTGTGTATATATATATACAACCTACATGGGTTGCAGTTGGGGATATTTTTCAGGGTGTAAGCCTGGTGAAATTGCCTCCAAAGGTTGGGATAGTGCCCCCCTCTAACTATCATGAAATAGATACATATCCACTTACAACTGGAAGTGCACGCCCAAAAGCAGGTCTCATGGATTAAATAGGGATCTAAATCATTCTAAATCCAATGAATAGGTGGCATAACAGCAGATCTACCATCAATTTATGGTTAAGAGTCCCCAAGATGGTTTGGTTGGTTCAATCCCAATTTTATTTGGTCAAGACCTCCAATGATCATGAAAATAGTTGCTAAAACAGGTTATAGTAGCACAATGGATGAAATAGTTATATATCTCCAAGATGGACTAAAGCAACAAAGAATAAGGCTACAATCTGCCATCAATTTTTGCTGAATGGATTAATGGGCATATCATGGGATTGCCAGTGGTACAAATGGGGTCTCAGAATTTGCCTGTCAAGAATTTGTATATAACCTATAAATTTGGTTTTTCAAAACTGGTTTGCGGTTTCAAAAAGTCTTCTCGACAGAAGAAAATTTGATTATTACTCGACTGAGAAACATATCTTTGCAACAGATTGAAAACAGCAAACTGGAAGTCATAAAAGGTAGTCAGATAATGATGGTTGTGGTTCTTTTCCCCATCAAGGTACAATAACCTTAAAATGAAGAAACACAAGGGTAGCAGTCAAACAGCATCACGCCACCAGCGACAAGGTTGACACTGGTGACGAGGTGGTGAATGTTGAGGGTGGGGAAGCACCTGACAAAGAGCAGCTTGGTAGCGCCTCAGTGTCTTCTGATGGCCTTACCTTTTCAACCTGCGGGGGATTGCATGTTTCGGTGGAGGACACAAAACGATTCGCTGACCCAAAACTTGGGGATTCCTTGGCTTTTTTGCATCCCAGAAGATCCCAAGTCTCGGCACCGCCTCCAAAGCCTTTTTTGCGCCTAAGGATCGATGTTCCAGTCGTTCCAGGCATCACTGTGGAGTTTCCCAGGAGATTGTCATGATACCAATGATACCCTTGAAAATCGGTCACCAAAGGGGTCTTTTGATAGGCAAAGATCGCCAACTCTTCGAACCTTGTGGAGAGTGAAAGTGTGAAACTTGTACTTCCCCGCATCTATTTGAGAGGCCCTGGGTCGTTGGCTAAGCCATGGAGTGAATCTAGTGATTCCATTCTCAAAAGCTTAGAGCACGAATAGATTTTCTTAGCTCGAACATCATTTGTACCACATTTGGTTTGCCAAGTCAGGAGGCTGTAGCAGATCTCAAGTAGAGAGAAGTGTATTCTCATTCACTGAGGAGATATCCTGGGGAGGCTTCATCCCAAACAGAAACATAGCTCCGACACATCTGCTGCGTCACGTCCCAACAAACACGTCCCAAACCGTTAGAGTCACGGAATATTCTCCCACCCCACAGGGGCTACAATTCGGGGTGAACATTTTTGAAAAGGAGATATATCAGCAAAGTTTGGGGTTTGACTTGCACTTGCATCCCATCTTTGAGCCATATTAGCTGTACGACATCAGTTCCCAAGAAGGCAACTGACCGATAGAGGGGGAAGATTCCAACTTCGGTTTCTGTGTTTCTGTCCTTTCACTGACCCAGCGAAAGGCTCTGGACGCATCGTGACAAACACCACTACGATCCATGGTTCCTTGCTTGAAGAAATGGTCCAAACACCATAGGCAGAGATTGCTCGTCAGGGTTTACCGGTTTACCTAACCATTTTGGTAGTGTTGAGCATTCAGCCGTTCTTGGCCTCGTGCTGCAAACAACCACATGGCAAAGAAATGGTCTGAAGTGCTTGCGACTTTAGACTCACACTTTCTGCACATCCTTTCACCAGAGCTACAGAAATCTCCCAGCAAAAGATGGACAAGTTATTGCCACATCAAGCCTTGCACACTATCAGTAGCACCCACTGGAGGCTTTGAGACGAAGTTCAAGGACGAGTGCCGACCTCGGTGAAACACTGTTTGGATTTCGTGATGAAAATCATCCAGATGGGATCTACTGGGTGGGTTGAAAAGCTGAGTCGGATGTTGGAATTTGGACCAAGGTTGGAGGTGGGGGATACCATCATGGTCCACCACCCCACGTCCTTGGAGGTGCGATGAAAGGTGTCCTTTGGGGTTCGGCGTAATGCATTGTGTGATCTGAAACCTGATTGGAGCTATAAGATTCTTATGGTCTTGGATTTGTTGGATTTCACTTTGACAAATATCTATATATACGCATATATATATATGTAAATATATATATAATATGTAATTTCGTCAGAAAATAAATGGCTAAATTCTTGAAAAGAGCTCCCAAAGTGCCTGTGCCAGGTGGAGTTGCGCATGGTGGTCTCTGTTGGGGGTCCAAGTCCAGGGGAAAACGAGAAATCGCAGTGTGATATGATGGTGATTATAGATGATTATAGTACCTATATATATATGGTATGGTGTGTATATATATATGATCATATATGGACTATATTATCCATTATATGGAAATATAATATCAATTAGTATTAGATCATCTACAGTATATGGTAAACAAAATACACTATGATATTATCCATTATATGATAGTATCATAGTATCAATGAGTGTAAAGTCATAATGATAGTATTCTAGTTACTAAATTGGTATATTGAATATATTAGATATTGTAATCAAAATGGGATAGGGGGCGTTACAAGTTGAATGAAGCAACCTCAAGCTATGGCCATGGAAATATCCCAATCACTAGCAAAGCTAGTGGTTATTAGGCCATCATTAGAAACAGTAATGGGAATGATTTGTGAATTTGGATCCGCTTGGCAAAGTCTGTTTGACCTCCAGGTCATGCCTTAAGTGAGTAAATGGTCCCAAGATGGATTCTATCCGCCCTTTGCTGCTAAAAGCAGGATACAACTCATATGACAAATCCAGTGTCCAACCATTTTTCTGACTTCGTCGCGGTGATATTCCCATATCTCACAAAGTTCCTAGCTTTCATGATGTATTCCAGCCTTGCCCAGTGAAAAGAAGCCCAAATTTGTCCTTGTGCATATGCACTTTGGGTAATCCAACTGATATGGTTTTGGATCACACCTGGATGGTTTTAACCATTTTGGATCCCTCTTTTTCATGTTCTATCCATTTTTTGATCCCACCTCTATCCCCATGATTTTCATGGATCCACGGTCAAACACCTCCCACTGGACACATTTTTTCCCCCTGAGGTCCTATCTCAGCGCAGCAGCGTCTTGCACCAGGCCTTCTCAAAGGACCCGCGACATGAAGCATCCAACAGCTGGGGGGTTGTTTTTCCACCAAAAGATATGGAATTGTCACCACGGAAAATTGGAATTGAATAAGCAACAATTGGAATGTTGAATTGTTGAACCAGAAAATAAGTTGGGGATTTTGAGAGAAAGAAATCGTTGGCAAGTAATCTTTTGGTGAATGCAAAGGACATCCTCCGCAGCCATGTTCCAGGTCTCCTTGGGATGTTTGAAACGGGCCCCCAACAGGCAGAGGCTTTGCAATACGCTTCATTTCAGGGTTTCATGCTGAAGCTTCAAGCATGGGCAGAATAGCAAGTCAGTTGGAATATTGGTTGAAAATCCATGAAAATCCAGAAGTGTTGCAGAGCCTGGTACGGGGACGTCAACTGTCCACATCGGCCCGCAGGACTTGTCATCTACCTGTGAGCTGGGCCCTTGGTGAGTTTAGTGTGGCCAACACTGGTCCCGCAGTCGATTCTCTGAGTAAACATTTGTGGATGGTTCTGTTGATGGGCAAATTTGTCTTGAGTTCATATTCACTATTCACCATTTATGCAGCCCGCAATGAAGTCAAGGACTCTTGAGATTGAGATGACTGGGAATCTTCTGCAGTCCAGAGGTACAGTAGATTGGTTTTGGGATTTTCTGGAAAGGAGCCGCAGGGCTGCAACGTTCCCTTCAGAGCGTTTCATTCTGGGTCCTTCACCGCCGTGTCCTTCACTGAGGTTTCACATCAGTTTCTTGGAAGCAAATGAAGCAAACAAGACTGTTCTGACAATGCATTATTTTTATTGGGGCATCATGTGAAGTTAGGTCTCAGATGCATGTGGAATGCTCCTGAGGGAAGGATTCCTTGAAGATCAAAGAGAAAGCTAAGGCTCACTTTGACAGCATAATCGTTTTGAATGAGCGAGTTGAATCTCAAACTTATCCTCTCTTCCAGTGTCTTGTCTCCAATCCAGTTCTGCCGAGACATCGGCTCTGAGTTTGTTGGGACTTGAAAATGTCCACATCGGTCCTTTGTGGCGCAGGCAGAGATTGAAGAAGACAACCCGGAACTCTTGCAGGACGCAGCATCCCGGGAGTTGCAAAGGCAGGTCCTGGGAGGGCAACTGTTGGTAAGGATGACATGAATGGGAAGCTTGGCATTTGGGCCTAGGATGTTTGAAATCTTTTTTGCTTCAGAATGGCTTGGCCTATCTTGGCCTCAAGAATGTTTTGATTCGGCGGGAAGTTAGGGTGCCAGTTATCACCCATATGAACTGAAAAGGTTTGACTCTGACGATTTTCAGACTGACCCAGGATTTTTTGAGCTCTTTGCTGAACAATCAATTCATGTGCTTTCAAAGCCTTCTATAGAAGGCCCCCATATGAGCCGCAGTAACAACCTGCCAGGCAGCTTGACAAACGGCTGAAGACACTTGGCATGGCAGCTCTCAATATCACCGGGCTGCACTGGCTTGGAAAACATCGCCAAAAAAATCACCTACCTAGAGATCTAAAAGGATCATGTAAGTTGGTGACCTAAATCTAGACAACCAGACAACCATAATGACATAATGCTCTTTTGAATTTGGAGCATCCATCGCTAAGGAAGCAAGCCAAGACAGTGAGTGTGCGCGAGAAGACCGGCATGTGGGGCTACAAGGCAGGAGTATCACTGGGTGCCAGCCACCGGGGACAAACGAAGAACACCCAGTTTCCATTGGTTTCTGGAAAGAGACAACACATGATTGATAACATGTTGTTTAGAGAACACCCCGTTTTCCCAACTCATGACCGACTAGGTGGTGACCAAGAAGCTCTCCAAGGCAGGGATGGGTCAATACCTATGGACCATGCGGTCCGTCTAAATAGGTAAGTTAGGCTGTTTTACAACTCAGCACCATTGCATTGTGGATATTTATACATAGGTGGGGCGGGGCTACTAAACAAAAACGACGGGGAAGGATGAGTCTGAAGGAGGCCTTAAAATCAGTGCTTTTGCTAGGTCGATAAGCATGAATCCGCTGAAATGGCCAGCTAGTAAACACTACATGGGCGGCTGCCAGCGGTTTAAGATGTGGTTTGTCCACAATACCGCTTATATTAACTAACTTCCCTTTTGTTTGTCACTTTTTGTGAATCTTCTTGCTAGCTTCATGAGCGTTTTCCTGGTATAACGTTTCGGGGTTGAGCCCAAATGACCAGCATGGCACCAGGCATCCTCGGCAGAAGATGCTTTGGATGAGCGCTGCAAACAAGGCGGGGGATGCCAAAGGCTAGCACATGGCCGTGTTACTAAATTGGGTGCCCAAAAAATGTTTTTTTGCTAGCTTAGAACCGACGTGCATACTCATTGATCAATGGGATGAGAATGAGGAGATAGAATTCTGCGACGAATTTTGGTTGGAACGAATTTTGCTCAAATGGAAGGCCTTGTGGCACAAAAAGACTATTCTACCAAGTCCTCTCACTTTTGAGGAGGGACGATTCATAAGCACTACACAGTCACAGATGATTGCCAAAAGACTGGCTCATGACGACCCGAAGACCTGGAAGTGCGAGTGTTGCACTGCATCCACAGGCCGTGACAAGTGGTGCTGCATTTGATCAACGCAAACGTACCATGCGTGTGAAAACAGTCGTGCCGGCTGCTGTCTTGGGCGAACCCCGGAATGTTGGAAGTGCTCGCTGGGAGATTGCCATGAAGATATGATGCATCAATCAAATTGGCAAGACAATTTTCAATTCTTGGACATCCCGGGTTAAAACAATTGCCTTTCCATCTCCAAGAAAATTCCCCAAAGAAACAGAAGATGAGTTGGCTATTTCCAGACAAAAAACAAGTTGATGCAAAAAGAATCATCACTGGATCTCCATGATCATAGGGAACGGAGGCTCAAGTCAGTGGGCCGCCCCCCGTGGGTGTGTTCGCGCTTCCGGCATGGGGAAAGGCACTGGGTGGGGAATACCCCCTGTGACCTCTGGGAGCATTCCATGATTTGGTGTTCCTCATGAAATCCCAGGATTGGATGCCCATTGAATTTCCCAAAATCAGCTTCAAAACTCTGGGGTGTCATCTGGAAGATAAGTATGTCTTTTGGACAGAACGCGTGTTGTCCTTCAATGTTTTCTTTGACTCACTTCCTCTCCCTCTCCCAGCACCTCTCAAACCCATCGTTTATCATAATTTGTTTGGTATGCCTCCATTTTCCGACAAAGTAATCATTTCGACTAAGTAATCATTTGAATTCATTTGATATGTCTTGATAGACATGCCATACCCAGCCGTTTCCAGCACCGCTCTGCAGTTCTGCCTTTCCTTGTCGCCATATGCGCCTCCTTGCTGTCGTTCCTTGGCGGACCATGGATGTGAAATGTAGGTGTCCACCAGGCGGAACCTCATAATCTCTCCCAGTTTTCTCTAGAATATTTCTATGTGCCACATTGTTGGATTCAACGATTCAAAATTATGGATGTTCGGATGTTCCTAAGCAATGCTGCACCTGGTTGCACCACCTTCCCCGACTCAGGCTTCGTGTGGTGCAACAGTTGGGCATCTCAGCAGTTGGCTATCATTGGTCAACATACGCCATGGATAAGTGCGAGAGGACGTAACCGGTGCTCAGCAGAGTGGGATGTCAGCACTTAGTCAACGGACACCTTTCGCTGTCGATGTCATGTCGTGCTATCCTCCTTTGTGGATGTGACAGTGGAATCATAAATGACGTTTCCAATACATACATAATCATACATATATATATATATATATATGGCAAATCCACCTGGCCGGTGAATCCATGTTGCAACATCACTGTTCCACCCCAAACGCTTGACATGCCCAGATGTTTCTTGGCTTTGACCGCACCCGTGCAACCATCCCCTCGTTTTTCTGCGGTGCCTCGTCACAAAGAGTCCGGATCCGGTGGAAATTTGAGAATTCAGCTGGGCACTGGAATCTGATTGGTTGTCCAGATAGACCACAAGGGAAGTTGTGACATGGATCGTATCTTGTTTCTACCTGAGTTCCCCTGTGACAGCAAGTGGCCTTGGCCTCTGCGTTAAGGTGAAAGCCGGAGAGATGGGCTCCATGGATCTCATGGAAGGTGCACCAAGTCTCGTCTTTGATTGGTTACTGTTGGTTAATTGTTCCCATGTTCGAGTCATTTAGTAGTTTCTGCCTTTCCGATCATTTGCTTTTTCCGCCTTTCCATTGGAAATATGGTGCTTTTATCTTCATCCATCAATGGCCGGCATGATTTCTCACAGGTGACTTCGCCAGTGGATCTCTGTTGGCCGGAGCTGAAGTTCCTTCTTTGGAAGGCGCACGTGAGGTGAACGTTACCTGGCCATGCAAGTGCTTGGGATCAGTTTGGGGCTTTGGCTCAAGGATTTCCGATGGTCTGCAGAATGGAAAAGTTGAGTCAAGAAATGTGATTCGAATGGATGCTAAAGACCATGGGATGACGGATAGGTATGTTCACCAGATATGTTTTTTTTGTGCAGATTACAAAGGCTGAGCCTGGTGGAACGGTGGCTGCCAGAGACCGTCATTCCACACTTGCGCCCAGTCGTCAGGACCCATAGTGCCGAGAGCCGTGTATGCTGAGGTTGCCATGTTCAACAAGAAGCGCACCAAAAGAGGCCGCGGAGCGGGGTAACTCCGCCTGGTACAACAAACATGCCCCGTGTTAGCAAGTCTTCATGAATCCAGAACGTTCCCAGGTAAATTGCGATAACTTTGAAGTGGAACTGTTAATTTACTGTTCTCTACCATTTTCAAATAATTGTGGCATTTGCTCTGTTCGTGTTGATCCTGAGAGATGTCAGCAAATTTGCATAGTGGAACATGACAAATTGCACTGGGATTAGAGAGGTGAATAAGTTGTGGAGTAGTTGCGGGTGAAATGTTGCACAGCTACATGCTACGAATGGTCTTTGGCAACAGAGCTCTAGTATCACAAGTGGCTCTATCGCAGCAAGTTCTAGTGCTGACATTTCCACAAATTCGTTACAGGATGTCCTTAAGCATAGGGGGTATTTTTTCAAGGTAAAGTCAGAAGGTTGGATATCCTCCTACGGCCTCTGACCAGATCGAAGCGAGGGCTGGACCAAGCGTAAGAAGTTTCGCACCTGCACGGAGCCCCGGTATCGATTCGCATTCAGCAGGCTGGTTCGATGTCAAGCTGAAGCTCACGGGTCTAGATGTCTTGATAGCATGGATTTGCCACCGTGTCTTCTAGACGCATGAGGTAGCAGCATTTGCTTCACCTGCGACACAGACACATTCAGTTCTTCAGTTTTAGAGTGATCTTCAAATGGATCGCGCTCAAGACCTGAAGGAAACATCCAAAATCATCAAAATCCTTGTATGTTTGAGGAATTTGGGGTCCCAGCTTTCTTGTCAGTGAAGGGGGGATGCCCAGCTTGCCATTGTGGGACATGGGAAAACCCAAGGCACTTAGGATGGGCAACCGACCCAGACGCCGTTGCTGAGGCTCCCTGTTGGCTCGCGCTGCCACCCGGAAGGGCCGCAAGGTGTGTGGATCAACGTCCCGGATCTATCCGACTATCAATCAAATTGGCCTAGCCACTTCCAATGACCAAGATCATTTCTGAATTGACCTGTCTCTGCAAAACCTTACTGGTAATGTTGAAGACATTTCTGAATCAAGCCATGAAAGAATCAAACCTGTTGAGGCACCATTATCCACAATCCCTTGCTGCGCCCAGATTTTGCAGAGAAAGATGCGACGTGGCAAGCACGAGTTGGCGCCTGGGGACTACTGCAACTACAAGATGCGCAAGGTAGGAAGGAGCATGGGATGGGGCGTCCAGTGTGAAACCCTGGATGCTGAAGATGCCACTTCTGTCCAGGGGCGAACAAAAAGATGTTGAGTTCTGTTGGAAGATTGAGTGTGCCTAGCTCGAGGTGTGTATAGCCTAGCAGACAAAGGCCATTTCCTCATCTTTTTCGCACGCCATGCCATTCAAATCTTGGGATCTAAAACCAAAAGCAGATATTTCTGGATAATTTGCAGCGACCTTGGACCTAGATCGACCAAGCCCCATAAATGGTGCGCTGCACACCAGGTCAAGTCCCTGCGCTGAGGCGGGGAAGTGACACCTGGTAAAGGATCGTTCGGGGAAGATTCTCATGGGAAAGTGGGGATTTGTCTATTTTTCACCTTGGGACATTTTAACAGCTGCTGCAATTTGAAGTGCTACTTACTGATTTTCTGATTTGCCTTGGGGCTGAAGTTCGCAACCTGATTTGCAAGAAAATTGCATCCCCTCAGCTCCACGGGTCTACAAGGGTTCCCAGGGAGGGATCCAAAGTTGATCCGCGGCCCAAGGAGGCGCTCCAGAAGGGGTCCAGGCGGGTGTGGAATGGTCAGAACTGGATTAGACCATGGTGAATTCCAATGTGCTTAAGTGGGGGGCTTTTGATTTGGCAATGGGCCCTAAAAAGAAAGAAATGTCAGCTATTGTGGAAGAGGAGTTGTCAGTTCATTCTGTGTGATGTTGATAGATGTGATTGATCTTTGCTGGCGCAATCATGTGGAGGAAATTTATCATTTGTTTTGCGCAATCATGCACACACTTTCCGGTTTTGAATTGTTGCCGTGGTGCACAGGTTCTGAGATGCCATTTGTTAGAGCAAGCTAGAAGAGGATCTCCAAATTCATGAATAGTTTTGTTTTTCACGGTCCAGTTTTAAGGCGCGTTTATTTACGACACTTCCAGTGGGTTGTCAGTATCAACAAAAGAATAAATTGGAGAACCTGGTCCCGAAAAAGATTTCCGGTACGAAATTATCCGCGCTGGCGTACGCCGCAAAAAAATAAAAAACACATGAAATAACATTCAAATTGAAAATATAATTCACTACACTTTATATGGCTAGAATGGTGTATAAAATTATGCTTGATATAAATATCATATGAATAGAGAGGAAAATTCAAGCAGCGTAATAATTTGAATATGATGGAAGGAAATTTAGAAGTTTATACTTTTGTTTTACGGATATTCAAAAATCAATACCACCACCACCACAACCACCGCTGTCACAACCACTACCATCACAACCACTACTATCACCACACCACCACCACCATTATTACCATCACTACCATTATTACCACCATTAGATTGTGTTGAAATATACTACTACTATCACCGCCACCACCAGAATTATTACCACTACCAGATTGAGTTGAGATGAGAGTCAGTTGAGATGAGGGTGAGATGATCTCAGAGTGGGTGAAGATGAGAGAGCGATGATCTGAAAATGAATTGCGAAGAATAAATTAAGATAAGGATCCTCGTTGAAATAAGCCTTGTAAAATGGTGGACCTGAGACCTTAATAGAAAAGGCTGGGAATGCTTTTTTAGATTTTACTGTAAAATGAACCTGAGGGTATGCATTTTACAGGAGCCTTATTTTGATTTTGCTTTATGAACTGATAAACCTAAAAGATCTATTCTATAATTCCTTTGTTAGGTGATGTTTATTTTGGAATATCTTTTTTAGAAGGTTGTGAAATTGACCATAATATCCTGGAACTTGGTATAACCATTCTATTGGATAGAAACCGGTTTTTTATTTTATAGTCTGTTTTGGAATTTTCGTTCCCTACCTGTTAGATAAGGATTATTAGATTTTATGGCAGCCACCCGCCTCCTTCCTTCCTTTCTCCCTTCCTCCGCTCCTCGCCGGACCTCAATTGCAAGCTTTAGATTAAATTGTTTTCCGCCGGACCTCTACCGTAAGCTCCGGATTAAAATATTTCCCACTGGACCTCGATCGCGAGCTCCGGAATAAAATATTTTCTACCGGAATTTAACCATAATTCGAAAATATACCAGATAAAATACCAGAAAAAATCTTAGAAAATATACTAAATATAGATGCCAGATAAAACAATGCTGTGAGCTTTGTAATGGGACTTGAAGCTGAGGGTTTGTACTAGAGCTCGGATTGCTTTGAAATACCTAGAGGGGGACCTCGAAATAAAATAATTATTTTATATTGATCTACTTAATTATTTTTTAAAATTTATATATATTTTTGAAATATATATTTATTTTATAAATAAAATCTTATAAATTTATTGATATTAATATATTACCTAGATGAAAGAAAACCATATGAAATTATTAATTATTTTTTATAATTACGGAATTTTAGCTTAATTTATTGATTTTGGTGAAATAATAATTATGTTGATGGTAATTTGTAATTTTTATTTTATAAAATATATTATTAGAAAATTTAATTTACTATTTTATATATACTAGGAAAGGGGTGTTTCGTAAAAAATAATATTTTTAGTTTGGAAATATTTTATTGGATTTTTTAAATATTAAAATATTTATTATATAATGGGAAATTATTTTAAATTTTATAATTTGAGGTTTGAATAATTAATTTTATAATAAAATAGAGATAGGCTTAGAGTAAGTCGAGAAAAGGGTGAGATAAAAATAAATTAAAATAAATTTAATTTTTTAGGATTTTTATATTTCTAAATTTTAATATTTACGGGAAAATTTTGTACAAAAATTTCGTTTTTTTATCTTTTTAGTTTTCGAGGGAAATTTCGTAGAAAATTTTGAATATTATAATTTTAATTTTGATTTTTTGATACGAAAATTTTATTTTTAGATCTTTAATTTTTAAATATTATACGAAATTTTATATGAAATTTTTATTTCCATATTTTTAGAATTATTAACGGAATTTTACGGAAAAATTTTGTTTTGATATATTTATTTTTTTGGTTTATGATTTTTTGGTTGAAAAAAATATTAATATATTTGGATATATAATAATATTAATAATTATATTGGCTATATTATTTTAATATTCTAATTATTTTGAAATTTATATATATATATATTTATTATTTTAAATTTATTAAAAAAAAATGTACATATTTCAATTAAAAATAAAATTCAAAGAATTAAATATTTTCTTAAATAAATATTTATAGATATATTTTTAAATTAATTCCATAAATAAATAAATAAGTTTTGTTTATTTATTATATAA
>Ga0126342_10011801_pt1:0-7500 | contig 15596 bp, 14 predicted proteins | sample Cyp1metagenome_FD_92528 | JGI IMG/M metagenome (GOLD analysis project Ga0126342, IMG submission 92528) | Coral microbial communities from Lord Howe Island, Old Settlement Bay, Australia - Cyphastrea 1 metagenome | ecosystem: Host-associated > Invertebrates > Cnidaria > Coral ...
ATATATATATATATATATTAATCATATATATATATATATTAATCATATATATATATATATTAATCATATATATATATTAATCACACATATATAATTATATATATATATATATATTAATCATATATATATATTAATCATATATATATACATATATTAATCACACACACATATATATATATACAGTATATACTGTATATATATATATATATACATAATATGATACATCCCCATTTGGAAAACATTGAGTTTCCATAATATAACTAAGCCCAACGGTCGCGCCTATTGCCACTTGCAAGATTTTGCAAGTTCCTTTTCCAGTTTTAGCCACCTCAATGGATCACCTGGAGGATCATCCCACGAATCGTAGGTTGTTTCTGTGGGGTTAGTTCATCCAGTTGCTAAGTGGGAGAATCCACTTGGGGGACTTACAGTGTGGTGCCCCAAATCGTTAGCGCAAAGAACTCCAATTTCACTCGGGTTGATTAGGGGGTTATATCGAACTAGTTCACAGGGATTAGAAAGCAAAAAACATAGATTTATAACTCCAATCACTAGGATTTATAGGGGTTATGAACTAGTTCATGGGGATTATTAACCAACAAACATCACTGGGGGGTACCACCCTGTTGCTAACCAGGGTTACTAATAACCACTAGTTCATGGTGATGAACAAGGTCTCAAACGCAACGTTCAGCGCCTGGTGGCGGCACGCAAGTGACCGGGGGGTTTTTGTCGGGGGCGCCTGGGCTGTTGCCATGCTGTTACCCTCCGATGATAATCCAACATGGCTAGATTTACCCATAAAACATGGTGATTGCATGGGTTTTAAATATGTTACCCTCTGGTAAACTAACAGAACTATGGAAAATCACCATTTTTAATGGGTAAATCCACTATAAATAGCAATTTTAAATAGCTATGTTAAATTACCAGAGGGTAAAATGGGAAATCCATTTGGACCGAGGGACCATGGATGGAGCATTTTTTTTTCACTATAAACCGTGCGCATTTTTGGTATCATGGTTGGCGAGTCGTGCAGGTACCGGGACATGAACAAGATGCAGCGTTCCTTTGGGTGGACGTCTCAGTCAAAGCGGATGGCTTCGGAAGAGGATTTTCCCGGTAGAATTGGATAGATAGAATTGGCAGTATTGCAATTAATCATTCTAGTTAAATTCATTTCAATTCTATTTTCACCATTCGATTTCATGTTGTTTTATACCAGGGCTGGTGCTGTTCACAGATGCTCCAGACACGTTTTGGTTGGAAATTCTGGGCCGACCCTGGTATTTTTTGGGGTCTGGGAGAAGGTCAAGGTGGGGATTGTAGAGATCTACAGAGGAAACCATGGTTTGTGTATCACTTAGCAGCTTAGCATGTTTGTTTCCTCTTATGTTTTCATAGGTGTTCCTTCACTTCTGGGAAGAGGGGATCATTATCCCCAGATGAGGTCTTTCAACCATGGTCCAACTTCCCATGACCCAGGCTGCGTGTGAACAAGGCAGGTGACTGTTCAGGCGCGTGAGTCGAGGGGATCTCTCTTCTAAAGGCAGGGATCCCTTTTCGACATGGGATTTGGAGGTTTCCTAAAATGAAGCATGGGTCATTAAATGTCCCATTTTGGGAATATTGGACATCACCTTATAGTAGCCATTATAGACCATATACCATTCATGGTTGGGTGATGTGAAAAATGGGGACATTTAATGACCCATGTCTGAAGGCTACCGCCAAATCATCCTTGGTCCGAGGGGTCCAGGATGGTCCAGGAGACCCCAGCTTGATGCAAAAGTATCATGACCTCAAACTCAGTTGCAGGATATCCAAGATTGGCAATTTTAGGTATGGATAGTATGGACTCATACCCACCTGGGGTTGGGTCCAAATTCTTGGGACGTAGCCAGAGAAATGGCCGGGCTGCGATTTTTCAAAATGTTGATGTGGGAAATCGTCCCGAAAAAATGCAATAGGGCCAAATCTGTGCTTTAGGTTTGTTTCACTTCAGCAGGATCATTTCTTGGATAGGATACCATGAGTTTTTGACGGGCAAATATTGGAGATATTTGGAGATTGAGAATCCTGCCAGGGATAAAATTTCATATGTTCATTTCCTGTCAAGTATTTCCAGATTAGGATTCCTGCAAATAATATTGAGATTATTCCAGTTCGTTTTTGACTTCTGACTCCAAGTCGCATGTCCCAAGCCGCAGACCAGTCGCCAGGTAGCTACAAGCGAGTGGGCGCGCGCTGCGACATGCAACTCGACCAAAATGACGGACCCCTGATGTGAACAGATCCCTCTCGTAATTTAAGAGCTTGCCATAGAAAATCATCCATTTCTAGATGACTTAATTAATCTTAATATATCTTAATTACCTATTATATCCTATTATGTAAATGCCATTAAATGCCAATGTTCCATAGTTATGACTAGTGATGTTGAATTACCAGAGGTACTGTACCGAAGATTTCACTGAATTTCTATCAATTTCCTCAGGGCATTGACAAAAATTCGGCCCTGAAGTGGTGATTCATCCAGACCTGGACCTCGAAAGTCATTGATATGAAATCGATTTTTAGATACCTACGGGGGATGAATGAACCTTGCCATGATACTGCTTTGCCTGATGCGGGGGATGCAAAAATTGCGGGATGCCCCCAATTTTGGCCCTTCCAGGGCAAAGTGTGGGATCTTGGGCTCACCACATCGGTTTCTTTGAACGGGAATTGCCACCAATTCGAATGGAATTTTCATCAGATGGCCAGTTCTTGATGGTAAACCCCCCGACATCACAATATATGTTGTTGGTCAAATATAAATCAACTCCATCCGCAATCCTCCATAATATCCATAGTTTCATCCCCATATTGTTGGTTCTATCATGTTCTCACGAGAATATATACTGGTTGGTGGTTTGGAACATTTTTTATTTTCCCATAGATTGGGAATAATCATCCCAACTGACTTTCATATTTTTCAAGGAGGGGTCGAAACCACCAATGTATACATATATATATATACATACATACATATACACACACATATATGCATATTGCTATATTTTCTTCTTCTTATTATTATTAATTATCATTATTATAATATATATCTCATGATGTCCCTTAAGGCCAATGTATCGATGTGGAAACGGGAGCGTCATCTACTTCGATGGCCCCAGCAGTCAGTGGCGGACTGCACTGGGCTGAAGTGGCCGGGAGACGCGTGAAGCTTGGGAAATTTCAATGGAAACATAATGGTTTAACATGGTTTAACCATGAAACATGGGGAATTCATTAACTATGAGCAGTCAGGGATTAAGCAACAAAATGGAAATCTAGGGTTTACCCTCCAGTACTTCAACGAAAATATGGACACCCACTATTTGCATATAGATTATTTTCAAAGGAAAACCACGGGCTTTCCATATCTTTTTCATTCTATGTCTATGTTAGTTTAGCAGAAGGCAATTAGCTGCCTTTTCCAGTTATGTATAGGCGAAGCTTTTCTTTTGTGCTTGTGGTTCACAGGACTAGGCGATTTGTTTATTGAGAGATGGGTCATACCATGTTGTGGCGGATGAACATCCATAGGCTATTTGATATTGAACTACAGGATGTTAGTGTCTTGACCGGTCTTGACCCATACCCACGATATACCCTCTGGTACTCAAACATGGCAATGAACAATCACCATTTATAGATGGTTTCCACATTAAAACTTTCATTTATAGTGGATTTTCCGTTGCCATGTTTGATTACCAGAGAGTACATATTAAATATGACCCAGCCTGTGTCTTTTGCTCGGCGTCTGAGATTACTTTGGCCACATGAACTCTCTGACTCTTAGAGCCATTCTGTCAATCCCTTGCAGGGTAAATCCCTGGTGAAGCCCACAATCTTGTTGGTGATATCCCCAATTTTGCCGTTGACAGTTGACATCTCATATATATATATAATATCATATCATATCATGTCATGTCATGTCATATCATATATCATATACCGTATATCATATACCATATATAGAATATATCATAAATTATATATCATATATCATAAATCATATATCATAAAATAATCATATATCATATATGTATATGTATTTGTATATGTATATGTAAATATGATACATCTATTTATACATGTAGAAATCCCCATCTCTGACTCTCTCTGTCTCTCTTTCTGTTTTGTACACATGTATGTATGTATATATGTAATATATATATATATATATCTCTCTCTCTCTCTGTAGATGTACCCACGCCCCTCACACACACATATATATATCTTGATCAATTATACATTGTACACGACCTCACTGCGACATCGTTGGAATGATGGTTCGGATCCAAAAAATTCAAACGAGTTATTTGGTAAATTGATTCTAATTTGCATTAATTTGTCCAGATGTATCCCTATTTTGTTCTAGAATGGTACCAATTTGCTGTTCTTCCCCAGCTTCTACGCCCCTGCGCCTCTCTTGACCCTGTGGGTTTTGCAGGATGGCGCTCAAGCCAGTTGAGGGTGAGGAAGCTTTTTTTTGGGGAGAGGGGGGCGAGGGTGATATGATAGATGACTTTTTGGGTTATACATATTGTACATATATATATACATACTGTATATAATATGATAATATATATATATATATTTATAAGTGTGTGTGTGATGTTTTTTATTTGCTGGGGGGGCTTTGGGTCATTGATGATAGAACCATCAACAAGCTTGGGCTCACCCTTCGGGAGGTGGCAAAGGCATCCAGCAAATCTACCCTTGGGGATTTCGGGCTGAGTCGTATCTATCTTGTTTATTGATTGTATATACATTGTAATTTCAGTCTGACTGTCATGATGAATTTATTAATTTTGGGTGGAGAGTGGATCAAGAGCAATCCCATTATGAGGACTTCACTAACACTATGCATCCAAGTAATTACCTTCTAAGGCAAGCATTTGCCTTCTCAGGATCCAACAGGTAAAGAGATTTTGTGGATCCAAACCTGCTGAACTTAAAGTGAGTTCTTCAAACTATTTCGAGCTGCTCAGATATGGTACTCAAGATATTTCTCTTGTACTTCATCCGGCAGATTAGAAGATTTTCACGATGCCGCGTTCAAAGTTGTTGCGAGGACCAGTTTACTGATAGAGCTGTGTACTGCTCAGCGCCCGCAACTGCTCATGTGGGGTGGGCCCAGAAATGGTGAGTCAAACTTGGGGCGACCTGAAAATAGCCAGTGAAATGATGTTAAATGGGTCAAGTGAAGATAAACCAATGAAATCCATCTATTTTTTTTTTGGGGGGTGGCGAATTTAGGGGGTCGCTTGACGCCTTGACGGAAGATGCCATATGCCAAATGGAGTCATGGCACCTATGATTTTCCTACATGAAACGTCTCATTCCTTAACAGATTACAGGGGAGTTTTGGAGTGGACCGGTGGGAAGCGGCGATTTGAAGGAACCAAGAGGGAAGTATTCGTATCGTATGATATACAGACAAATTTAAATATGGAAAAAATAAGAGCACACACACCCGCACACACACACACATATATATATATATTATACAGTGTATGCAGCTCATCTCAATTTTGCCCACTTCTGGTAGTCGGAATGTCTCCTCACAGGTGAACGAACCTCCACGAGGTGGATGGAAACTCCCAGATGAGGAGAGCCACTGGGGGTGTCTCAATGGCGGGGGAAAATCGGGAAACATCAAGAAGACGTGGGATTTTGGGATGTTTTTACCAGTTTTTTAGGTTTTTTTCCTATGTTTTTTTTTTTTAAATAAATCATGGTTGATAGAGAGTGGTGATTTGCCTTGGCAGTGGAAAATCGAATGTGATTTTTCAAGCCAAGGGTATACCCAGCAACCATCATTATTCATGGTAGCAGTGAAGTAATTCCTTGGGATACCAGCAGTGTCCAAGTAGGGGGCCGTGCCCGCGAACATGTTGTATAGTGACTGTAGTGCTGGGGACAACTGGGCGATCTTATTTTGAAGCAACAACAATAAGTTGGAGTTTGATTTGAGAGAGCTGACTGCCAGATTTTTTTTTGATGGTCATTTCCTTGGCTCATAAAATCCAACCCTTCCTTGGCTTACTGATTTGGTAATCAAATATGGCAATGAAAAAATCGCCATGAATATATGATTTTCCCAGTAGGACCTCCACTTCTAGGGGTTTCCCATTCAAAACCCATTGAATCACCATGGTAAAACCCATCAAATCAACATTTATCACGGGATTTTCCCATGTACCAAAGGGATCACCGCAGGTCATTTCCTACCGGCATCACCGCAGGAGCGTGGGCTTTTGCCGAAGGCTTTCTTCACCAAAGGTCTACAGGCGAAAGGTGTTTCAAAGGAGGCTGGAGGGGGGCGGTTTTCCAATGTTTTCGCGAGTGATCTAAGGGTTCATGGTGACATGTTTTTCCATGTTTTTCCCACACAGATATACTTACATACATACCATTACATACCATTACATTACATGCCCATTTCCATTTGCATTTAAATTTACATTTCATAAATACATATAGGGGTGAAGGCTTTATTTGTTTACTTATGATGGTATTTATGGTATGTTCTTTTTTTCCCTATTTGAGTTAGGAACGGTAGAAATTTGCCTGAGCCCCACTGCGAGGTCGTTCAGTCCATAGTGTCGAAGGTGGTGCACCAGGCGCACGCCGCGACCTTTCGGCAGATGGTGACCTTCAAGAGTTTCATCATTTCATCATGATATTTTGGACTATTTTGGAATATTTATTTTGGGATATTTTGGAATATTTATTTTGGAATATCTTGGAATATTTATTTTGGGATATTTTGGAATATTTATTTTGGACTATTTTGGAATATTTATTTTGGGATATGTTGGAATATTTATTTTGGAATATTTTGGAATATTTATTTGGGATATTTTGGAATATGTTTCTGAGGAATTTTGCATATACCCCAAAAGTTCATACCCCAGAATCTGGAATTTGGCAATTTGCAGGGGCAACATTGTTGGCATCTTTTGGGATATGTTTGGTCCAATTTTTGGGTCCCTGACCCCCTGTTGACACAGTTGTTTTTCCTGGATTGGGTTGAGTCAGCAGCAGCAGCGACCAGTCAATGACTCGAGTTGTGTTTCAAAAGCACTTCCAGGTTTTTGTTGAACACAGGGCCCTCATCCAAAACGGCCGCGACCCCCTTGGTAGCTCTGTGGCTTGCAGGATGCTGACGGCAAAATGTCAGCATTCCGGCGGAAAGGAGGCGGGATGCCCAGTTGGCATCCCATATATTAATTATTAATGTATTCTATTGCTGGCACCTAGTTGGATTCGCCACGATTCAACAGCAGCCCGTGGTTGCTCAACTTGCTTGGCTGATTCCATCGAACACACATGTATATGAATGTATATGATATATATATATGATATATATATACATCTAAAATGATATACACCTGTTTTGCTGTACAATGTACAATGTAAAACTACGTGTTTTCGGCAATTTTTCAC
>Ga0126342_10011801_pt1:12500-15596 | contig 15596 bp, 14 predicted proteins | sample Cyp1metagenome_FD_92528 | JGI IMG/M metagenome (GOLD analysis project Ga0126342, IMG submission 92528) | Coral microbial communities from Lord Howe Island, Old Settlement Bay, Australia - Cyphastrea 1 metagenome | ecosystem: Host-associated > Invertebrates > Cnidaria > Coral ...
CGATGCCATGATCGTATCCTCAGTACTTGATATAATATTGAATCAGTTTATTGCAATGTCATTTTAATGATTTTATAAATTCTTACTGGTTTTGGAATATCAAATTTACTGTAGTTTACTTCTTTTTCGGCAGACATTCTTTGGTTTCGTCTCTTGAAAGATGGGTCGCCACAATCATTTGGAGCCAAAGAATAGAACGCCGGCGCCAGAGTTGAAAAACTCGGCGTGCTGGCAAAGAATCAGGACCGGCATGGACCACCTGCAATTATAAGGGTTCATTGGGGGTTTCTGGGCCAACCTTTGTTAGATACTTTGGTACTTTAATCTTTTGTTACTAGAAATTAATTAGTCTATTTTGGCAGGTATCTATGATTCACCGTGTTTTATGAACCACCAGCAACCACGTCTGGTTTTTTTTGGCTAGGGAAAATCCCAGGGGTTTCAGGGTTTCATAGTTCCCAGCCGATGTCAGGCCAAGTATTTGCACGGGATGTGGTTCCCAGCCAAGATCTCGGCCATCAAGGCGTTGGCCCAGTGGCCCTGGGAAGTTTGGGTGGGAGGTTTCTGCGATTCAAAAGTGGGCAACAAGAACAGATGAATCTGGCAGTGTGTCAAAACCTTGTACCCCTGGTGAACATCAAAATAGCTGGTAAATGGATGTTCATCCCCCTAAAAATGGATTAAAATGGTATTAATAGGTATTGATCCATACCCATCTGGGAACCGTGTAAACTGATAACTGGTCGGTAAAGACAAACATTGAGAAATACATCTTGCCTATTCTTGCCTTATTTTCAGACCTACTGGTATTTGGAACGACCCCCAATTCCAAGCCACCTATTTTTGGACCAATTTTTTTGCCCGAACTGCGATCTAGCAATCTCAGATGGAAAAGGGACACATTCATTGAAAAACATGTGCAAGTACCATCAAGTACCCCCTAAAGATCCTTCAAGTGATCATAAGTGATCTTGGGATGATTTCCCATGCCTAAAAAATCACGAGATGAGTTTTTGTTTGGCCAGCGGTTACCTCCACGACTCATACGTCATCGTTCACAACATGGTAAGCCCAAAGTCAGACATTTCTTCAAGGGAAACGCACAAACTTTGATAGTTTTCCTTGCATCTTGGCAGGTTGAGGGGTCCATGCCTCAGTGACAGGGCAGGGATGTTTGAACCCAGTATTGACCTGTATTTGGCCGCTAACACTAGGTGGATTATGCAGATGTGGTTGCTCGCAGCTGTGTGTACAAGCGCGTCCCTCCCAAGGATTTGCTTTATTTTTTGTGGTAGTGAGCAGCAGCTGTATTCGTTAAATCTCCGCATCGTGGGTTACCAAAAGTTGAGATTTTCTTGCTATGCACCACCCTCCGGTAGTCAAACAGGGCTTTAAAAAAAAACGATAAATATATGATAGATATTGATGATGTTCCCAGCTAGAAACCTCCATTGGTTCCCTCCATTTACATAGACCACCTCTAAGGGGAATCAAAACCTTCACCGTGGACTGGGATGATGGGGACTACCGGGACAAGGCGAGGACGTTTGAAAAACGAGGCTAAGGGGCACCTCACTTTGGCATGGAGGAAGTTCTGATCAATTGGATCTTGGGGTATCTGTATATACATATATTTATATATATATAAACAGTTTAATAATTTATCACTACATATCTACATATTATCATATCTACATCTACGACATATATATCATTATATATCATTATAAATATATCCATATCTATAGCTTTATCTATATTTACAACTTCTAAATCTAAGACTTATCTTACGCCAGGAGAAGCGGCGCGAAGAGATTCAGCCCAGGGGCGGGGGTCCAGTGCCAGAGCTGGCCGCGTCGGGGCTCCTGCTGTGGAAGACCTGGGGAAAAGGTGACATTGGAATCATGAGAAAATCATGGGAAAACATTGGAACATGATGGGAAAACATTGGAAAATGATGGGAAACCATAGGAAAATGATGGGAAAACATAGGAAAATAGTGGGAACGCATGGGACAATTATAGGAAAATATGGGAAGATCATGGAAAAACATAGGAAGACAATGAACATTAATGGGTAAAATCATGGGAACATGGGTTTGGAGGGAACATGGGTTGAACGCCTAAAAAATGTGATTGGAAGATGCTTTTTCTGGTGGAGAGAGTTTCCGCTGCTTCCAGAGTCCACGAAACGGAAAGGATGGCTTCCGCCTCAGGGAGATATAAATGGGTGTGTCTTCTGAAATGGAATAGCTAGTAAGAACTGTTTTTTTTGAGGAACTCAAAGTGAGCGAGGCAATGTTGGCCAACATTTGATCAAAACCCGCCCAGGGAACGCAACGTGGAAGATGCCCCAGCCTCAACTGGGGCATGGTGGTGATGGTCGTACTCTGAATTCCCCCCTATGACTCTATGACATTCCGGGAAGTATGTGTGTTTGCATGTATGCATGTATGCATGTATGCATGTATGCATGTATGCATGTATGCATGTATGCATGTATGTATGTATGTTAGTTATGTATGTATGTATGTTAGTTATGTATGTATGTTAGTTATGTATGTATGTATGTTAGTTATGTATGTATGTATGTTAGTTATGTTAGTTATGTATGTATGTATGTATGTATGTTAGTTATGTATGTATGTATGTTAGTTATGTATGTATGTATGTTAGTTATGTATGTATTTATGTTAGTTATGTATGTATGTATGTTAGTTATGTATGTATGTATGTATGAATGTATGTATGTATGTATGTTAGTTATGTATGTATGTATGTTAGTTATGTATGTATGTATGTTAGTTATGTATGTATGTATGTTAGTTATGTATGTATGTATGTATGAATGTATGTATGTATGTAATGTATGTATGTATGTATGTATGTCTGTATGTATGTATGTATGTATGTATGTATGTATGTATGTATGTAATGCATGCATGCATGCATGTATGCATGTATGTATGTATGCATGTATGCATGTATGCATGTATGTATGCATGTATGCATGTATGCATGTATGCATGTATGCATGTATGCATGTATGCATGTATGCATGTATGCATGTATGCATGTATGCATGTATGCATGTATG
>Ga0126342_10011802_pt1 | contig 15596 bp, 17 predicted proteins | sample Cyp1metagenome_FD_92528 | JGI IMG/M metagenome (GOLD analysis project Ga0126342, IMG submission 92528) | Coral microbial communities from Lord Howe Island, Old Settlement Bay, Australia - Cyphastrea 1 metagenome | ecosystem: Host-associated > Invertebrates > Cnidaria > Coral ...
GGTCTGCGTAAGGTACTATAACGTGCGTAAGTAAAACTTGTGCGCGCGTAAGCAATGCGTAAGCAGCAGCGTAAGCTTTTCCTTGTTTGGTGCCGCCATGCAAGACATTTAAAACACAGCTCACCTAGAAAATGATGTAAGCTTGTCATCACGCATTGGTGCAGCATGGAATCAGTCTAGATAGAGGATATGTAATATATGTAGATATAGATTTGTTTATCTATGATTATCTATGTGTCATTTTGATATATTACTTTGAGTAGATGTATCTGTACTTGTCAAAAGCGCAGCGGTGCAGAACGAGGCCCATACGTTTCTCTCCATCCGCTATGGGGAGACACGAAAGCAGGCGTGGAATCATCCAAGTCGACACTTGGGACCAGACCCATATGGCAGGCGTCAAAATTTAGGGCCCAGGCGATAGAGGGACCATAAATGTTTGATATTTCAAGCTTAACCATCCAGTTGGGGTGCTTGTTTCACAACGGCATTTCTGAGTTGTTTGCAGAGTGGTCGTGACACTCTATCGATCACAGCCAGTCCATTGAATTTGCTGGGATCTTTGATTTTCAGGCACTTCACATTATCAATATTTATATATATATATATATATATATTTGTACATATATACTGTGTAATATACGTATATATATATATGTGTGTGTGTGTCCCTCTCTCTCTCTCTCTCCTCTCCTCTCTCTCTCTCTCTCTCTCTCTCTGTCTCTCTCTCTCTCTCTCTCTATCGGGATCAAGCAATTGACCAAGGGTCTGCTCAAGTATGGTCATAGACTGAACGGGTATCCGGCAACAGTGGTTTGTAAATTTTGACAAGCTATCCTTTGACAACAATATCTTCCTTTCGCAGCGAAGTTGTATTGGTCGACATTGTCAATGACATTTTTGTATTTTGGAACCAAAGACTTTGTCCAAAATTGTTTGGCCAGTGAATCACCGACTGCTTCCCGCGTAGACCTCCAGCCCATCGGGCCCAACTCCACCACATAGACGCCACGTCAGGGCCCCTGTCGCCCCAACGAGACCTTCACCTTCCCAGCAGGGCAGCAGCCCAAAGCCTTCACCGTGGACGTCTTGCGCAAGGCGGGGATGGCTATGGCGTCTGAAAGCTGGGGATTACCAGGTGGTGCAGGATGTGTTTGTTCTTTATGGTTTTGGGAAAGATTCATGAATTCATGGCATGGATGACTGATGTTTTGTACTTCTGTTTCACAATGACTTGATGCTCCCGTTTTTGATGATTAAACTAGGATGATCCCTACGCCAAATCCATCCCCAATCAAAAAACTTGCAACTTGAGGGCCGTCAACCAAATACCTGATTGATATACCCTGATTACTTTCGTTTCGAAGGAAGTTTGCATCTTTTGCTTTCCCTATCCACAAACAGATATCTAGCAGCAGCTCAGGTGGCTTCAACGCAAGTGAGCCTTGCTGGGATCACTGCAGTGGGTGGCTCTTTGAACAACGTGGAGTCACTTGGATCAGATCTGCACTGGATAGCTTCTTTAGGACATTTTTGTGGAATTATCCAGGCATCTCACATCAAGCAGCTGTTTTCCTACCAGACAATGATTCATGATGTCAAAATGCGTTCTGCATCCCAGTAGTTTGTAGTTTGTCATTAAACTTCTTTTGACATCCGGTTGCCCATTGGCACTGTAAAACTGCCGCGTGTCCAGTGGTGATATCCCGCCATCAAGTTTTCCCCTTCCTGCACCCCACCCCATTACTACAAGGTGGTGCCCGCTAGCTAAGTTTCTTTGTAACTCCAATAACTTTAAATTTCTGGCCGATATATCACGATATATCCATAGTCAAAGGGGGCTTCTAAACCAACTCATCACTGATTGGTGGTTTGGAGCATGAATTTTATGACTTTCCATATATTGGGAATGTCATCATCCTAACTGACGAACTCAATTTTTTCAGATGGGGTAGGTATACCACCAACCAGATATTGTTTTTGAACAACCTAACATCATTTAAAGCCCAAATGATGAAGCCCTTATTGGAGGGGTGGCTCAACCACCAACCAGATCATTTCATTGAGGTCAAACTAAAGCCCCACTGGTCACCGCTGAGGATCCAATCCCTCGACATCGGCGATGCGCCGATGAAGGCGTCCTTCGAAGCCTCCCTGCGGTCCGTCGAGCCGGAGGACGATGCCAGCGCGGCAGAAAATGGGCAACGATGACCTCAAGAATTGCAGGTAAATAGTGGGAAACTAGTGGGAAAAGAATGGGAAAATTGTAGGTAAACAGTGGGAAAATAGTGGGAAAATCCGAGTTTTTTGATGGTAATAAAGAACGGTTTGGATGTAGGATGAAGTTTCCACAATATTTCCCAAGACACGGGATTAGAGCCACAAAGGAAAATGCTCAAAAATGAGCCAGACATGTACATAATAAATCAGGATTTTGACGGTTATCAGTTTGAATTATGTACAATAGTCTGCAGTCAAGAGGCCATGCAGTGGCCACTTGAAATTGAATGTTCATTGTTTTTACTGTCGTCGTGACCCCGTTTCCCAAGTTATTCGCCAGAGCCCCATGCCTCAGCCCAGCTTCCAGGAGAAGACTGCCGCCTCCCGGGGCCGCAATGCGGCGGAACGCGCGCGGCAGTACATGGAATCCAGCGGCATCCAGCCTTTTCTGCAGGCCGGACCTGAACACGGAACTGATTGTTCGTTTTTCGAGGATATCCCATGAATTTTACGGGTTTGCACATGCAAGAACCTACTTGTAGTGCTCATATTCTTATACCAACGTCAGGGATCATCATGCCATATGTTTTTTTTCCAGAGCCGCTCGCAGGAGATGTTCACCCAGCTGCTGGAGAGGAAGCCACGGGAGCCTTGGAACACAGATGGAGGGATCGGAGGTACGAGCGGGGCCCAGGGTCAACGTGTGAAGGACAAAGCAAGCGTTGCAGCACCGATCCTTTTCAAGTTGGATGGGCTTGGGACTAAAATCGTCAGTTTCTCCATTTTCACTGCAGTCAACAGTAGTTTCTGCAGGACGTGTTGTTGGCTTATGTGTTCCCCGTTTGTCTTGGGAGAATTTCCTCTAATAATCCGTTGTTTCCTTCCAAAGAATAAGACGTTGTTTGGCTGACGATGGCTGTGTCTATGGCACTTTGTTGGTTAAGATAAGAGTAAAAACCTCCCATTAATTTGTTGCTTGCCCCCGATCTTTGCTTGCGTTTTGTTTCTTGATGTTGCGGCGTGGTTTTGCCCCATTTTTGTTGATGATTTGCCATTTCTACTCAGTCAAGAGCCCATATGACTTGCTGGCGGTTAAAATCATATGGGCGAGTTTGTTCCATTTTCTGTTCGGTTCAGGACCCACTTTTCTATTGACAATGTTCGCCGTGTTTTTCATGGTTCCTTCATTCGGATGATCGCACGATCTCCTAAAATGATTTGTTATTTCTATGCCCCCAAAATGCATTAGCAAGGTTTCATCCATTGTTCGAACCTGTTGGTCTACATGTTACAATTACAATTAACCACCCATAAATCCAGTGATTGATCATGATTTTCCTTTTGCAAAAACAAATATTTACGTATATTGGGAATAATCATCCCAACTGACTAATATAATATGTTCCCATTCGCCATCCAAAAATCTGTGGGATCAGGACTACCTGGATTTCATGGCAGACTTCATCGAGCAGAAGCGGGAGGAGGTGGATCACCTCGACGCCGGCGACATCGATTTCTCCACGGAGCCCGGCCTAGGAGCCGCGGGAGGATGCCATGGATGTCATTGGGGACCAGTAAGAATCGAATCCCCCAGCTGGCTGGTGGTTTGGAACCATGGAGTTTTATGACTTTCCATATACTGGGAATTTCATCATCCCAACTGACGAACTCATATTTTTCAGAGGGGTTGAAACCACGCTTTAATTCTTTCTCGCCATTGGTTCGTTTCTTGATGCTGCGTGGTTTTGCCATGTTGCTGATGATTTAACCAGTTCTACTACAAATTCTATTCAGTCAAGACCCCATTGCACCGTTTTCTGTTCAGTTCCGATCCCACCTTTCTATTGACAATGTCCACCATGTTTTTGCTAACGGGATGTCTTTCATGGTTCGTTCATTCTAGTGATCTCAAGATCCCCTATAACTATTTGTTATCTCTATGCCCCCAAACAGGCACTGAGAAGCTGCACGTGCTATTCGAACAATGGCTCAGCTGTGATGGTGAGAGAAAGTGGTTGACAAAAGTTGAACTGTGCTTGAAGTACGGTTCTGAGAGATTGCTTCACACATCGTGGAATCAAAGCGTGCAGACGAGGAATGCCGTAAAAACCCAATACGAGATCCGGAACGCAACAGGAGCTTAAGCAGCAAGAATTATTTGATGGATTTGGGTGGTTTCCCTGCGGTTTGGGGGTTGTGAAGAAGTTGAGTTGACATAGTTTGCACAGTATCCCAGCAATACTTCCATGACAACATGATTCTTTGCGCCAATCATACAACTTACTTCCCAAAACTTACTAGGCTGATTTCCAGCACAAATGTATCCTAATAAATGTACACGTAAAATAAGTTCATTGTAAATGTACATGGGTATCCTGTAGGAATGACACATGGGTTTATGGGTGATGACCCTTGACCCCCCATAGCCGATTCAAGCTGCATTTCGCAGCCATATGGAGGAGACGAGGCGCTGCCGGGGTTTGTGGACTTTCCGCTGCCAGAACCTTGGCTGTCGGTGCCATGGTTGCCATGGTCCCACGGGCCACGAGAATGGCAAGTTAGGTTTGGAACACATAAGTTACCATAAGTTCCCCGAATTATAGCAATTTACGGTACCACATGGTGGCTGCTGCGAAGCATTCTATGGTTGATTGGATTCCGTTGGGTTCCAGTTTTTAGGTCCAGGTGATATCCCCGATTCTTGCTGGTCGACATCCCCCTTATCTGTCGGTCATTGGTTTTGAACAGATTGTGAAATTTGAGTGATTGCAGGTTATCTGTCCATTGACGGTTTTACAGCCATTTGCTATGCATCTATCAGTCCGAAGCAACTGTCACCCCTGTCATGATCAAATCTCTTCACAACAGTTGCAAGACCGCAACGATGATTGTCATTATCACATTCTAGTGGGTTATCCCATCCATGAATTTGCACTACCAGAAAATCAGTTACATGTATGGATATATCATATATGTAGACAGATATAGCAATCCAAAAAAAGATACAAAAGCAAAGTTCAATCCAAATGTTGCTGAAATGCCTTTTCTGTCCTTTTTGGGTGGGACCACTGCTATCATTCTATAGTTCACATATTTTCACATCCCACAAAACATCATCTCTACCCCCCATCCCATCCCATGTCGCCCATCTCAGGACATCTCCAAGCACAACTCCGTGGCCATGGCCGTCCTTCGTTCTCCGGAGCTGTCGGACGCCCTGCCGCGCCTGGCCACGCTGCGCGCCTTGGCTTTCGATGGAACGTCAATGGATGGTGGCCTCAGTGGATGACATGGGGATACCCCGAAAATAGCTGCGTTTCATGGGGAATTTCTTCCTTGTTCAACCATCCATTTTTTGGAAGGTATCCTGTTTTCAGATCATATGGATGGTTTTGGGGTTTGAACTTTGAACCATCAGAAATTGGGAGCTTGACCAGCGGAACATGGTGCTTCAACCATCAAGAGTTGGGATGTTACTGATTCCACCATTTAAGGAAAGGGTTTAATCACGGACAAGTCGGAATATTTATCAAATTTGTCATCGTCGTTTTTGCTTGTGAATATCAGGGGTTCTGTAAGTTTTCCCATCGTACAAATCCACCCTATGGGGTCTTAACATATAAATCAGCAGAATACCGCACGTCACCAACAAAATGTAGAAATTTAGCTCCCAATATGGTATTTAAGGCGCAAAAACGGTTTTAAATGTATAGTGCATAAAGGGCACAAGAAAGAGCCACGGTTGTGGCTTGGCAGCTGGCCATATCTGGCCATGTAGTTTTCAAAAGCAATCACGGCGAGGTGTTGCGGGGCCGCGTTGTGATGGAGACCGCGCATCTCGTAACAAACTGTGGCTCTGAGGAGACTTTTGTTCAGGCTGAAACAGCTTTATCGCAGGTTGACACAGAAGTTTCTGTTGACAAGGCACGCCGCGAAAAGTACAAGGCGCGGCAGGAAAGGAAAAGGTCAGGAAACGCAATGCTTCAAAATGGATACGGATGGCCGAGGCATGGCGGGAGCATCCGTTTGTGCATGGTCACCACGCAAGGGCCACACTAGGCCCCGCATCCGCAAGGCACAGCAACCGAGAATGATCGACCAAACCCCATAGCGGCAAGGGGTAATTTTACCCCATCAAATTCGGTGTGACCATGTTTATGACCCGAAAATATGGTGCAGCTAGGGATTCCATGGCAAAGGTTGCAAGTATTGACTGTATTTTTGAAACGCCTCTTAGCCATCTTCATCTTCATTCGTGGAGATTAAGACTGAATCAAGCTGGTAGACAAGGGTCGGCCCTGGGACTCAATTCCCAGGTGAGATCAGGACATTGCTCCGGATCAATGTGAGTGCAAGCAATCTGGGAGATGGATGCATCTTTATGTCAATGGATTGCAGTTTAGAGATCAACTAAAATATTGTTTTTACCCTGCATTGCTTTTCTCTAAATCTTCGTTACTATTCACTACTATCCCATGATTATCCCATGATCGCTGCTCATACCCCCCAACTGAAGTCTAATTCTCACATGCTATTGTTCTCGCAAGACTATAGCCCATCACATTACTGATTACCCCAACATGATCATATGCCATTGTGTGAAAGATTATTGGGCCATCCTTGTCATAGTTCATTTACCATTCTTATCATTGCCGTTATCATGGTTCATCAAACTATCATATATTAAGCATGAATGATCATATACCATCAAGATTTGGTTATCACATGTTATCACATACAGTACCCACTATAACCAGTTGCACCTGAGATATACCACTTTCACCCTGATTAGTAATCATTAGTTCCAAAGGATGATTTTTCAAAATTTTAGCTATCATTGTTCATGGTCAACGGTTAACATCAATAGTTAGAACTTAGTTATCATATAACCATACAGATCCATATAGTGTTTGAAACTATATATAACCATAACAAAGATAATTCCAACGAATTAGAGATTATAACCGCATAGATTCTAGAATTAAATAGCCAATAGTTATCATATAACCATGACATTTAGCCATTGCCCGAACATCCCCCAAGCCCGTCCTTCTGTCGCGTTGAGGCACCTCTATGGACGTGACCTTGGCGCGCTGCATCAAGGCCGCCGTGGATTGCCCCGGGCATCCCTTGGTGAAGGTGGCGGGCGCCTATGCAGGCGGCGGTCGCAACCGGGGCAAGGGCAGGGGATGGCAACGTTTCTATGAAAATCCTGGGAAAATGGCGGGAAAATCCCTGTATTTTTTGGGATTAATGAGATTTTATAGGAGTTTATGGTGAAAATGATGGTAAAATCATGATTATCCGGGCTATAATGGGGTATACTGGGGATGAATTGATGATATAATGGGGATGATTTGAGTCCCGTAAAGGATCATGTTTCCCAAGATATTGCACATTTTTGCGAGGTTGGATTTGGGATACTTGGTATTGCACTTGAATAAAATGATTGTGAAATTGTTCTTTATGGCGGTCTACAATGGGATCTAATGGGATATGTGGGGGCAACCAGTTGGGGTCAGGTGGTGCGGGTATGCGATAACTCGGTTAATCGTTACTGAATCATGGGAAAACAAAGGGACAACCAACTTGACAAATTGTTATACTTGGGTTTGATTGAAAATTTTGGGGAAACCGTGTAAATCGATTGAGTTCATCGTCATTGTTCCTCTTCAATATACCATTTGGGCGTAGGGGCCACCATTTTCAGACAAATCCATATGAAGTTTGCTGATTCAGGGCGGGTTGAGCGATTTGCACATGATGCTCCTGGTTTCACCAAAAATATGGGGTGGAAGTTTGTGGGAAGGGTTCAGGCAGGTGTCGAATGCATGATACACGCAGCGTCCATGGATTTCCATATCAGAGTGGCAAGGGTGTGAATGGTAAAGAATGGAGGGCTTACAGCAACTGTCCGTAAACAACTTTGATAGAAGACCTAGCTATGAAGTCAGCAGCCCTTTGAATTCTATTCTGAGCAGTTTCATGTGTTCTCTTGGAAATGTAAGAGAGTTACTGCTGCTACATCCAGAATTTTTTTCTGCATGCGGTGTAAATCCGCCGGGCCGCAGCTGGATCCAGGCGACGCCGAGTCGTACGAAGTCTTCAAAGAGTTTTTCGATCCATTGATCGCAACTTGGCGGCCGGGCGTGTCCTTTCCCCACTGGTTGGTCAAAAGGAAGGATCACCTCTTTTGAACCATTGGTAAACGAAAGCTAAGCAAATGAATTGATTTTTGAAGGGGCCTTCAATAGGGCATGCTCCCCATAGAACCATCAAGATACCTAAGGGGATGCCTGTGTGTAGCAGTGACCTTTTCTTCCAGATTTGTTTCGAACAATATGTCAAAAGCATTTTTGGGCCACTCCTGAGATCTTTCCGAACCTCTGCTGTTCTGTACCACCAAAGTTTGACACTTCCAAAATTGGTTTAATCCAAATCTCCATTTTTTACCCCCACCACAACAGCCCCCCAAGTCCATCCTCGGCCCCAGGCCGCCATGAACCCGGGCTACCCCAAACAGGGCCGCCCGGACGTGGGCCCCGTGCCCCTGGACGCGGATCTGTCGAAGATTTCGGACGATGCCGTGGACTCCTCCGGGTGCTACGTCGTCTTCACCTCGTTGGAAGCGAGGAGAAATGTGACAGGCTATGGCTGGCAGATGGATGGTGGTTGGCGGGTAGGGAAACAACAAGTTTTTTGGTGAGCATGAGCCAGTTTTTGGCAAGGAATGAAATGGGGAAAACTTGAGTGGACAGGTCGGACTGGCCCCTAGTGCCCCTTTTTATTCATATTATACTGTACACCATTGATATCCATTTGCCACCCATCCATCCACCAGGCTTCAAGATGCCCATGTGCTGCAGCCAAGCCGAACGCCGCGACGTGGAGCGCATCATCTCCAACGCCAAGTTGCGGGGAACCTATCTGCCGTTGCGCAACATGGCGATGGGCCGGTGGGCTACACTCAGGATGGCTGATTTGGCAACTGAAATTCGGGACATGTAGCTGGTTGGTGGTTTGGAACATGAACTTTTTTTTTCCATATATTGGGAAGAATCATCCCAACTGACAAATATTTTTCAGAGGGGTTGAAACCACCAACCACTCTGTAATTCGGATTTGGCAGGTAAGTGTGACAATGATAGATTGGCCTCCTACTATCTGGCTGTACGGATGGAATAAGGCACTTGTTCATTGCTGACACCATGTGAGGGTCAGGATGGCGGGCTATCATGGAACTGGAGGTCCCAAATAGGTCACGCTGAGAAGGATTGCGATTGATATGGAGACGGTCTCATCTTGAAATTGGCACTTTGGACTTAAATCATTCGAAATCCAGCAGTTCCAACACTATACTGACGGACTTAAAGTTAGAATGTCGTTTTGGCGTTCCAAAAATTTTCATAACCGGAAAACGGTGGTTCTAACTCTGTTGGGTCAAAATCAGAAAGTCAACCTTCAGAATTAGAATGAGACCAAAATCCAAAAACACAGGGGGTTAGGTACCAGAAAGTGTCGGCATAGACGCGGGAAATGGAGATGGGGGGCCCGAAGTTAGAATGATGCAGCTGCCACGTGAAATTTGACATAATTTTGCATATGATGCACTTACATATTATGAATAAACATGTTCACATGTATATATCTTCCAGTGTACGTGCATGCCTATGCACCGGTAAAGAGACAAATAGCTCAACGCACATGCAAATACACACATATATAGATGTATATATACACTTTTGCACATGCACATGTGCACACTTGCATTTATTAATTTATGCATGACAGGGCCCACGCGTACATATACACTACACAAATGCATGTGTAGATGAACTATGGTCCCCACACTTCATTCGCAGAAACACGTAAACATGCAAAAAAAAATATAAATATTTTACACATTATACAGTATACAGTATACACAATATTTGCGTGGGTCACGCAATTACGTGCCTGGATGCATATTCCGGCATGCATGCATGCAGCCAGTAAATATATATATATATATTATGTATGTATGTATGCATGCATGCATGCATGCATGCATGTATGTATGTATGTGTACACTTTATGCGTGCATTCATTTCCTTTTAGTTTACATGTATGCATCTATGTTTTTGAGTGCTTGCATTCTTGGTTCGTTTCCGCGCCAGTCATGGCTGATAGCTGCGCATGTTGCACAGGGTCATTGGTTGCATCACTTTAGCACACCAAAGTTAGAATGACTACCTCATGTTCCTGCACCACTTAGGGGCGCCAGAGTTGTGAACAAACCGCACCAGATTTCAAACACATGGACAGCGGAATAACCTATATAAATGCAAAGAAAAAATCTAAATCTAAAACATGCGTGTATTGCCACTACATTTATTTTTTTTGCTGCCGCCATGGATTCACTTGGTGATATCAGGCAACAACTGCTTGAGGCTGCGCCGTCAGGTGCGGCTGCATGGGGTTCTAAGCAGACGATGCCTGGTCCACCTTTACCCCCTCCAAATGATCCTCCGCCTGATGGCGATGTTGACAATGGCAACAATACCACGAATTCAACGACGGCTACAACACAGCCGTCCAGCAGCACTTCTGCTGCCAATGATGATGTGGCAGTAGCAGATGCACTGCCCGATGGCATCAGAGCTTTCAAAAGTTCGTTCCTTGATGTTATATTATATTTGCAAACGTCTGCATACTCATGCATATATATATATAGATTTCCACACATGCGCCGCATGTTTATGTAAATTACTTATGCGTTTTGCTCGATGTATATACTAGTGCACACGCTGAGTATATGAGGGAGTTGCACATGTATAAAAGTACATGCATGCATGCATGCATCCATTTGATGTAGACACGCCCAGGCGAGTGCATTCAGTTTGCTGATACTGCTGCACACTCTTTACCGCGCTAGTCCAATGCGACCTCAGGTATCAGGTTCGCCAGTGGGGTAAACTACGCATTTTCCCAGCCAAAATTTACGGCGGCGATGCTGCGATGAGGATTGCATCTATCCAATTCCGTAAGCTGGTCTGCACACAACTTGCTGATTTTGACATCCGGAAGGGGGAGGAGACTCTGCGAAATTGTACCGATTGATGAACATATGTATGTGCCATTGCACTGAAAATGTTCACATGCATTTAAATGAAACGCATGAATGCAAACGCAAATACATGTAATTACACAACTATACAGAAAAATATATATATGTATATATATATGTTTCAGTCGGGGCAGTTATATACATTGTTGTTGCTGCTGCACCCATACGCATAAGAATGCTCCACTTCGGAAGGAGCGAACTACATGGATTGCATCGCTGGGGATCACCTTGACCGGGAAGACAGTATCGGACAAGAGAGAGTGCTTCTTGCAGCAATGCTTCAAAGGAAATGTAGGCGAGGTGTATGCATGTATATACATGTTTTGACTCCTTGCGTCAGTCATGAGCGTCAGAAACATGTTTGACTGGGGGCTGTCACCTAAATGCATTTTTGTGTTTCCAAAGTTAGAATGACACGTTTGTCATAATTTGCATGCTTATATATTGTACAGTGACATGTGTATATCTATATATATATATAGATATGTGTGTGTTCGGATGTACATGTGATGCTTTTGTAACGTTTGTAAATGTATGTCATCCTCCCACCACTGGAAGGTAAAGTGGAACAAGGAATTCTGGATGCCTTGGTGCCTACACCGCGTGGCACGATGAAGCGGTCTTCAGACGGGTCGTATGTTGTCTCTTTTGACACAGGGAGTGAAACCATCACCAAGATGCTTGGTACTGGGACTGTCGCCCAAGCTATCCAATGGCTTGCTCGTAGCGAAGCAAATTGGGCGGCATCATCATCCGGTAAGAAAAGCACAGTGGCTGATGAGGCCACCATGCAAAGACACACACATATATATATACATATATATATGTATACATATATATATATGTATACATATATATATACATACATATACAGATATATATATACATATACATATACACATACATGTATATATATATAGATAGACAGATAGATATATACATGATTGTGTGCACGCATAAATGTGTACATATTGGTTGGTGTCTGACTTTCGACCATGTTGAATACCATAGACTCGAATGAAAACACATGTATGCATATGCACATATACATAAATACATGTCTAAACACATTGTACATACATACATGCATATATAGAAATACATATATTTATATATATATATGCACATATATGCACACGTTTGGGCAGGTTTTGCGGGTTAGCAGGCAGTCTAACTCTGGTTGTGGAATGACCCGACGTTGTGCAGGCAACAGTCAAAGCCCATCACCTTGTAAAAAATGCTGGCGGAGAAGACATCACCAAGATCCTGTCTTCTGGTCCTCCCTCATGCTCCCCGCAGTTAGTTGCTGGGACCGATGTCACACACCTGGTGATGAAGCCTGAAGAGGAAAGTGAGAGCACCAAAGCGCCTTCAGCAGTTGCATTCCAGAAGGCAGCTTTGGTTACTTTTCAAACGTGGTCTTCTCGCAGTCCGGGTATCTGCGGACTATTGATGGGGGGGCAAGTCAAAAACAAGCCCGTATGTCATTCCGTGATTGTTTCCAAGTCGCTCCCAGATCTACTGGCAGATCAGAAAATTGATCATTTGTGCACTTCCGAACAGTTGGTAGTCCGTGGTATCATCATCGCGGGCTGCTTTCAAGATCAGCAAGACCTCGCCTTGGCAGTGGAACAATTTGGCTTGGTTAGAGCCAAGTACGTTTCAAGTTCTGTGTGTGTTTTTGCATCTTGGATGTGCAACTATCGACGTTTTGATCATGTTTTGACATAAAAATACATGCATATATATATACAGTCGCACCAATAAAACATATGTGTGCATATATATATATATATATAAATATAGAGCTGTATGCATTCTACACGCGCATGCAACTGCACATGTATGTATGTATATATACACATGTCTGTGTACATATATATATATACATGTTTGTATTTGAATGCAACTGTGTAAGGCAATTTCGCGTATTTGTATATATGTGATTATATGCATGTATATGCAACTGTTTGTGCATAGACAGATAAACACATATATATATACACATATATAGCGGTTTTATGCATGTTCCATTCATTCCAATGCATATCAGGCACACAAGGAGAATCCTGGTTGCGTAGCTGTGGCAGAGTGGCTGGAGGGTGATGGGGCAGAGGGCAAGCTCATGCAGAGGGAACCCACGTGGACCACAGCGAGAGGAACCCGTTTGGGGAGCATCTGTTGGCTTGAACACTTGCTTCAATCCAACCGTGAGCGCCTTTATGTGCAAGTTGTTGATGCTGTTCTTCAGCGCGTCTCAGCTTGCACTGCACTTGCTGAACCACGAGAGAACACCAACCTAGTCCCTTTTCGTATCATTCGCATGGCCGGAGATGGGCGCTGTGGTTGGCGTAGCCTACTGGCAGCGTTGGATCCGGATGCGCACGAGCTGGTGCCAAGGACACCTTGGTGTGTTTTGGCATCATATATATAAATATATATATATGCATTTGTTCAACATGCACGCACACGGATACACACATATATATATATATTTATATGCATATACCATATATACATTTGAGCAAAAACTATGTGTAATTGTACACATGCTTGTATGATTATATATGTATAAAGAGGTTTTGTACATGGAGCCTACCCAAACCAATGGTGCATATATATGTGCATGTGCATGTATAAAAATACATGCATGGACAAGCGCACCTTTGTGGACGTTGCAAACCCTGGAAGCAGGAATGATGCCCACTACCCACGCAACCACCTACAGCTTGAGCAAGAGATCAAGGATTCCCAGGAATTTAGCAGCAGTGTATGCCTCTCGCCCGAAACACCGATGTAACTATATCTTGTTTGTGACACAGTTTTGACTACATAAATATACAACAGTATTTCTTCATTCATGCATGCATTTTGAATGTTTTCACATGTATGTGCACATCATGCATGTATGTATTTGCTTGTTGTTATGCATGTATATACATATATATATATGTTGAAAAACAACATATATATATACATAGTATTCTACATATGTATTGATAAACTGCACGGGACTTCGACCACATTGAGGCGATGAAGGGTCCATCATGTTTCCGAGCCTCGCTGATGACATTGCGAGGGTGCGGGCAGATCCATCGTTCTTATTGACGGACTTGGTCTGGATTGCAGACACATTGAAGACATCAGTCAGGTTGACGGTTGACGCAGATATCTACAGCACGCTGCGAGAGTGGTACCCCTGGCTGCGGCGCGACATCATGTTTGGATGTCAAACTGCGCGTTCGTCAGCGCACCTCTACTTTTCGTGGAGTGCGGCTGCCGTTGAAGACCGTCGTTTTGGGCATTACGACTTGCTGGTGCCATGTTCAGAGCAAAAATTCGACCTTATGCTGATTCCAGATGTGCCTCGGTTGGCACTGGCATTCCCTACCGAAACATCTCGATACAGTATCTTCTGTAAATCTAGGGACACATTGAACGCGCATACGCCCATGCATATTTATTGTGCAATTTTGGTTTTCCGTTTTTCGCTGTATACCTATATATATATATTATATATACTATATATATATATAATATATATATATATGGCCTGTAAATACACATGTACCTGCACTATATATATATATAATGTACATATGTGAGTGGAGTGCTATTCATTGGCCCTAAGGAGAGAGTGCCATCCATGGGCTCTCTGCTACCCATTGATGATGCATCAGAACATGCCAACACCAGTGGTGTCAGTGCAAGCCTTCAGGACTCCGTTTTACTTCTCTGCCATCTGTTACATACATGCTTCAATAAAGGTATATATATATATATATAAATTAATTTATATTATTGCTTCATGTCCCAGAAATCACAGAACTCAGCCCCTGCCATGAACCGAGCCAATTGAACCTTCAGAGTTAGAATGTGCCCTGTGCACATCATATACGCTGCCCAATGTTCAGAGATGGTCATATAGGCAAACACGTACAAACTTGTCACAGATACATATATATATACACATGTATGTATAAATATATATATATACATACACGTATATATATATATATGTTTAATATGTACATATGAACGTATCTATACTGCATGGTAAATGCATACCCGGATGCATATCTACAACCTTCACAAACCGTGCTTGCCATCCAGGATCGCCCCGCAGCAACTGATGCAGAACCTGGCAAAAGCAAGGTTGACGAGGTGCAGGCCTCTATTTGGCGTGGTGGGCCGTGGGCCACAGGCATGTACATGCCAAGGAATTATTTGCACATGTGTGTGTATATGCATATGTAGGTCTGCATGTGTA
>Ga0126342_10011803_pt1 | contig 15595 bp, 14 predicted proteins | sample Cyp1metagenome_FD_92528 | JGI IMG/M metagenome (GOLD analysis project Ga0126342, IMG submission 92528) | Coral microbial communities from Lord Howe Island, Old Settlement Bay, Australia - Cyphastrea 1 metagenome | ecosystem: Host-associated > Invertebrates > Cnidaria > Coral ...
TCACCGAGCTGCTTCACCTTATGGAGATAATCACCATTAATTATCACCATTAATTATCACCATTAATTATCAACTATTATTAAGTATAATTATCTATGTACTATACACTAGATATTGAGATTTCATAGATTCATCAACCATAGACTCATCCATAGATTCTTCATCACCGAGCTGCTTCACCATCTTCACCTCCATTATGAATAACATGTCCAATACTAAGATAATGATCCCAGTATCCTATTCATATTCCAACACGATTCTTCTTCTCAACCACCAAGCTGCTTCACCTCTTGTAAGGTCGCCTCCCTCGCCACGTTCAGCACCTGATGCCAGGCCCAGCCCGTCGCCTCGATGCGGCGCTTGGACTCCTCCGCCAGGCCCTGCAGGTGCCTTCGCCGAGCCAACGGCGCAGCACGGCGAAGCCGGGGACACCACCCGGGGAGGCTGTGGAAAGGTGGGGAAAACCTGGGGAAAACCCAGGGAAAACCTGGGGAAAATGACGAAAAATGCGGAAAACCTAAGGAAAATGGCGAAAAATGGTGGAAATATGGGAGACAACTAGAGAAATTTTATGAAGATATGAGAAAAACATGGAGAATAATGATGAAGAGATGGAAAAAAAAACCGGTTGGACCATATTTCATGGGTTTATGTGAGAAAATATGCCAGGATAAGAACGGAAAACGATTCGGGAAGCGTGAATTCCTCATATTTAATGTCTAGAACATCATCCAACATCTCCATGTATCCCCATGTGGTTGTTTTCGTTCAAGAAAGAACATGATTTTACTCATCAAATCTCTACTTTATAGCTATTTCGCTGGTTATTCTCCAAGAATTGTTTCTTGGTTGAATCCCCATGTTGGTTAAACCACCCTTATTCCCCCAGAGTTCTCTAACATATCCAATGACCCCAGACTTTCCATAGAGTTTCCCATATCTTTCACATGTTTTCCCAGAAATCGTCTCCAGGTTTCCAGGTCTCAACTGTTCAAGTCAAGGGATTTTTCAGATGATCTTCGTAGAAATGATGGGTTTTTTTGATGACACCTGGAGATGTTTCAAGATTTTTTGCAACTGGTTGATGGTTGAGCCACCCCTCTAAAAAAATATGAAAGTCAGTTGGGATGATGAAATTCCCAACTGAATGGAAAAATAAAATTCATGTTCCAAACCACCAACCAGATTGAAAAAAACATTGCCATTACATTTAAGTAATTATACCATGACAACATTAAAAATTGGTATCGTTACATTAAATGGTTTATGACATAACTGGTTGGTGATTTGAACCATCTTGAAACATATGAAAGTCAGTTGGGAAGGATTATTCCCATATATGAAATGGAAAAATAAAACATGTTTGAAACCACCAACCAGATACCCTCTGGTAATTTAACATAGCTATTGAAAATGATCATTTATAGTGGATTTTCCCATTAAAATTGGTGATTTTCCATAGCTATGTTAGTTTACCAGAGGGTAACCTTTCAGTCACCCTAATTTTGTTGGAAAAAAACATGGCCGGATTCACCCTGCCGTTGGCGATGCCAAGCAGCTCGTGACGCTTCCGGCGACGTTCCGCCTCCGCCAGGCGCGGGTGCAAATTTGGTGCCTCCAAAAATCCACTGGTTACCTACGGTTGATAGATGGTTTATCCCATTATTTCTGGGGTTTTAACCATCCAAGGTGGTGCAGGATTTCTTCAGTCCACAGTATGGGAAAAAAAACAGAAAAAGTAGTGATTTCACGGTTGTTATTTCAGAATACCCTCTGGCAGAGGGTATGCGGTATAGATCGGAAGGTATAGCCATGTATAAGCTCACTGTGGCCCACACGCAATCTAAAAATATCAAAAACAGGAACCTCCGCTGCCGTTTTTTGACCAAAACTGCCGCGGCAAATAGGTGACCTGGATGACGCACATCGCTATGTACAAGTGTAAGAAAAGGGTATGTGAACCCCTCTGGAATTTTCCTAGCTCAAGAGATTACAAAAAGTGTCTACTGATGTCTACTGAAGTAGACTTGGCAATGAACATTGAACATTTTTGGCCCTCACTACATCTTTGGCCACATCAAAATCATCAGATAATCATCAGATACCCTCTGGTTATTTAACGTAGCTATAGGAAATCACCACTTTTAATGGGAAAATCCACTATAAATGGCCATTTTCAATAGCTATGTTAAATTACCAGAGGCCAGAGGGTATCAGATCTCTCTTTTCTTCCGCCCCTTGACTTTGGATCCTTTGGATCCTTTGGATAGGGGCTCTGGAGGATCTTCCTTCAGATGACTTTCCTTGGTGATGATCCTCTTCCCATTCGACAGCTGGACGGTGGCCATGACCCCGGTCCCTTTCAGCGGATCCGAGGGCAGCACAAAGACCTGCACGGTGTCGTCGTGGGAGGCGCCGATGGCGAAGGATGGGAGGGGGCCGCTGGTATTTTTCAATGGTGACCTACGGTTGATAGATGGTTTATCCCATGATTTGTAGGGTTTTAACCATCCAAAGGTGGGTTACCTATTGTCAATGGATTGGTTTAAGGGAAATTTTACCGGAAACCCCCATTACTTTCATGGGAAAAACGACGGTTTCCGGTTCCGATTTTCCCGTAAACCAATCCATTGAATTTTTGGGGGATGACAAAAAAAAGCGATTGATGGATGTGAAAATCTGGGAATCATCGCATGTGTGAAAAATAAAGGTGTTGAATGGTTTTGACTCTTTGACCCATGTGAAGACAGGAACGATGATGGGGATGTTAGCTGTAATATACAGCAAGAATCTCCAGCAAGAGTGAGGTATCCAGCATGGTGTTGTGCATGGTGTTTTGCCGAAGAAAGTGAATTTGGCTGCAAACATATTTCAATAGGACACAAAACCAGAAACAATCAGATGTGGCATACCCCAGTCAAGTCCATCTCCACCGTCCAAGACTGGAGGTATATACTGGAGGTTTCTCACTGGGTCTACCATTAAAGTCATTAAAGCAAAGTCGGAAGAGACATTCAGAAGCCAACATGGAAACGTTCAGTGTTTTGGATGCATTTGGTACTTGGCTCACTTGGGTCAAGAGCAACATTGGCATTTCCCAACATCATGACAAACCAATCCCGCCATATCCCACCTGTTGACCGTGGTATTCAGGCTTTTGCTTCATGTGCAACCAAACCTGCCAGGTAAAGTCACAAACAATGAGGTTTTTGGATCGATGTTTGTCAATCTAGATTCAGAATAAATCACAGGTCACTAAATTTAGATGGATTTTAACCTGCCATTTGTGTCGCAAATATCCATCCAATCGATCCAAAAGGGCTCGATTGAAACTGCAGCTATGAAGACCTCCGAATGCGGCAAAGCTGCCACAAACCGACCATTTAGGGTGGACAATTCATTATATTAATAGCCATGCACCGATTGATCGTTGATTGGAGGTACCTACCATATCTGGTTGGTGGTTTCAACCCCTCTGAAAAATATTAAAGTCAATAGGAAAGATTATCCGATATATCATGGAAAATAAAAAATGTTCCAAAACCACCAACCAGATATATTTTTGGCCTAGTTGAAGGCCTAAATTTCAGGGCATATCCAACAAAAGGTGGCCAAAAATATGGTACTAACTGTACCTCCATTTTAGAATCCTTAGTTTCCCATTGCTTCTATATTGGCATCACCGGTTTACCACATGAATGATTTCGAGTTTGCCATTTCAAGTCATCTGAAACTTTCAAAAAAAACCATGCCCAATGGACTCAGTTTCGGGAACTCGAAACAATTCCCTGGATGCGATATCCCACTCAGTTTCTGTGGTTTATACATCTTTGTATCTGTGTCATCCATTTAACTATACATATATATATATACACAACTATAACATACTATAATATTTCATCCCATTTTATCCAATGGGGATATAGAAACCTGGTTGGTGGTTAATTATTATCCCATATAACTATTATGGAAAAAAAACATTTAAAAAAAATCCTGTTTGAAACCACCAACCAGGAAAATCTATCTGGGGTCTATCCCCCATATCTGCCTTCTGTCCGATCTGAAACTTGGACTCCGCAGTCATCTTCGGCCGGATGCAGCGCAACGGGGGCAAATCCGCGAGATCCTCGTCGTCCTCGTCCTCACCCGCGCTGGTTTGATATACCCGAAAAAACCCAATGAAGATCATGGAATTCCAACTGGGTGAACTGAGACTTTCATGGGTTTGGTAGCATCATGAATTTTCACACGTTTTCATGATTTTCAGGGATATTCATTGGTAGATGATTTCTATATATCAACATCTGGAACTTCCCCATTGCCATGTGGAATTTTCCGGAAGGTACATCTGGGGGAAGTTGAAGACTACCAGGCTGGACGGCGCGGAATCATGATGAAGGCCCTTTGGCATTTTCGCAGCAGTATGCAGCAGTGCTTATGGCCTTCAACAATGATAAACCACACATGATGCAATCATTATCTGATTGGTGGTTGAGTCACAACTCTGAAAAATATGAGTTCGTCAGTTGGGATGATTCTTCCCAATATATGGACAAGTTAAAAAATGTCCAAACCACCAACCAGTTATAGTATTGTGTCCAGAAATCCGTTGGATAAAAAAAACATTGGAATGTTTCAACATGTCTCGACTTCAAAACCCCCCACAAACCAACAAAATCATTGAAAAAACATTGAAAAAAACTCCGAAAACATCAAGAAAAACATGATGATTTTCGATTTTCTCTAGAAATGTCCAGATTTTCCTCCCATTTCATCCCCCATCCCCCCTTCGCCACCAAACGCCCGCGCCTCCGATTCCGAGAGCTCCACCATGACCCGCAGCTTGTCCCGGCGCAGCGACATCTGCCGCCCGGAGCGCAGCAGTTCCACCGTGACGCGGCCCGGAGCCGACGAAACGATCTCGGTGACCAGGGCGCGCTGGCCGTTGTACTCCACCGCCTGGTGGAAAGATCTGGGGCGCGTCACTTAGGTGGTGGGGTGAGGTGAGGTGGGGTGAGGCTTGGGGTCTTCAAACAGTAGGAAAAATGTGATGTTTTCCTTTTTTGGACCATAGGATCATGAAAATAGTATAGGTTTATATGTGTTTATCTGGTAAGGCCACAGCCATAAACCTACCATTTGGGGATAGGGAGGGTTTCAAGATGTTCAATCGAACCCATTTATGGGGATTTTGGGGCTGGTTAATCATTATTGGCTTTATCACATTAATGGAGATATGATATGATATGATGGCAAACTCTTTGCGAACTGGAACATATCCATGTAAAAAACATGCAAATCAGTGATAGACGGGGATAGACGGGTCATTTTGCATAGCAAACTGTTTACTGGAGGGTACTGTCTGGGGTAACTGTTGGGATTGGCCAACTATTGGATGATTGGGATTTTTTGATCGTTGGGAAAGTTGAATTAAGATATCACAATTAGCCACGTAGGAAATCGTAGGAAGTGAGTCATGAATCAGCTGGTAACTGAGATATCTAGTGACTGGTCATGAATTATGGAAGATTGCATATCTATAGAGATGCATCTTGATTCATTTATATAGTCACTTAGTAGATGAATCCGAAGATCTTATCTACACAAAAGTACACTCATTCATTTCTATATTCATTAGACAGTTTACACTTAACAAATTCAAGTAAAGTATAAATTGATTCCCCTAAGCATAAGTTGAATTGGAATTGGTTATTCAACGACTCAACGGTATGGTTGGGTTTGAGATTGTGGGTTATAAATTGCTAAAATATATTCTATGGCTGGTACTGTAGTATTGCGGTGATAGCCATATCTTCTTCCTGTAATGTGGGTAAAACAATGTCATAAACCATCCCCCAGTCATCACCATTTTTATGTGGTATATAGAAACCGTTCCCAATTATGGGTGGTTTATGACATTGTTTTACCCACATTAACCATTCAATAACCATATATAGTCATTAAATAACCATATATGACCATATTATGAACCATGTACCATATTATTAACCATATTAATATAATCATATAACCATATTATTAACCATTCCCCTTGGTTATATAATGGAAAATATGCGCTTGGTTGTAGATATTATAAAGCAACTTTAGCAAAAATATTAGATATGGATTTCATGAGATATTCATGGGAATTAATGGTGATTAGTGATTTATATATATTCAGATGGTTTATGATGGCTTATAAGTAACCAACTGTACTTAATCATTTCCCCCATTCATATTAAAGACACCACCCCCAAAAAAAACAGTGAATGTAGGGGATGAAATCACATATTTGGGACCATCGGTGCACATGATAGCTCTGTGAACATGTTTCTTTTTGAGAACTGCAATATGTGAATTAATGGTGTTATCAATGGGATTTATGAGGATTTAATACGATTTAATGGTGATATTATCTCCTGTACGCTGAGAAGCACATATTTCTATGCTGCTTTTCATGATACCAAGCTGGTACGTCGCAATATGTCGCAATCGATGCGACGTACCTCTTTGTGACCGTTGCGAATGAAGCGAATATAGAACTGTAAGGCTCCCGAAGTGGGTTTAAATGATGTTGATTCTTTGAAAATATAAAAGCCACAGAAGTTTGATGAAAAGGCTACTTGAACCAGTAGACTTAACAGGCTTCCTATGATCAAAATTAAAATTAGCCTCCGGCAATCAAACGTGGCAATGGAAAATCTTCTATAGATGGCGGTTTTGATGGGAAAATCATCGAAAAAAATGATGGATCAGCCATTGCCATTGTTTAATTACCAGAAGGTAATTAAAAACATGTTGCATTTTGTGTCCCTCCAGATCTTCAGTTTTTGACGTGCTGGAAAGCGGACGGTGTTATAAATGTTCTAATCACTTTCCAGCTGAAATGGATAGTTTTTGGATATATATATATACTGCAAATGATTGTAAATGATATATACTGTATATACATATATATATACTGTATATATATATATATATATATGTTTATGTACATATATGTGTGTCTATGTACATGTCCCACGATTGCCATGAAATACCCGGTATTTTTTACTGCTCTAAAGATCTAAGGATCATCCCAGGGACCATCCTAAGAATAGTCCAATGACCATCCAATGTTCATTTTTCATTGCCGAATTCCCAAGAGGTACCCTCTGATAAACATACCAAAAACTATGGCATATGGAAAATCACCATTTCTTTTGGGGGCAAATCACTCAAAAAAAATTGTCATTTTTTCAATAGCAAACTGTTAAAGTCTCATATGTCAATTTTGGCAGTCCAAACTGTCAACTGTTTAACTGTAAATCGGGGAGTATCCCAATTCACCCAGCTCTCATTTTGGCAAAATCCTCATGAAAGCCCGTAAAACCAATCAAGATCCATTCATCTTTGATGGCTCTCACCTAAATCCCAAAAATGGAGAAAACCCCACAGGTCACCCACTGAAAATCCCACGAAAGACCTGCGAAAACACACCTCAAATCATCCTTAAACCCAGATCAAATCCATATACCGCATATACCCTCTAGTAAACGTTTACATAGCTATTGAACATGACCCTTTATAGTTGATTTATATAATTACCCATGAAAAATGGTGATTAACCCCTAGTTTTTTCTATGTTCAGAGGGTTTTTAGACCCCAATTTTCCAACCCCAACGAACCCGGCCTTGGTCAAGCCTTGCACCACGACCTCATCGCCCCTCCGCAGCGGCCGCGGCTCAGAGCGCGAACGCGGCGCGCGCTCGGCGCGCTGGGAGCGCTGGGAGCGCTCCTGCTGCGCGGCCACGGAGCGGACGTTGGAGCGTTTCACCGAGAGCATCTTTCCTGGGAAGGGGAAGTCGTGGGATGATCCCATGATCAAATTTTAATATTTAAATGGGATGATCACATGATAATATTAATCATGTTTAACACAATCATCTTTCCTGGTTGGTTATTTAATATTTGGTTAACATGATTCTATGATTGTGTGTATGTGTTATCATCATCATTTGTGGGATATGTGTTTTTCCACCATCCCCATTTTTTTATTTTTTTCAGGGATTGAAACCATGCAGCTTCTATGACAATGATTAAATATCATACGTATTATATATGTAAGATGGGGCCCCCAAGATAGCTAAGTTATGTTGGTTTATAAATGGTTTAACTATGGTTTATGGTAGATATTTCACAAACTAGTTAGTTCATTGGGATTATCATGGTTTTTGTTAACCAACGTTCACTTATAACTGGGGGGGGCCCATCCTGTCTAATAACTGCCTTCTAAGGTCGAAGCCAGAAGAAAACACCTCTGGAAAGTATTAGGGAAGCGGGAATGGGTCCCATGGGGGTCCCAAGGGATGATTCATCAGACGATCTGTCTATATATAAATATAGAGAGAGACGTATAGAAGTATAGTTCAAGATGTTTTTAAAAGTCCTTTTTGAAGTATAGGATCCTATCAAGAACATAGGGTGATCTAGAATCTAGAAAAACTGGAATTGAAGTTATCAGAAATCATGAAGCAAAATGGTTAATGATTGAAGTCATCTGACCCTAGGGATTCTCAAAAAAACTGTGAGTATTTGATCATGTGTTCTTAAAAACATGTAGAAGTTAAAAAGGTGGGATGATATGAAAACCATTGAAAACCAAATGTGAAGTCGGTAAAAATCCCATCCATAATTTGTTCGACATCCCAATCATATCCCAATTCTATGTCCATATTTTAATTGTTGAAAAACCGATTAAGTCACCATGAATTTGGATCTTTGGACATGTTTTGAGGGAACCTTAACGGGAAAACCTGGTATTTCTTGTTAAAACAAAATTATCCTGTAGGTTTCCCCTTAAACAAATCATCCGATTTTTACTTTGATATCATTTTTTTTTCGCAATTACTAGTTATATACTAGCTGTTAAAATCCTCATAAACCACTCATAAAATCTGAGATTCCCCTTGAGGAAAACTGGAACACCCTATTTTTTAGGTGTAAAAAACCTATGTTTGCGAAGGTTTTCCCAAGAAGACCGGTCCATTCTCGTTGAATTGTAGCAATTCATTTGCCTGAAAATAGCTACCATCTGGTAAATTAACATAGACCCTGAAAATCACCAGTTTTTAGTGGAAACTAATCTTTCAACCCCGATGACTGCCAGGGTCTATGTTTATTTACTGGAGGCTAATGGAATATAACGATTCACTAACCTGCAAAACAATAAGTACCCTCTGGTAAACTAACATAACTATGGAAAATCACCATTTTTGATGGGAAAATCCACTATAAATGGCAATTTTCAATAGCTACGTTAAATTACCAGAGGGTATAAAATAAAATGCGGCCGTTTTGGGGATGATTCCGCATATAAAAATCATCATTCCAATGTATTCCGATAACGTCACGACGTGGTCATGATCAAACTCGTCCAGAACTTCGAGCCATTATTTGCCATCATTTACTGTATTTACCATAGTTTAATCATAGTTCAACCATATTTTAACAATAGTTTATCCATGGTTTATCCATAGTTCAACCATAGTTTAACCATAGTTCAACCATATGTTAACCATAGTTTAACCATAGTTCAACCATATTTTAACAATAGTTTATCCATGGTTTATCCATAGTTTATCCATAGTTGACTACTATGAAGCATCATTAATTCACCGTAATTCATCCAGAACTATGGTGATCCGTTTGGCTACTTTTAGCAAATGCCAGGTGTCCGGTGCTAAGCATCTTGACCTGCGAATTGGAGAGGATCAGCTGGGGTCCGGGAAAAATCCAGGGCGAGAAACTGTATTGAACTAAGGATTCCGTAGGATTTCATGGAACTTATGAAGGTTCAAGCGGGTTGAAAGGTTTTTGTCGGAGTTTCATGGGATTTTGATTGGATTTAAAGGAATCCAATGGAGTTTCATGAGGTTTAATAGGATTTAATGGGATTTATATGGCCTTGATGAACTTTGATGGGTTAACTGGGGTCTAAGTGGATTTCATCGGGTTAAGTATGGTTGAGTGGATGTCATGGAATTTACATGCATTTGAGGGGTTTTAATGGGATTAATGTCATTTAAGACATCAAATTATATATGATAATTACTATTCCTGAAAGATATATTATCAACTTGAAATTCTAGTTCTTGCATTACTTACTAGGGTGCTAAGCAACAAGAATGGAGGTATCAAATATTCTTGTGGGATAGAATTTGGATATTTTGGAAAAAGTGGTAATTACTGGTATTCCCGCCAATTCATGACCATTTTTATGCGGAAAATGATGCTTGTCAAATGGATTCAGAGGCAACCCACCAGACAAACCCATATTCTCAAGGCTTTGGAAGATAAGTTTGGAGCCACAAAGCCTTTTTGTTGACCACTGACTTTTTTTGTTCGAAATATGCTTGGGACCATAAATTGGGGTGCTCAATATTGGAATAACATGGAGATGGATTTCTTAGTGTAATTTGGACCACTGATCAAAACATGCTTGGAAAGAACATGAGATGATTTCAGTCTCAGGATCGTACTGCTTCCAATGAACTCGCAATCCCAACATCTGCCCTCTCAACCGGCCTTTATGCTCAGATCGCATTGGAATGTACATCTATCCGACTCCATGTTATTCCAATATAATCCCATCCCTTTCATATTGAACACCCCATAAATGGTCCCAATTATGTGGAACTTCCCCACTAAACCATGGTTCTAACATGTTCTAACAGAGTGTTTAATATTAGGGGGAAGAGGTTATTTTGGGGAGATCAGAATTTGCAAATTTCAATGGAAAGAGCCTTCTCCCTTCCAGGGTCCAGGGTCGATTTGGTATGATTTGATAGGGGATGGTAACAGGTCCAGTTTTGACCTTTTGGTAAATTAAGAGTCTGCTATGGAAAATGGCCCATGTAGTTCGAAGATATTCGATGATATTACACCAAAAAAAACACAAACAAACATGATTTTCCCATTTGCAACCTCTAACTTCAATGATTTTTTTCGCAAAGTGCCCCCCAAACTTCGGAAAATCAGCGAACTGTTCAGCTCCCATAAGGCTTCCCATAAGGCGTCTCGGTACCTCGACGCGTTCCTCCTTGTGTCCTGGAACGAGTCGTAGGATGTAGCCCTGCTCTCCGTTGAGGTCCGTCATCCGGAGATCCACCAGCTGCACCAAGTCTCCAGGACCCAAAACTTCCACGTTCTCCTGGAGAAAACTTGGCCAAAACCACGCCACGGCGCCAAAAAAAGATGGGCCTCAACTAGGAGGAAGAGGTGAATTACATATACATATATTACACACACATATATAATATATGAGTATGTCACATTATGTATATATATATATATATGCGTGTGTGTGTGTATGTGTGCGTGATTTGGTGACTTAGCATCTCAATATTGATATTATCATGCGTTTGTTTAAGATGTGTTTGTTTGAAAATCGGGTGCCAGCAATCCTGCTCGGACTTCGGTATGAACTCCAGGGGAGGCAAGGAATCACCCGACTCACCTTGCTCGGCGGAGTGTCCCAGCATGCGCGTTGGCGACCCTTTGATAATTTCAGAATGTGCTATGGAAAATTGCCCATTTATATAGATTGTTTAACTATTTGCCTCTTAAAATGATGAGTTTCCATAATTATTTGCCTATTTGCCAAAGGTTAGAAGGTAATATGTTGGAACAACTCCAGGCGTTGAGGTTATATATGTTTATTTTATGCTTATTTAATGGTTATATATGGTGATTGAATGTTTAATGTGGGTAAAACAATGTCATGTTTACCACCCATGACTGGGAATGGTCTCCAAACCGCCTATAAAAATGCTGATGACTGGGGGGATGGTAAACATGACAGCCAGTTTTAGCCACATCACTGATCTTTTCAGAGTGTAAACTGTGTAAACAAAAGATGTTTAATTATCATTGTTTATCTACCCTCTGGTAATTTAACATAGCTATTGAAAATTGCCATTTATAGTAGATTTACCCATTGGAAATTGTGATTTTCAATAATTATGCTAACCCCCCCCCATTGCCCATGTTTTCTTCAGCTGTAGACATCTGAGCACCAAAAATCAGGCTTGCCAAACTCTCAACTGGGCCAGGGTTCCAGCTCTCTGGTACACAGATTTTTTTGGTGCCAGACAAAATGCCAACTGGTTGGTGGTGTTTTTACCATCTTGAAACATATTATCATATTTATGGGAAGGATGACATCCCATATATGAAATGGAAAATAGAAAATGTTTGAAACCACCAACCAGGTAGAAAATATGTCAGATGGAAGATGATGGAAGTCAGAATGTATGTCCGAATATATGTCAGATAGAATGATAGAATGCCAAATAGCATGATATATGCCACGGTGGTGATCACACGAAATACAAAAAGAATCGGATTCCTGTTGGCTTTGTCTTTGCAACATTTGGGAGCTCGAACTTGACAAATGCCGTACGGGGGTCCACCATGTTCTTCTCATGGAACGTGTGGTATTTGCAGTATTTGGAAGCGGAATGAGCGTTGAATTTTGCATGGTATTTGCAGCACTTAGGGGCTAGCGGATGCTAGCGGCTGTAACCTTGCATTTGGCAGGGTACTTGCACGATTTTGAAGCTAGAACTTGCCAAATTACATGGGGATTCAGCAAAAGACCGTGTCAGCAAAACATATCATACCGCCCTTAAGCCCAATAGCTGTTGGAATCTGCGCCGTCCTCTTGCGCTTCGGCACCTGTCAAGTTGCCGGTGGAACATCTGCAAAAATACGGATCCTACCCTGCAGTCCTGCCTACTTTGGAACCTGCCTACGTGCGCATCAACCCCAGCCCCGCCTTGCAAATCGCTGACTTGAACGTCTGGCACAGTGGGCGCTTCAGCTACGTCTGGCACAATGGGCGCTTCGGCTACATCTGTCTCCAACATCTCTGACTGGTTGACGGCGTCCAAGGGAGGCCAAGATTCATCAGAGTCACCTCGTTTCAGCTGGCAAAATCGACTACGGCGACTAGACTACAGCCATGGCATGCCATGGTGGAGGTACAGGTTGTAGGTCGTATGTTTTATCAGATGGGTGCTGGTTGCAAATCAGTTTCCCATCCACTTGACATTTTTTTTACAAATCTGAGACGGAACAACAATATGTTCATAAAGTCGGCCATCGATCACAACATGTCACAACTCAATGCCATTCAAACAAGAATTTGTTAGGCACCTATCCCCTGGCTTCCATTCTATTAGCCCTATGAAGCCATTGCCTTCAGGCACATGCGGGTCACCAAAAGCTGAGAAAATATGTGAAGTCATGGGCTGAGCAGGCTCCATACATCTCCATACCGTACCCATTGCAAAAACTTAGACCGGATTAACTCTTAGAGGCTTTAGGGCTCCAGCAATGTCCAGAACATCCCCAAACTATGTCAGCAAAACATATCATACCGCCCTTAAGCCCAATAGCTGTTGGAATCTGCGCCGTCATCTTGCGCTTCGGCACCTGTCAAGTTGCCGGTGGAAAATCTGCAAAAATACGGATCCTACCCTGCAGTCCCGCCTACTTTGGAACCTGCCTACGTGTGCATCAACCCCAGCCCCGCCTTGCAAATCGCTGACTTGAACGTCTGGCACAGTGGGTGCTTCGGCTACGTCTGGCACAGTGGGCGCTTCAGCTACATCTGTCTCCAACATCTCTGACAGGTTGACGGCGTCCAAGGGAGGCCAAGATTCATCAGAGTCACCTCGTTTCAGCTGGCAGAATCGACTACGGCGAATAGACTACAGCCGTGGCATGCCGTGGTGGAGGTACAGGTTGTAGGTCGTCTGTTTTATCAGATGGGTGCTGGTTGCAAGTCAGTTTCCCATCCACTTGACATTTTTTTTACAAATCTGAGACGGAACAACAATATGTTCATAAAGTCGGCCATCGATCACAACATGTCACGACTCAATACTACTCAATGCCATTCAAACAAGAATTTGTTAGGCACCTATCCCCTGGCTTCCATTCTATTAGCCATATGAAGCCATTGCCTTCAGGCACACCCTGCGCGTCACCAAAAGCTGAAAAAATATGTGAAGTCAAGGGCTGAGCAGGCTCCATACATCTCCATACCGTACCCATTGCAAAAATTTAGACTGGATTAACTCTTAGAGGCTTTAGGGCTCCAGCAATGTCCAGAACATCCCCAAACTATGTCAGCAAAACATATCATACCGCCCTTAGGCCCAATAGCTGTTGGAATCTGCGCCGTCCTCTTGCGCTTCGGCACCTGTCAAGTTGCCAGTGGAAAATCTGCAAAAATACGGATCCTACCCTGCAGTCCCGCCTACTTTGGAACCTGCCTACGTGTGAATCAACCCCAGCCCCGCCTTGCAAATCGCTGACTTGAACGTCTGGCACAGTGGGTGCTTCGGCTACGTCTGGCACAGTGGGTGCTTCGGCTACGTCTGGCACAGTGGGCGCTTCAGCTACGTCTGGCACAGTGGGCGCTTCAGCTACATCTGTCTCCAACATCTCTGACAGGTTGACGGCGTCCAAGGGAGGCCAAGATTCATCAGAGTCACCTCGTTTCAGCTGGCAAGGCTCAGAGGCCTTTTATTCCACACGCCAATGGCAGTTGGTGAGGAGCCCTTGCCGCACAGGCCCGTCAGGCTCACAGCCTCTTTTTGATTTCGTCTCCTTCTTTGTGTTCTTCTTTGTTCTCTTGGTCGATGTTGCTCTTGCTGCTGTTATTGTTGCCCTTCAATGTTGTACTTCTTTTGTCCCCTATCCAACCGAAACCGGGGATATTGACTCTTGATGGTCAAGCCCAGCAGCAAAACTAGAGACTCTTTGGGCAGATTTTCCATGATTTTCCACGCAACGAATCCAGGGAAAGATTGACAAATCATCATACCACGTCAAACCAACTGTTCAAAAGCCCAAGTCACTGTTGACATCCGCTCTGTCGCTGGCTCGAGCTTCTTCCCCTACAGTTCATTGCCAATGGATTGATGTAGACACACCAGGGCGCTGTCAAAAGTGCTTGGGTCATGTTATGTCATGCTGGGGTCACATTCGCATGTAAGAAATGTCACATTCGACGTCAAATGCTGTCAAATGATTCAGACTTCAAAGAGTCAGGGGAAAAGTCCGGTCAACACCACTAGAATTGTTTGTTTTCAGATAAACTGAAACTCTACCAGAAATTATGCCAGAAAAGAACGCGTCACGGCATCACTATGGCTTCAAATATCTTAAATTGGACATATATGGCCATGTTGAAACTTCATTTCAATCTGGGGTGCCCCAGTAGTCAAACCTATCTCAAAATATCTTAGCAGCGTTAGCACGTGTCACATTTTTTAACCTAGACCTATATGTTGTTATATGTTGCGAATGGTTGCGGTACCATCATATCACGATCATCACGTCAAACCGACTGTTCACAGCCCCAGTTACTGTTGACATCCGCTTTGTCACTTTCTCGAGCTTCTTCGCCTGCAGTTTGTTGCCAATGGACTGATGTGGACACACCAGAGCGCTATCCGGCTATCCACTTCAAAAATGGTCATGTTACATGTTATGTCATGTTGGGTCACATTCGCCTATACTATAATCACGAAGCAATGTCAAA
>Ga0126342_10011804_pt1 | contig 15594 bp, 13 predicted proteins | sample Cyp1metagenome_FD_92528 | JGI IMG/M metagenome (GOLD analysis project Ga0126342, IMG submission 92528) | Coral microbial communities from Lord Howe Island, Old Settlement Bay, Australia - Cyphastrea 1 metagenome | ecosystem: Host-associated > Invertebrates > Cnidaria > Coral ...
TGTCTCTGTGTCTGTTTGTCTCTGTGTCTGTTTGTCTCTGTGTCTGTTTGTCTCTGTGTCTGTTTGTCTCTGTGTCTGTTTGTCTCTGTGTCTGTTTGTCTCTGTGTCTGTTTGTCTCTGTGGTCTGTGTGTCTGTCTCTCTGTGTCTCTGTCTCTGTCTCTCTGTCTCTCTTTCTCTCTGTCTCTCTGTCTTTCTGTCTGTGTCTGTCTGTGTCTGTCTGTGTCTGTCTGTGTCTGTCTGTGTCTGTCTGTGTCTGTCTGTGTCTGTCTGTCTGTCTGGCTATCTTCTATATATCCATTTCTACCCATCTATCTGTCTATCTATCTAGCTATCTATCTAACTAACTAATAACATCTAATAACTAATATATCCATCCATCCGTCCATCCAACCATCCATCCATCCAGCCATCCATCCATCCATCCATCCATCTCTTCCGCTCAATCTGTCTCTCTACAATGTGGGGTTCCCCAGTTATAACTGGGTTATAACCCCCATGATTAGTATAGTTATAAGTTATAAGTAGCATAAACAATGCTTATTCGAGTTATGTTCACAAATTTAGCCATCGTTTGGGGGCCCCACTTCCCAGATGCTCAATGTATGGAATATTTGCCAACATTCTCAAAATATCTCAAACGTAGGTAAATATACCAGCACCACGGAGCGTACAGGAAGGGGCCCCATAGTTAACTAAGTTGGTTTATAACTATAACATACTATCATACTATAATATCAATGGTGTATGATGCTTACAACAATATTCAGATGAGGTATATAATACGTTTTTTTCTTGATATGTCCTATGTTGTACACAACGAGTTGCCGAGGCTCAACCTTGGATCTTTCATACCCCGCTGCAACAAGTGAAGCCCGAGATCCTAGCAGTGGCTGCCAAGGCATGTTCTTTGACCAGCCAAAGATGGAGGGATAATCCAGCAGAAATTCAGGTTTTCACCAGCAAAAGTGGAGATTTCATGATCAAACATGGTTGTTTTCAACAAAAACCGGGTGCCCCCAAAGACGAATCTGGGATTTCAATGGATTTCAATGGATTTTCACAGGCTATTGTGAGTTTTGATGACAAGTTGATCAGCGATCAATGGCTTCCAACCTGGTGCAGAGAGATGATTGCAGTAGGGCTTAGTAACCAAGCAATGACATACAGATTTCATCTCAATCATCACCCAATTTGGCAGAAAAATTCATCAACCAAGTGTGGTGTCCGAAAACCCCTGAACTCCTGGACATATTCTTCAGCCAACCAGTTTTACGATACTTCATCCTTAGCACATGGAACCCCAATCATTGCCTTCGGACCACAATTTTACTTTTCTGTGTGGCATTTTGTGGTTACTTTTACAGTAGATTCCATGAAAAAAACATGGAGGTGTAAGTAGGTCGTGAGCCTTGCAGCCGGGCTCATAAGCTACGCTACCATGAATCCTGTGGTCCCCATTTCCAAATGTCTGTGGAAATGATGGTGATGAGAACGTCTAGATATTCTGAAAACCTACATTTCTTTATATTTAATGTTATTTAATCATATACTCTAGATATTCGATGATATATATATAATATTAGTGTAGTCCTTATTTTTCCTATGTTTCTTTATGTTTTCAAAACATTCAGAACCTTTCCTTTGGCCCGTTTCCACCGTTCCGAGGCCCATGGAGTTGAACATGTGCCTCAGCGAATGCCGAAATCCTGCGGGCGGATAGCTTTCTCCATGGTTTTTCCATGGGTTTTTTCCCCCCAAAATCCAAGAAAAACCTATGGGAAAACCATGGGAAAATGGGTGTTCCATGGTTTTTTCATGGTTTTTTCTATCTAATAGGGATCCCACGATTCAAATATACGTCGTGTTTTTCACGTTTTTTTTAAAATGTCATAGGAATCCCGCTATAGGCATGCCAACTGGCGACGATATTTCGACAGTATCATGGGCTGGTTTCAGGCCATTTTTATTTTCGACCCCAGACATATTTCTGTGAGTGAAACCGCCGAGCAAGTTGGGGTTCAACGACTTCCAGTATCGTTTATGTGGACATATATATATATGTAACTATATGTAATTATATATAATCATATAAATATAATTATATATATATATTTATGTTTTTGGTTGGGTTGATGATCCAAAATGACCACCATGGACCATGGACATCTTCAGTTGAAATGAGCAACCCCTTAGCTTTCAGGTTGGTTAACCACAAGCAACAGGGAACCCGTGCAGTTTCATCGAGCGTCTGAAATATTCCCGGAACCTGCCATGTTGATGGCTTGATTTTTGAGCAGAGCATATGTCAGAATATGTCATTGCCAAAATGATAACCCTTCGGCCGAGTTTTGTTTGATTTGCGACTATTGTTTGTGAACATCTCAAATATATCCAATTCAGATCACGATTTTCCTGGCGAAGATGCCCACATGTTTTGCGGCCTCCGCACCGACCCAAATGGGTCGGCATCGAGGCCCCCCAGTTCATCGCCCTCCTCAAGGCCGTGGGATCGGATTATAAATTTGCCACAAATATGAATATGGTAATTTTCTACAATCGAAAAAGGAAAATCGTTTAAAATATACAAAAAGCGAACTGGAACATCATCTTTTTGAGAGCAACAACATATCTATAAATGATGATCAATGTGCCATTTTTATCCATTTTCCATAGCTTTCTGTTCGTTTGCGTAAAATTGTCCCTTTCATCCCATGGCCCCGTAGAAACCTGGAGTCAAAAAGTTGGGGCTTTGCCATGGCCGCCATGGCCCATGTGAGTAAAACAATGGAAAATAAACCAGCTATGACTGGGAATGGTATGTTTATTAACTATCATTAACTATCATTAACTATCATTAACTATCATTAACTATCATTAACTATCATTAACTATCATTAGCTATCATTAGCTATCATCAATTGTTGGGGATAATGGTAGGATAATCATGGTATAATAATGGGATAATCATGGGATATCTAATTTTCATGTGGGTCAAACAACCATAAATCACCCATGACTGAGAATGGTTTCTACATACCACCTATATATTTATGGTGATGACTGGGGGATGGTAAACATGACCTAAAGTTTTCCGAGGCGCAGCAACAGCAAAGAGAAGATGAGTCCGGAGCCCATGGCACGCCCATGGCACATCGGAGTCACGAAACTACTGGGAACATCTGACATAGCCATGACGGATCCATGGTGCTGCTATACATGGTAACATAGATCCCATCAATATACCCCAGTCATGTTAGCATTAAATAGCATTAATATACCAGCACCATGGATCCGTCATGGGATATGGGGGTGTCTTAAAATGGGAACATATGGGAACATCCGTAAAACTGCCCAATGACTTGGATGATGAGCCATGGGGGTAGCCCCAATAGCCTGCAGGCAGAAGAAGTCTGAATGATTTTAGTATAATATGTTATTGGACAATTGGACAATCATAATTTTTGAATTAATAAGTGGACAATTAATTCCAATACTTTGGTGAATCCTCCAACAGTGCGATATATAGGGGAAATAGTGATAGATATTCATGATGAAAATGGACATGTAGACGATAGAGTTGTCATTTGGATAATGATTTTGTGTTAACCCCGGATATAACTCCCGGTTTGCTTGGGGAAGGTTCCATTTTAGCAACAGAGTATTCCTATTTTGGAGGATACTCCCTACTTAATATCCGAGGGTTTTGTAGTCATCCGGGCTTGACATTAGCCCCGTCACCCAACTAAAGTCATTGTATTTCACCACCAGAAACCCAACAGTGAAATACGACGAGTCAACTATGTACCAACTCAGCTACAGTAACTAGTTATGGAATATAATTACCATCAACATCCATCAACATTACTTGTAGTGTTTCTATCCAAATATGGTGTATATATCTCATTATATTTGGATATCACATTATATATATATCACATATGATATCACATTGTATTTGGATATATCTCAAATAAATCAGATATTAATGTGATATATATCTCTTGATATCCAAATATATGGAATATATATATATATATCACATTATATCTCATCCAAATGTATCCCCATGAAATCGTCGAATTCCCATCAAACACGTCTAGCATTCAGCCAGCAACTGAAAATGGCCCGGATTTACCCTCTGGTAAACTGGGATTATAGTGATATAACCATAGGAAAACCATAGGAAAATGGAGGTTTACCCTCTGGTAAACATACAAAAAACGATGGAAAACCACCATGCATTTTTCATGGGAAAACTCACTATTTCTATGGCCATTTTCCATAGCTATGTGACAAATTACCAGAGGGTACCTAATAAGAAATGGTGCTTTTCCACTTCGCACCATGGGTTACTCCAGGGGAACGAACCGTTTACTCGTTTGGATACGTCGAAAACCGTTGCGGTTTCCTGTTCGGAAACTGATCTTCAGGAGGGTAATGGGGGTTGTTAAACAGACAAACATATCGTTAAATCATGGTAAATCCCTCTATAAATAGATTAACATCTCATGTCAATTGGAAATGGGAATCAGAAAATGTTCCTTAAATTAACACCATGTATTTAAATATATAACCCTCTGGTAAATGAACATAGACCCTGAAAATGACAAATTTATAGTGGAAGCTAGTCTTCCAACCCCTACCTGGCAGGGTCTATGTTAATTTACTGGAGGGTAAATCATTTAATGTTAATCCATTTTGTTAAAATCACAGCATTGAAGTCCCAAGACCCCATCACCTGCCGTCTGGTTGATCCCAGGTCCTCCGGAGGATATGACGGCACGACCAGCTGGATCCTGAGGGAATGGAATGCCCTATGGCCTGAAATAGCCCAGTTATTTTTTGCATCGCAATTTTTTTTCCAAAAAAAATTGGGAGTTGATACAAAATAGTTGGATGGTGGTTCCAAGTGAAACCCACGGATCTGAGTGACCTGTGGGGTTGCAAGCCACTTCCGATTTGACTGGAATGTATAGGTCCGGTTTTGCACGAAACTGAGACGTACCTCCCTGAATGGGAGCTGTTTTGCTGTCCCCAACTTCAGAGTTTCAATCTGGATAATTTGGTGGAAAGCTCACCTGGGACATGTACATTCGGAATGGCTTCTTGTAGTGCCAGAAGGACCAATATTGCTTGTTCTAACCACTATACAGTCAACTGACTACTTCCCTAATTTGAGGCTACAAAGTAGTTAATATATATATATATTTATATATTTAATATATACATATATATTATACCACATTTATATATGGTTTCTATGCCCAGTCATGGTGTCAGACTAGCCACCAGGTCATCATTCAGCTGGTTCACCGGCGGCTGAGAACGGCGCGGGCACTGAGATGCAGTGATTTTTTCTGGCAGATCGAGATGGCTGGTGTTTTTGGACATCCCCCGATTCAGAATGGGGTTAATTCCACATGGGTCATTAAATGTCCCCATTGAACATCACCCAACCATTGGGTATATGGTCTATAATGGCTACTATAAGGTGATGTCCAATATTCCCAAAATGGGACAGTTACCAACCCCTGATTCCATCCCCCTAATATTAAAGACTTTCTAAATGGTTCCAATTATGTGGAAATTCCCTACTAAACCCATGGTTTCTAAGGGGATTAATCATGATTTATCTGATTAATCATATGGATGAATAGGTATTGATCCAGAATCCACTGCTGCTGATGATGAATCTTCTGGGAAAACGGGACAACCATTGCTTGCATAGCCTTAAATCAGGTGAAATTCTGATTATCATCATGAAATATGAAACATTTCGCTGATACTCCGGAAACCAACCTTGGAATTTCCCGTTGTTTTTTGGTGCACATGCTCTGGAAGGAGGTGCCAATTACGCAGACAATGTAGGTATTGGATGGTATCGGTTTGTTATGTCCTTTGCGTTCATCATTTCAATTGAACCATGAAGAATACCTCGGCTGCTTGGCTGGTTGGTGGGTTATTGTAGGGGTCACTGTATACTATTTGGTTATACTTGGTTTATTGCAGATGAGTATAACATATCCAATACAAAGAATACCATGCAACCAGTATAGGGGTGATTTTCAAAGGCTCAAATGGTCTGCAGATGATTCAGCTACGAGTTGGTACTGGTACTCATGCTTTCCTCTTGTTGTTGTGGCAGGGATGACATTCCATAACTACCAGCTATTTGGGTGTGAACAAAAGATTACGAGGGCAACCTGATCCATAAATGGACTTTTTGACCATTTTGGGGAACGCATTTTGATGGATTTTCATAGCAAAAAAGATTGCGATTTCGCAGATATAATTGATGAAACCAGTCGATAATTTATTCATAATTTGTTATATATATATATATGTATATCTTATATCCCTGTAACATCAATAAAAAATCAATATAAAATCCCATACATAATTCCAATGAATCATCGAAAAATCCCCTCACAGTTCCAGTTTTTCTGCGGGTTTTCCAAGGTGAAGAGATACTTCTACAATCCCTACAAGTCTCCCGGCCTCAAATGTAGCAGTGGCTGCTGTAAACTGTAAACTGTTGGCAAGGTTGTTGATTAGTTCGTCATTGGCTTCAAAAAAGCATGAAAGATGATGGGGATATGATATATAACTGTCAAACTGATGGTTGGTTGATGATTTTTGGGTGGCACTTCTCTTCAAATGCTTGGTGCTGATATGTGGTGGTCGTGATGGTGGATGCCACAGGATTGCTCCAAGCAACTACTGCAACTATATAACTGGTTGGTGGTTTGGAACATTTTTTCCATATTAATTGGGAATGTCATCATCCCAACTGACTTTCATATTTTTCAGAGGAGTAGGTACACCACCAACCAGATAAAAATCTCTATTAAAGCCACAGTTTGGGAAATGAACCACTGATTGGTTTGATCCACTTTTGTAATTATCCAGACTCTTGGGATTAACCTTGAGTCTTTGATTGCCGTGATGATTGCCCGCTACTGCGCGCGCTCGTGGGAAGTAGGAGCTAGGATTTAAAGCTTATCTCTGCGTAAATCCTTTGCTAGTTGAGCTAAGGGACTATGGGTGTCTCGATTATGTATATAGCATATTCGGAAGATTGGGTGGAAAATATCTTCTCCGCGGAGACATATTGTTCCTTTGGATCCAAATACTTCCTAAGTAGGTAGTCGGCCACCTAAATTATATCCCAAACAGAAGGTGTATGTCGACTTTCTGGAAACTTGATGATATAATATTGGGTTAACCCATCATCATGACCATCTGCAAACACAAGTAATGCTATTATTTTACAACATTAACCCATTGTGACCCATTAATTATGGTATTATTCAATTGTATACTTGTAATCCAATGACATAGTTTGTTCTTTTTAATGTATAACTAGTCCAATGGTACTGTTCAACTGTGCGTATTAATAATGATCCAACGATCTAAGATGACTATATGGTTATTTCGGTATAACTGTATATAACTGAAAACTGTAGCAGTATTATTAATACAAACCATTCTTCATTCAATATGTGCATTGTTTTTCTACAATACCAGAAACATACATATTTTGATCATATGTGTTACATTAATCCATATTAATGGTCTATTGTATTGGAAGTAATCAGTTCTTTAAATGAAATATTCTAGATATTTAAGATTAATATATATATATCCAAATATCATTAATCCATCTATAATCCATAAATAGTATATTTTTATTACATATTATATATCATAGGATTACAGTAATATGGAGGTGTCCTAGGATTGGGATACAGGAAACCTCCAAATTGGAGGATGGTCATCAATCCCTCAACAGGGCGAATTGTACCTATTATGTTTGGAATCCAATGATGGTGGGATGACCAGAGATACCATATATAAAATAATATAATGTGTATACATAATTAAATATACTATATGATTATATGTATACATATTATATACATATTATATATATACATATATATATACATTATACATAAAAGAATGTATATATATATATATACTAAATACATACTAATCCCATGCGTACCATACTAATCCCATACGTATGACACTTTCGAGGTCGGAACTCTTCTCATCTCCTGTGGCCCTTCAGTTGCCCAATCGCTGTTGGCTCCAAGATTGCCTCGGATTCCAAAACTGGTTGCTGGTTGGTGGTAATTTACCTATTGAAAATGGTGATTTTCCTAATTTTCCATAGACTTTTCCGACAGTTGGTTGGTGGTGACTGGAACATGTTTTATGACTTTCCAGAAACAGTTGGGAATGGAAAATCATCCCAACTGACGAACTCTCAGAGGGGTAGGTACACCACCAACCAAAAAATTAAATGATAGCAAAGTTGACAAATCAAGTTATAACTGGGGGCAGTCTAACCTTGGAAAAACAATGGTTTTTGCAAGTGGTCGATAGTATGAATATGGGGGAATTTCCATGAAAAACCTTTGTTTTTTTCATGTTTTATCTATAAATGAAGGACTTAGGATGTTCAATGAATTCAATTTTAATGTAAGGCACTGCAACCAGACAATCAACATGTGAGGAGACCAGTATAGAATACAGCGGGATTTCTGTCGAATTCCTCAAGCAGATACATATTTGTGCAATTTTTGCTACGTCGTAGATTAGATTCTCAGAGTTTACGGGGGGGAAATCCTCTTAATACACATTAATTCTTGTGGAAAAAACCATTCAATCAATCCCTACCGTCCCTACATAGCTGGTGTCATCAAACATAGCTGGCTGGTTTTTGTCGATTTCTGCCATGGGTTTTTCCCACTTGAACCTCCATGAATCGGAGGAAACAACCCAGCCAGGAATATTTGCAGGACCTCCTCTGTAGAAAAGATGGCCAAAAACACAGTTGAAATTCATTGCAATTAGTTGATATACAGTTAAAAACAGAGTTGAAACAACTAATGACCTGAATCATATGAAACACATTTAAATACGCTCAAAAACACAATTGAAACAAATTTGATGGCCTGTAATGTCAACCCCGGATTAGGAAACCCTGATTGTAGATAAATTGGGTGGATTACCCCCAAAATAGTGATAGGTTACGATTATACTTGTTTCCCCCCTCTATGAATAATTTGGGGGTTTGGCCAAATACTGGGTTAACATTACTATCCATCAAAGGCCAAAGATAAACAAAAATATTTATTCCCCATCAGTAACGCCATTAGATGTCCAAAGTGTTTCCCATTAGATGTCCAAAGTGGGGACGCCGGACGATAGCGAAGTTGGTGAACATAACTCCAACAACTATGGGTTATGATACTTAAAATTACAGTATTCATGGGGGTTGTAACGCAACTTACAGCCGGTTCCAACTATAGTCACTATTGGTTCAAAGATTCTTATCCATTATTCCCATGTTATTCCCACATATTTGTCCACTTTGATACCAAAAAACTCTCTATGATGATATTCCCATTATAACTGGTGGGTGGTTTCAAACATGAATTTTATGTTCCATTTTATATATGGGAATATATGGGATGTCATCCTTCCCATTGACGAACTCCATCATTTTTCAAGATGCTTATTGCACCAGCAACCATATATATATAATATGTTATAATCCCATCATATAACCATCATATAACCACTATTATTATTGGTATTATAAATACTATTATTATGATGGTTATTGCACCACCAACCAGATAAAAAAAATGGGATATTTCATGGGAAATCTTATGATTTGGGACAATCCTTCGACTTTGAGATGGGAAAAACATCCAAATGTGCAATTTTTTTTTCGACCATCATAGATACCTGGTAAACATACTAACATAACTATGGACAACATCATATCAACTATTTCGACTGGGCCATTTTCAAGTTCGCAAACTGTAAACGTTTACCAGAGGGTAACCTCCATTTTCCTATGGTTTTCCTATGGTTTTCCTATGGTTTTAGCCCATTCACAGGGGATATTCCCAGATCCACCAGAGTTCGGCACCAGGTCCTGGTTGGCGTCTCTATGCGACAGCCTGGATGGCGGTGCGATCAACCGATCAACCGAGTTGGGTTATGACATTCACAGTTTGCCATGGTATAGATGGCCCATAGAAATACCCTCTGGTAAACATACAAAAAAACTATGGAAAATCACCGTTTTTAATGGGAAAACTCACTATAAATGGGCCATGTTCAATAGCTATGTTAAATTACCAGAGGGTAGATGGTTCACCGAACTTAAAAATGGTGAAGCATATGAGAAGAATATTTATTGGAATATTTAGCTATGATGATGGTTTCATATTTGTCACTGTCACTGTTGGAGAATATGAAGATGAATGGAATATTTGTCGGGGTTAGTAACGGTTAATACAGTTAATACCCATGTTTCCGGAATTCAAATCCCAACTGGTTGGTGGTTTGGAACCTTTTTTCTGACTTTCCATATATTGGGAATAACGGTCTCAACTGACTAATATTTTTCAAAGGGGTTGAAACCACCAACCAGTTAATGGAATATTTATAGAGGTTAATACCCATCATTATCCCATTTGATACCCATTTTTTTGATATTAATGGTATAATTTTACCATTATATGGATAATATGAACATTAATCCCATCTACATGGGATTTTGAAAAGGATGATTTTCCATGGGGATTTTATAGCCATCTACAGGGATCATCAAAAAACAGAATGAAGGGTATCCCGAACATCAAGAAATGTAGTGTCACCATTATCATCCTAAAATATCCTCAAGCATGTCAAAAAAATGTATCAAATGGGATAATAATGGGTATTAACCTCTATAAAATCCTATAAATATTCCATTAGGTCGCTAGAATGTCTGCCTTTTAGGACCTCAACTCATCAATCCCTTTTGGATAAGCCATGATTTTTCGCCGCTCACACCGCAGCTTTTGGAAACGATTTCGTCGGGTCACACGCCTGCACGTGCTGCGTAAAAATCGTACGCGCAGATGGCCCGCTGACTTAGCCGTTGATGACCAACAGTGGGATGTTCAACTAGACCATGGCAAATGTTGAAGTTAAAAGGGATTATCAACCAACATAAATGGCAATTTTTTTGGGATATTAAAAAATAGTCACTTGCTTTTTTATAGGAGATCAAGCAACAGAATCGCATTGGATTGTGGATTGAAGCAGTTAAATCTTCCCTTGGCTACCTTCATTCTGAGGCGGTGTTTGCGAACACCAGCATCACTATCAAGGTCGTCATCATGGGCAAGGAAACATCGGATGGCTTGACAGCATCAGCCGTTTTCCGGTGTTTCAAAAATGGTGTAAGTTGAAGTTTCAAGCCACTAAAGATGGATAAAATTCATGTTAAAATATGATTTCTAATATAATCATCAATAGTGGGACAGAAATTTAGTACGATGAATCGCCATGTTCCGTGGGATTTCGATCCACTTAGTTTGTTTCTTGTGGACAAAATCCCTAGTGTTTTAGTCATGTTTCCGGAATTCAAATGCCAACTGGTTGGTGGTTTGGAACATGCATTTTATTTTTCTATATATATTGGGAATGCCATCATCCCAACTGACGAAGTCAAATTTTTCAGAGCAGTTCAAACCAGCCAATGTTTGATGATGCTTGATGGATATGAAATCACATGAAAATCCACAGAATCCACACGTTCGAAGTTTCAGATCCACTTTTTGATCATGTTTCATCGGAAATCACCGACCTGGAAATCAGCTGGAAAGGTGCTGGAACCTCGAAGTGGCGAGAAGCCACAAGAAGGCGCCAGGGTCTCCTGGATGTATTTGGATGTATTTGGATTTGTGCCTTCCATAGGTTAGTCAACCATCGATATTATCAGATTATATTTCAACATGGGGATGGTGGACAAATATTTTACCATGGTCAGTCAACCATAGTCACAAAGATTCTTGTGATTTCAATGGGATAACCATCATTTGATCACAAGCCCGAACAGAGATCAACGATAAATAGATGGTGACTCGGCCTGGTACACATACAAAAAGCTATTGAACATGGCCATAGAAAGAATTAGTGAGTTTTCCCCCTAAAAATGGTGATTTTCCATAGTTATGTTAGTTTACCAGAGGGTAATTTTCTATGATTAGCTATGTTGGATTGGAGGGTAATGTTTGACAATTTCTTATGCCTTCTGGTTATTTTTCACATGACGATTAATGGAGACAAGCATGGAAACATGGTTATATTTTATTGTTGTATTTATTTTCAACTACTATATGGAAGAAGACATGGTGATTTAATGGGATTCGATGATTTAATGGTGATTTACGGAATTTTATCTTCTCGTAATCTAACATAGCCATGGAAATTGACTATATTTAGATGTTTAGTGGGTAGATGATCTACACAGACACATGTTCAATTTTCCAGGACCGGACTAGGTGAAAAAAAACGCACTCCATCCACTGTTTTCATAAAACTTAATTTTACTTATTCATGGATGGTCACCACACATTTATTGGGTGAACATCTATTGCAGCAAACATGGGATTTTCGGTGAATTTTGAGGTTCAGGTCACCAACTAAACGCGGTAGATTTCCATGTGGAGCCAGTCATCATCCATTTGTTTCGATGGGATTTTCCCATGGAAATCAACCAACCGAACCAACTGGATCAACCGGCAGAGGTGGCGACTACTACTGGGGCATGGTGGACAAAGCTGCGCCAAAGGACGCTGGTGTTTCCATCTTCCAATTTTGTTTCGGATATTCCATGTTAATAACATTCTATTTATAGTGGTAAAAAAAAAATCCTTGGGCTTTGTTGAGTCGATCATCCATCGATCCATCCATCCATCTATCTTTCGATCGATCCATCCATCTATCCATCCATCCATCCATCTATCTATCCATCCATCCATCCATTCATCCATCTATCCATCCATCCATCTATCTACCGAGTCATCCTGCAGTAGATAGAATTGAATGTTCGAAGAATCTGGACTAGAATGTGCATATATCTTTGACAATTCCACATATTCTACTGCATGGGACTGTTAGGCTGGTTCCTCATACATCAACCATGAAAGGGGTTTTGATTTAGCCATCTATCCATGTGATATGTATCTTATATATATACATGTATAGTATATATAGAGGATATCTATATCTCCAAGTATGTATAAGTTACACTGAGATTTATGCATATACACAAGGTGGTTCCCCCATCTACCTGTACGTATAATCACCATAACCCCTCAAAAAAACAAGGTGTCACGCAACTTAGCTATCTCTTATCTCAATCCACATGTTGCTAGGGTGAACATCAGCATTTTGTCCTGGTAAAATGTACCGTGGGATGCGTCTTATCCAACTCCTGTGGGAATCAACTGAATCAACATGAAATAGTTGATTTACCCATTAATAGCATGGTGGTTTTCCATAGTGATATGTTAGTTTACCAGAGGGTAAACCTCCATTTTCCTGTGGTTTTCCTATGGTTTTCCCATGGTTTTCCTATGCCAGAGGGTGTTCCTATGACTTCGGCCCAAACGGAGGTCCCGGGTGGGTTGGCCCAGGACGTGTTCCTGATCAAAGCCACTGGAGCGATGAAGGTGAAAGAGCTGAAGGCTGCCATCGCTAAGGAGCGGCCAGAAGCCGGCAGAAGCGAAGATCTGTGGAAGATGATCTACATCTATGGAACATCTATGGAAAATCATCTGTAAATGGAAAATCATCTATAAATAGAAAATAGTACAAGGCGGGTAAGCACCACGAATTCATGATGGAATTCAATGGATGGACTCCGACAACCGGACTTGGATACTAAACTTGATCATTGGTGGGTCCACACGTGTGCGCCAGATGTCTTTGTTGCAAGGGTTGTGTCAATCTTCAAAAAGGGAAACACCGACCTGCCCGAAAACTATCGACCTATCTCATTATTGAACTCTGTTTGTAAGATTTAGATTATCATGATTAGAAACCGTATGCAAGACGTCCTCGAGGAACACTTGTGTGACACACAGTATGGGTTCAGACCATTCCGCAGCACATCTCAAGCCATTTACTTCACCCATAGGTTACAAGATATATATGAACAAAAAGGTACCAACATGATAATTACTTTCTTAGACTGGGAGAAGGCCTTTGACAAGGTTCAGCACTGTCGTTTATGGATAGCACTACGTAGACTAGGAATTCATGACACCTTCATAGAGGTACTAAAGGATTGTTACACTAAATCCTCCTTGTTTGTTGAGGATGAATATGGAACATCAACCGCAAAGCTTCAGTCCGCCGGAATAAGACAAGGTTGCCCACTATCGCCGTACCTATTCGTACTACTTATGTCCGTCGTGGATAGAGATGTGGCTTTGAACCTAGACACTGCATACCAGAGGAGAAATCCCAACAAATTACATGTCCAAAGAATTTCTTATGCCGACGACCGCTGTTTTGATTTCCACCAATACCGCGGCGGCGAATAGATTGTTAGCTGAAGTTGAGGGAGTTTCAAAACAGTTTGGCCTACATTTGAATAGGAACATATGTTGTTATATCTCTATGAACGGCAACAACGTGATCAAGTTTCCAGACAGGCAGAAATTGAACAGAGTGGAAGAAACGACCTACCTTGGACACCAAATCAGGCAGGAAATGGACGTGAAACACGAGATACAACACAAAACGCACCAGACATTGAAAACGTGTTTCAAATTGGACACCTTCTGGAAAACAACTGTTTGTTCTAAGATGGAAGCTGCAAGTTTATGATGCCATTATCAGAAACTTCCCTACGGACTCGAGACCGTACACCTCACACAAACGCACAAAAGAAATCAACAAACACATTAAATGCATTTCAATAATTGCGGGGCCTACGTAATATCTTTGGTCTCAGCACAACTTTTGTCAACCCAGCAGGGATCCCTGGAGGAAACTTATGGACATAATGAACAGCGGTCAACTACACTGGGAAAAGAAGAGTTGGGGTGTCCCAGGCAACAGTGGCTACTGTATACTAGTACCCATAGGATCCATGGTGCTGGTATATATATGCTAACATTTGGGGTATATTGATGGTAAATGTTAGCATATATACCAGCACCATGGATCCTATGGGGTAGATATGCTTGGGAAAAAAATGAAAGAGGAACGTTCGAAAATACCGTGGAACAAAAGTATCGCCGTCGGATTCCCACGGTTTCACCCTGGCGTGCATAACCCAACAATAATGAGAATGTTTTAACATATATTGGATCCCAATTATTCCCATTATTTTCCAATTATTCCCAGTAACAATATGTTTATATTCCCAAAATATATCCCCAAGTAGGTAATGATTTTCCCAATTGATCTGGGGGAAGTCATGGTCATCCATGACAGCTGGATGAGAACTGGGGCACCCCTTAGGACCTAAGGCTCCGAATCTATCAATATCTTTGGGGTTCTTGAAAGTGTATGTATATATATATATATTATTATATTATAATAATTTCATGTGTCACTTTGTTTGAAACAAACAAACAAACAAAACAAACAAACAAACAAACAGAGACAGAGAGACAGAGAGACAGAGAGACAGAGAGACAGAGAGACAGACAGACAGACAGACAGACAGACAGACAGACAGACAGACAGACAGACAGACAGACAGACAGACAGACAGACAGACA
>Ga0126342_10011805_pt1 | contig 15594 bp, 15 predicted proteins | sample Cyp1metagenome_FD_92528 | JGI IMG/M metagenome (GOLD analysis project Ga0126342, IMG submission 92528) | Coral microbial communities from Lord Howe Island, Old Settlement Bay, Australia - Cyphastrea 1 metagenome | ecosystem: Host-associated > Invertebrates > Cnidaria > Coral ...
ACCTTTTCGCGCACCTGCATCTTCTTTCTTCTGATCTTTTCTCTTCTGACTCTTCTCCCTGCTGACTGCTTTTTCATCTCTCCATATTGTCGGAAGTTTGACTTCTAAACTTCCTTCGATTAATGGTGGTATTCTATATAGAAAAACAAATGGTGGTATTAATGGCTTATAGTAAAAACAAATGGTTTATAGTAAAAACACATGGTGGTATTGGTGGTATTCTGTGGACATATCATGGAATATGCAGATATTAATGGAATATTGGTTGATATACCCTCTGGTGTCATCAGCTACATGGCTGGGAAAATCACTATCCAGCAGGCCACCTTTGAAGCCCCACCTTTTTGGGTGTCAGGTTGAAGAACTTCCTCAAAATATATGCCATGGACATGGGATGATTCTCCGAGAATCATTTACGGACAGGGCCTTGTGAGGTCGTTGGTCACATCGAACTTACCAGGATGTCAATGCCAAAACCAACGTGTTACTGCATGCAAGGCGGTGTGCATGATCAGCAATATTCCATTAATATCCCATGCATATTCCATGATATGTCCATAGAATACCACCAATACCACCATTTGTTCTTACTCAATACTGGATATTAACGATTCATAACCACTATTCATCAACAACCCAGCACTAGAAATCTTTTTCCAACTTTGGGTACCCGCCCACTGCATCCCCATCAGGGCGCTTGGACGTTGAACATCGCCACCAGGTGAGCTTTTTCAAACATACCCGGCCTGGTAAACGTTACAAAAAAAGATGGAAAATCACATTTTTAATGGGAAGACTCACTATTTCTATGGCCATTTTCAATAGCGAACTGTTAGTTTACCAGAGGGTATATTCCATTAAGTGGATTATAATCCCATTCAACCCCATTAAACCCAATTAAACCCCATTAAATCCCATTACCAGAGGGTATTATCCCATTACCAGAGGGCATCACTTGATTTTTTTTTAACCACAAGCAAAAAGGTCCTGCAAGGAACTCTGCTTCACCTCTGCGCACTGAACGCAGTGTCGTTTCATGGAGTCTTTGGCACCAACTTCCGATCGCTTTCCAGCATTTTTTAAAATTATCTTTTGAATTCACTCAAATCCCATTAAATCACTATAAAATCCTATTAAATCAAAAGAAAGATCAGAACTTTTATCCATGATTGTTGTTTTTTCGTACCAAAGTTAGCTACCCTCTGGTAAACAAACAGTTCGCTATTGAAAATGGCCCAGTCGAAATAGTGGATTTTCTCATTAAAAATTGGTGATTTTCCATGGTTACGTAAATGTTTACCAGGCCGGGTATATCTCACCACGGTTCCCGGCATTTCCACCGTGTGAAAAGTTTCACCGTTTCACCGTGCCTTGCAGAAGTGCCAGCGCCAATGGCCACTGCCCCGCGTGTTCGCAGGCGCGAATGGCTGCCGCGGCGCTGAACCCATCAGGCTGCAGGGGACCTGCTGCAAAGAAGCGCAAAGAAATGACGCGTTGGACCAGGGATGACCCGGAATATATAGATAGGATACATATATCTGGGTAAATTATCATATTTCACTAGCCTGAATCTTGCGGCCATTTGGGGATGATTTCCCTTTCTAACTATGATTTCCAGTGAGGGAGACCAGTGAGGTCGTTATAATTTACCCAGAAATATATATATATATGGGATCCATGGTGCTGGTATGTATGCTAACATAAATGGGGTATATTGATGGGATCTATGTTCCCATTAATATAGCAGCACCATGGATCCTATGGGATATATATATATATATATGGGATACATATGCATATATACGGCAAACGCCTGGTCTTTGCCCCGAACCGCAACAACGACGGGCAACGCATCATCATCATCATCATCATCATCATGATCATCATCATCACCTGAATGTAGGTTTTTAAAATTTCCCAATACCTTTGTTGATCTTACCACTTGAATGTAAAGTTTAATGGGGGTGGTATTTGAATATTTCTGAATACCTTTGTTGATCTTCCCAACTGAATGTAAAGTTTAATGGGGGTGTTTTTCATAGTTCCTAATACCTTTGTTGATCTTCCCAATTGAATGTAGAGTTTAACGGGGGTGGGATTTGAATATTCCCTAATGCCTTGGTGGATCTTCCCAATTGAATGTCAAGTTTAACGGAGGTGGGATTGTAATATTCCGTGTTACCTTTGTTGATCTATCCAATGGAATGTAGAGTTTAACGGGGTCGGATTCGAATATTCCCTAATAGCTTTGTTGATCTTCCCAATTGAAGGTAAAGTTGCAACAACACTTGATTGGGAATGGAAACCCTCTACGCTGCGACGCTGGGGCAAAGCCCAGGCGTTGTGCATATATATATATATATAGATATACTATGATTAATAATCTCCATTAACTATACTTAACAAGTTATTGTACTATAAGTATCATCAACTATACATGTATCATAGGAAATATTCCAGATGTAGCTAGGTCAAGTGATTAAGAAGTCGTTGAGGTTGGAAGATGGTGGTTGTTGGGTAAGTAGGTTTGTGTCACAAGATAAACTGCTGGTTTGATGGTAATGAAATAACCATAGTTTGGTGGGGTAACCTAAACCAACAGACAGAACCAGGGGTCACATCAATCGGAAGTGGTTTATAATCCAATATGTAAGCCATAGATACTTGGGGATATCTCCAATAGTGTCCTTTTGTTAAAAAATAGAGGGGCCGGTTTGGTATGCCATCTCTCATCATAGAAACATGTTGTTAAAGGGGTAAACAAACCCCTCTATTGATCAACATATGATAGTTTATACCCTCTGGTTATTTGACATAGCCATGGAAAATGGCCCATTTATAGATGATTTTCCCAGCTATAAACCTCCATTTATAAGGGATTGTCCATGGCTATGTTAGTCACAGTCAGATGGTATATATAAGTAAGTGGTGTATAAACCTCTATGATATCCCCTACATCAAAGCAAAGGATTTCTTGGGTCCTACCCTCTGGTTATTTAACATAGCCATGGAAAATGGCCCATTTATAGATGGTTTACATTTAAAACATGGTGATTTTCCATCGCTATGTTAAATAACCTGATGGTATTTTTGTTTGACAAAATAGAGGTTTTACAGGGGATACCCTCTGGTAACGTTACAAAAAAAAATCTGGAAAATCTAAATCACTCATAAACAGGCAATGTTCAATAGCAAACTGTTAGTTTACCAGAAGGTAATGAGAAAATCATCTAATATCATCAATAAATTCTATACGTGTGAAATTTAACTTGCCATGTTTAATTGCCGGAGAGTATCGTCTTCATAAAGTGGAGGTCCACATTCTCCATGGGTAGCTTTTTCCATCGAGTCACCAGTCACTCAAGCAAAACCCTGTAAGGTGAGCCCCCCCCGGGCCATAGCTAACTCGGTAAACAGAGCTATAAACTACAGGGCACATATATGGGGGTTTCCATAAATGGGGGTACTCCAAGATGGATGGTTTGTACTGGAAAATCTTATTAGAAGGGATGATTTGGAGGTATCCTTATTTTAGGAAACCTCCATATAAATAAATAAATATATATATATATATTGTATATATTTGTAGATACTATGATGTGATTTTTAGATAAACCCCATTAACTATACTTATAAGATACTAAAGGGTATTATAAGATATTAAAAGATATTATAAAATATCATAAGATATTAAAAGTATCATAAACTAGAGTTGATGGGGTTTATAAACCAACGTACCTACCTTTGGGCCCCCCAGAAATTGTATGTTGGGGCCATCTTCTTCTCAGGAGACGATGGGGCCTTTTTTTTAGGTGCCCAATCTGAAGTACTAAGACAACATGGGATATATATATATATGGAGGTATTCCGGGATATCATCAGAAATGAAAGGAATATCTTGCCTGAATAGGACATGTCTCATCCATTTTTTGTCCGTGAAAATAGGCCAGTAGCACCCCATTAAGAAGTAATTCACCAACGTTGAAAGCATGTTGAAGCCGCTATTCACTGAGATTAGAACCATCCAATCGCGTATTAAGGGTAGCTTATCCAAACATAATCCCATTAAATCCAATGAAGTCGCACGACCAATAAATTACAAATTGGGGAATATCCCCATGGAGTCACTAAGATTCCCAACTCCTATTCTTATCTGGTTGGTGGTTTCAACTCTGAAAAATATCAGTCAATGGGAAGGATTATCCCATTTATTATGGAAAATCAACAATGTTTGAAACCACCAACCAGATGGGGATTTGATGGGGGTGTCAATGAGGATATGATGGGGATATTATAGTGGTCATATCCCCATCAATACAAAAAATAAATATACATCATTATATTTCCATTGCTTCCATTAAATCAGAATTAAGTCCCATGCAACCAGCAGTAAACCACCATGAAATCCCCGTAAAATCACCCAAAAAAGCTCCTTTAAATCCCAGCAAAACCCTATTTAATCACATGAAACCACCATAAATCCCATTAAACCACCGTAGAATTCACAATGAAATCTCCCATTTTTTCAGGGGGCCAGGCCACCCCGAAAAACCATGGGAGCCCACCATCGCAGAGCTTGCGCAGCCAGTGCAGCGCCAAGGCCCAATGACTGCAGCAAAAGTGGTACTTAGATGGACCATCGTTTTATTGGGGAAAAATGCGGGGAAATGATGTTTTATAGTTGATCTACCAACCAACAAATGGTGATTTGATGGAGATTTAACCACTTTAAATCGTGATTTCGTGGAGATTTACTATCTAGTAAGCTAACAGTTTGCGAACTGGAAAATGGCCCATAGAAATAGTTGATTTACCTATCAAGATAGTGATTTTCCATAGCGAACTGTTAGTTTACCAGAAGGTAACTACTTAGTAAATGGATTTGTTGACTGCTTGGTAAATGGTAAATGGGCCATATTGTGCATATCTCCATGGAATTCAAATGTCAATATTACGGACAAATCATGGTAGATATCGGTTGAATCATGTTTTTTTGGTGATTTTTTTCAAGCAACAGTGGGCATCTAGATGGGAATACATAGGAGTTCATCAACATGCTGCAGGGTGGTGCACCAGTTTCTTAGCTAAGTTGGTGTCACAAAATAAACTGTTGGGTTTGTGGTGGTAGAACAACCGCAGCTGGAGGGGCACCTGCCTGTAATGGTTGGGAGCATTGTTGTTCAATCGAGGGTTTTCTATTTCAATGACAACTACCTTAATTTGATTTGTGAGTATAGAACAAAACAAATCGGGTAGAACAAAACTGAGGCTAGAAAAAAACAATAGATGGGGTATATAAACAATGAACGAAGGTAAAACCACATGGAAGTGGCGGAAAAGCTGTTTGTGCGTTGGCTTTCCCAATGGAGGGGAAACCCTGGGGGGAAATCCCTGGAGTTTTGGGGTTTCTGAAGAACTAGCATGAAACAACCAATTCCTCTTGACAATTACCATTGTGAAGAGTTTCCGATCATTCCCAAAAGTGACCCTCCCAATAAGAAGAAGTGCTTGCCGAGGGCTTGTTCATACGCAAGGTGACCATTGCATGTATTCCTGATCTTCTAGCTGGCAAAGAGGCAAACAATGTGAAATTCTGATCGAAAACGATGGTGTTTATCCCAAAAAATTGCCATGAACTATGGCCATGTGTTTTTTCCCGGTGAATCATCTACAAAAGGCTGCCTGCCTACGGACAATTTTCATCCATAGAAAGTTTCCTCATTAAACAAAACAAGTCACAGTGGATTCTAATATTATTCAAAAAAAGGTTAGGGTCTAGATCCAGTTGGGCTTTAGTTACATAAGGTGTCGTAAATTCAACCCCTCAGCTGTTTAAATCTTTACTTACGTATGGCATAACTATGTTTAATCACAGGAATGTCATCAACAATAAGGGATGCAACACTGCAAGAATAGTTTCATATAGTTTCCCTATTCCAGAGCATGGTTCTTCTGTCACCTACCTTTCCAAAATGCCAGGTGACCTACCTACCTTTGCTAAGGTACCCTCTGGTAATTTGTTACATAACTATGGAAAATCACCATTGAAATAGTGAATTTTACCATGAAAAATTGTGATTTTCCATAGTTTTTTTGTCACGTTTACCAAGGAGGGTCAACAGAAAAACAGGTCAACATTGGGGCATCCCCCGTTCCATTTTCCCCAACGCGCCCGCGACGCCGCGACGCCGCGACGCCGCGACGGCTCTGCCCGCAACGGCGAGAGGAATCGACCGTGGTGCCCCAGTTCTGTAAATCAAAAGCCATTGGAGTAAACTAACTAGTTAGGCTAATCAATAACCAACTAGTAGGTAAGTAAACCAACGTCAACCAACCATCAGTTGTTGATGAGTAAACCAACTATATAGTTAGGATACATCGAGCTAGGCAACTTAGCCACGAATTGCTCACGGCACCACAGAAGCTAATGGGGCTGGAGCATCAAACTCAAGCATTCTTGCATTTCGAAACAAAGAGACCTGGCCGGGCCCCAGAGAGCGGCAACCATTTTTTGGATATTGAAAAGTACGTTATTGAAAATTAATAACCACAACAAAAATGAACAAATCTGAGTTTCAACTAATCTCAATAAGACACCATATGAGCAATGTTTGAAACCTGCGTCGTCCCTTATACTGGCTGGTTAATAAGATTTCCCAGTTCATCGATGAATCGATGATGATACTCCCAAATGTACTGGGTAGTATAACCCTGAACAAATCATCATCCCTGCCAGCTGGTTATTTAGCAGCCACTGCTCATTCATATGAACGCGAATCTTAACCCAGTACTCAGGTAATTACAAGTATATCCCATAGTTTATCTCCCATTAGAGCATCATTCTTCCTAGTTAAATTCATCTTAAGCCCCTATATTCCACAGTTATATCCAATGATATCATCATGTTTCCGCATGTTAAACCTATATTGACTAACATACACATATGTATACATATATATATATATATATATGTATATTGATGTTTCCTACAATGGAGGTACCCCTAAATCATCCCTCTTAGTTTGGGATTTTCATTTTTTGAACTATCCAGCTATTGGGGTATCTGTGACTATGGGACCACCCCATATATTTCACGGCTAATTTTCCGCATGTTAAACCTATATTGACAATTATTAATTAACAACACGCACATATATATATATATACATAATATATATCTATATATCTCTGTATATACCAGTAGTCAGGTTTATATCCCGTAGTTATATATATATACCCCATTGTAACATCATTTTTCCGACTTAACTCACATTAAACCATAACCCACCAAATACCACCATCTCAACCCAGTATTTTTCGTTGCGCCTGCCCTTGTCCTCCAACAGCTGCAACGTGGGTCGACCCGCCACCGTTGTGGACACTTTCGAAGCTTGGGCGTTGGCCACGGCCAAGCTGTGCGCCAAGGTGTCCCAAGACTTGGAAAGTGATGAACGCTGCGGATTTGATGGTGGGTTTCGGGGTGGTTTTAATGGGCATTGTGTGGTAATTTGCTGGTTATTCTATGGCGGTAATTTTATGGTAATTCTATGCGTTCTTTTTTTTAAGGGTGGTTTTATGGTAATTTACTGGGGCATAGAATATAGAATAATTGTGGTAAATCTAGAAGTACACACACACAAACAAAATTTGGCCTCTTGTGGCAAAGATTCACCACTTATAGGTTGGAGCAACGTCCAGCATGAACAAAAACCATTGAGTCACCATTAGATCAACATCTTCATGATTTATCATGACTTTGGACAGGGGTTGGATGTTTATCATTTAGAGCGCCATCCTAGATGAGCTCTGTCCTCCCTTCATTCTGGCTGGTGTTCCAAGGATTTCCCAGCGAATTGTGATATCCCCAATGTTTTGGATAACTAGTAGAAATCATATCATCATCAATCAAGCATCATTTATCAAAAAAAATATAACCCTCCATTTCTGAATGGTTAAACCCCAGTGGAAACTAAAAATCATCAAATAATCACCAACCAACCATGATTTATGAACTTTATCCTAGCTATATAGAAATAATTAAGAAGTATATATATATATATCCATCTTTTCATGGTAAAAATCCCTATTCATAATGGTTAGTCACGTCATCAACCGCAGAACAGACCAGCGGACTCGCCATAGTTTCCATGGCACCTTCTTGAGTTCCAAAAGCATCTCCTCGGAGCCAGTTTTTGTGACCCCACCGTGGGAAAAATGGTCGTTTTTTCGATAGTTACTTGGCAAAAATATGGTTCCAATAACGACGGAATTTAGATAGTCTGGTAAATAGTTATTTTTTGGTAACTGTTATTGGAGTTCTACAGTTATTCCACAATTGTTGCTTCCAATAACTATGGAATTGAACCTCTGGTAAACGTTTACAGCTTGCGAACTGGAAAATCACCATTTTTCATTGGTAAATCAGCGAACTAAATGGTTATTTTCAATAGCTAAGTTAAATTACCAGAGGGTAACGGGATTGTCTGGGATTTAGTTGGCTAACTGGTTTCTACATAACTACAACAACTGTTGGGTCGATGAGGGAAATATATTGACAGAGTTAGATGGGGTTATAAATCAACAAACTGCAAAACCACTTTGTACCAGTACATGTGGTCTGTCAAATGAAGAGATGGATATAATGTTATGTGATGATATATGCACAGATTGTAAAAACAAACTATGTACCGAACAGATGTTGATCTTCTATCTTGAAATAGATTTGTCCAAGTCTCCGTGGTGGTTTTTGGTGATTAATTGGATGAATATCCCATTGGAATACCACCAAATATATATATATATATATTCACCACAAATTTCAACCAGGTAGATATTCTTACGTTCTTTCTGGCATACAATATCTGGCATTTCAAGCACCCATATCCAATAAGATTACCAAACTGATATTAACCACTACTAGTGATATTCACCACTATGAAACTATAATTCAAAACAAGCATTATTGATATTTACCATTATCATTCACCACCAATTGATATTAACCATCTACTAATCATATAACATCTAATACATAATAATAAGAGTAATGATGATACTGAATGATACCAAACATCCTTATAATGATGGCTTAAAAATGGCTTAATATTCAAATTAGTTTATAATAATATTCACCCATATGGATGAATCTAAATGGAACCAAATCCATTATTATATGGATACACAGGTTAAAACTGATATCAATCCAAATATCCATCATGATTGATATTCACTACTATTATCATGCTACACAAATCAAAATGATAAGTACAATTCGTAACCATCACTATTGATATTCACCATTAACATTCACCAAACATACATACATACATACATACATACATACATATTCTTAGCAACCTTCATTATTGATATTTTTGTGGTTGGTGGTTTCAACCCCTCTGCAAAATTTGAGTTCGTCAGTTGGGAGTATTATTCCCAAGATATGGAAAGTCATGAAGATCCAAACCACCAGCCAGTGATTAATAACCATGATTAACAATTATTAACCATTATTAACCATCATTACCCCATACTAAATGTTCCAAACCACCAACCAGATAGTCATTAATAGGTGATTAAGAGGTGATTAGCTTAGAGTCAGTATATCAAACAACCATAATTAATAGATGATAATCACCATTTAACAACCTTTAATAGATGATAGAATTTAAAGATTCTCCAAGTCTCCTTCTCCGTTTGGTCCAACTGCTGCGTGGTCCGTTTGGTCTCCGCCAGATTCACCGAGAGCAGCGCGGCGGACAACGACAGCAGAATCACCGCGCAAACGGCCAGGAAGGCCGCCACGGCGCGGCCCAGGGCGGTGAAGGGATAGACGTCACCGTAACCCACCTGGGCTGGGTTAAAAATGGGAGAAAACATTTGGAAAACATGGGGAGCTCAATGATTTATGATGGAAAAAATTGTAGATAATATATCATGATTTATCGACTATAGTTTGGGGTTTTGGAGTGATTCTTGTGACTGATTCAGGATAGTGGCTTGGGATCTGGAGTTTTATCAAGCAAACATGAGGTTTTGACCAAGGAAAACGTGGTATTCCTATAAATTCTACAAGGTGGTGCCCCAAATCCGAGTCACCAAGATGGTGCACATCACTAGGTGAATACTATGGTTTATGATGGCTTATGGTAGATATATTGGCATAGTTATTGGGTTTACAGCTGATTCATGATAGTGGTTTGGGGTTTGCTTGGAGAAATTTTGGGTTTTTGACGGGATGACTATGAAGTCGATTTCAGTTTCAAAGCAAACACCGGAATTTCAATTTCAGGAAAGTGGTTGGTTAAACCCTTGGAAAGTGAGGGATGTCAACGGTGCATATATGTTAATTGAACAGCCGAATCAAACAGCCGACAGCATCAGCAAAACCCAGTCACGGTGGTCAAGGTGATGGTGGAGAACCAAAAAGATGCCGGAATGCTTTCCTGAGAGGCGATCCCAGTTATGGGTCTAGTATCTTCTCTGTTTCTAGCTGGTTCTAGCTAGGTAAATCACAAAATTGGTTGATCCAAAATTGATAAATCCCAAAGTTGCTCCCAACATCCCAGCTCCAAGGGGGAGCACATGTTCATCCCAGTGGGGAATAACCAAAGACCATTTGGGTTTGTAGCTGGTTTTATATGGATTATATATGGGTATACCACAATTATTTATCGGTTGTGCATGGGCAAAATATGTCCCATTGCATCCCCATACCCCCATCATATCAGGAGATCATCAATGATACCCAATATACCAATATTAAAAACCTTGAAATCCCATCAAATCACCATGAAATCTCCACTTCAATCCGTGTAAATCACCATAAAATCCCACGATATCACCATTTTAGCTGGAAAACGAATTTATACCTGAGTTCATTTCAACCCGTTTTTTTCGCTCAGTTTCAAAGCCCGCGCAGGGCAACCCGCGCTCTTCACAGCGATCTGATTCCACCAGATACAGCAATGAGGCAGAGACCACCACCAGGAAGGATAAGACGGCCAAAATGGCCACGGCGCTGCCTCAGTCGCGCGGCTCTGCCGGTGATTTTTGAATAACTAACCAAATAATAAACGAAATCAATCAATCAATATACATGTGTGTATATACCAGTAGTACGGCACAAGGCGGTGGCGGCAGTTTCAATGATAGGACTCTATAGTAGGGGTGAGTTGTTGTGATGCATGGATGGCAGAGCGAATCCACTGATGCTGCTGGCCTCAGGCTCCTCACAGCGGCGGTACGTGGCGAGGAAGGAGTCTCTTGCGACACGGTAGACTTCTGTCAGTCCGTGACTTTTGCCACAGCCAACGATGAAGTCACCACTCCTTAGGTGAACTCTGACTGAAACCAACAAAGCAACTCTGACTGCAGCCTGGGCACATCACAAACATGACCTCGCCCCATGCGGCCATGAAGGGCCCACGAAAGCCTTGCTGGCCTAAGGCTTCTGACTTTGCAGCTCTTCCTGCGCCATTGCTTGCATCTTTTGGGCGACGGGATCCAAAGTAGCTGCAGCCACCTGAAGGTGCTGCTCAACCTTGAGACGGAAATCCTTGTTGGTGCACCGCTGCCAGTCCACTAGCGGCAACAGCTCCCGCACTGCTGCCTTAATGTCTGCCAAGGCTGGCAGCGAGGCTGGCGCTTTTCCATGGGGCCAAAAAGACTGCACAAAGCTCGAGAAGCAAACACGGCTGCCGGATTTGGCGATCGTGTGTGAGGGCATGATCGTGGATTTGCCGTTTTGTCGATTTGGGCAAGGTCTCCTTGCCACGTTTCATGTGGTCAACACAATTCATTGGAAAGTTCCATGCCGCACACGTGCAGCACACGTGCAACACACGTGCAACACGACCACTTTACCTGTAAATTTACGATCAAAATGCCTTTCTGGCAACTTTCGGCGCCCCAAGGCCATTTCAAAAGGAAAGGAGAACATTTTGCACCCTTGCGCGAAAATCAAAGGAATTTGCAGCAAAAATGCTCGTGTTGCACGTCGTGTTGCACGCACGTGTGTTGCACGTTGGTTGCATGTGTTTTCTCAGGTATTTCCTTTGCGGCCTCAAAAGTCCTTGGCTGGCAGCACGTTTTCGGAGCCTGGTGTGGAACTTTCGTGGCAGGCGCAAGATTTTGAGTGGCAAGCACAACACTTTCGAGCAGTAAAGGCAGGCGTGGGAAATTTTGGAAGGCAAGCGCAATGTGTATTTTGTGTCTGTGTGAGAACCCTGTGACAGTTCCCTGGTTTGCTCGCAGCAAGCCATTTTGCCAGTGCGATGGGCGAAGTCAAGGACCAAGCACAATTCGCGTAGCCCCCCCTCTGTGAAACTAATCCCGGGCAATGGCGCCGCCTTTAGCCATCACCACGGCCTTTGCCCTATCTTTCATGGATGCCACAGCTGCAAGGTGCTTTCAGAAGGGGGCCCCGGTACATGCTTGCGGCAACCGAACCGTTCCATTTGCCCTTGTCCAAATGGTGCCACAGCCGCAATTCTCCGTCAATGATGCAGGCGCAGACTGTGACAGAGCCACCTGGATTGACACGGTTTTTGCGTGCATTGAGCTTCTCGCAATGCTGGGCATTGCCTTCACCTCGTGTCCGCAAATGCCCTTTCACTCGCCCCTGCTTTACTGCACGCAAAGCGGCCGCATGAGTGGGGATCTGGAACTTTTTGTTGTCCAGGATAGCATCCACAGTGTGGGTGAAATAGTTGCTTGGCAAGTATTTCCACTTGTTGCAGATGCGCATACGTTCCTACCGCGCCTTCTTGTCTAAGGTCTGGACCTCACGGGCAGGACGCCAATTGATGTCAAAGCCATCGGCCTTGAAGTTCTTGGCCAAGGTTGTTGCGGAGACCTTCATGGGCAGGCAGCCAACCCGGAGTATGTGCTGGTACATGACCTTAGACTCTGACACTGCCTTTTTGAGCAATGTGTTCCTGACTTGGTTCAACTTGCGCACCTGTTTCATGGTGAGCTTCCTCTTTCTGCCACGTGTCTCCGGCAAGCCCCTTCTGGGATTGCCCCTTCAGGGCTCGTCGAACAGCAGTCAGGTTTGGAGAAGGCATTCCCTTTTGGCTGCGTTTTCCTGAGAGCCAAGCTGCAATTTGAACCAGCGTCTTGCCTCCAGCTTGCAGCGTGGCCATCTTGTCCAACTCTTGCTCTGTCAGGTGGGGAGCCATTGCCCCAAATGAAGTGGCTAAGAGTTTTGGACCTAACAGCTCCTGAAGAAAAGGTAAGAATAACCCGCCCCAAACTTGAAGACTGCTTTTGGGCCTTAGCATCCACCAGCGTGGCGTTGTCATATGTTTTGGGTTTAGAAAGTGTCACAAGTGACAAGGTACTTGAATTGGAGTCGCTGATTTGCATGCACATTGAAAAAACTTCCCCGGTATCACCACTATTACAAAATTGCCACTATCACAAAATCACCACTATCACAACAGAACCACTATCACAAAATCACCACTTTCACAGCATCACCACTATCACCACATCACCACTATCACAAAATCACCACTTCCACAACATCACCACTATCACAATATAACTACTACCACAATACCACCATTATCACCACTATCACCACTATCACCACAATACCACCACTATCACAACAATCTCGCCACTATCACAACATAACCACTATCACACAATCACCGCAATCCCAACATCACCACTATCACCACATCACCACTATCACCACAATACCACCACTATCACAACAATATCACCACTATCACAACAATATCACCACTATCACAACATCACCACTATCACAACATCACCACAATCACAACATCACCACTATCACAAAAAAAAAGGAAATCTGGCACGAAAGCTTCTTTTTCGCATCTCCCAGTTTCACTTTTTGAGGGAAGTCTCACAGTCTCACATCTTCCACTTTCAGATTTTGAGGAGAGTCTTGCACGAAAGCTTCGGTTTCACATCTTCCACTTTCACTTTTTGAGGGAGGTCTCGCACGAAAGCTTCGTTTTCACATCTTCACCTTTCACTTTTGAAGGGACGTCTCGCACGAAATGCGTTTTTGAAAGTTAGCGGAAGCACGAAATGTTGTGTTTTGCAGGACAAAACGTGTCTCGGGAGATGGGTGGGAAGCTTGTCCGGCGGACGGGTGCGGAACACGCTTGTTTAAACCAGGATCATGGTCGGATCGGCCGCGCTGTGGAACTGCCAGTTCAGGCGTCGTTTTGCCAACGTTCTTGCACGTAGTTCTATTGTGTTTGGCCAATCAGTCTCGTAATGCTATTGTCTTTTGCAGCTGGACATCGTAAATCGTTTGGAGTGGCTGCATCAAGGCTGCGATAGTGATTTGTTAGCGGACTTTCAGTTTAAAAGCTTGCGGTGTGTAAAATCTTCTCTGTGTAAATGCTTCTCTGTGAAAGGGCTTCTCTGTGTAAAAGCTGGCTGTGTGTAAAGCTTCTGTGTGTAAAAGTTTGCTGTGTGTAAAAGCTTCTCTGTGTAAATGCTTCTCTGGGTAAAAGCTTGCTACCACATAGCCTCCTATCATTGAGCGTGGATTCACTGCATCTCATACCTGAAAAGGGATCTTCACCTCCCAGCTTGCGGCTAAGATGTTGTCTTCCTGCATATGAGCCACAAGACCGATGGTATTTCCGATTATCGATTATAACTTATTGTAACTGTATCATATTTGACATTTGAATACATTTGAACTGTTTAACTGATAATAAAAGCTAGCCATCCCTGGTCGAGGTGGATGAACAACCCACATTACTCACCAAAAGAAAATTGGTCATTTTGAATGGCCCATAAGTTGGAAGAACCAATCCACTGCATCAAGGCTTTGGGCCCTGGGGTGGCCACCCGAATCGCCAAGATGTGCGACTCCAAGTTCGTTGCCTGAGGTGCCCGCATTTCCGCAGAAAGTGATACGGGAGTGAGATTTCACATTCGAACATCCGTGGTAATCAGTCACTAGAGCACAAGCTCGCGCACAGTGGCCACCTGTTTTTTCAACACAAGGCATTGGCTGATGTAATCACGGGTAAGCCTTTTAGCTTCAGCCCTTTTCAATTTCTTGCGCAACCTGCCAGGTATTCAACCGTATGTCTGTCAATTTTGTCCTTTAACTGTTTCTTGGTAATTTCCTCCGATTCCGAAGCCACGATCGTCGACTCACACAGTTTGTGATACACTTGTGTTCCATACTTCGGATATGCAAAGCTGATGTGATCCCCTGTGCTCGCGGTTCAAGTTTCCCCCCCTCCGGAAACAAAACGATGGAACAATGAACCCTACTTTTCGTTAAAAATTATAGGACCGGATAACCCCACATGTTACCAACTTCTTTAGACTTAGACTGAGCATAGAAAAGCAAGAAGGGAAGAGGAAGGATAAGAGTGATGGAGGGGTGATGGCGGGTGAGTGATGAGGGGTGATGGAGGGGTGATGGTGGGGTGTGTGTGTGTATGTATGTGCATGTACAGGTGAGTGAGTGAGAGTGTGAGTGAGTGATGTGAGTGTGGTGTGTGTGAGTGATGTGAGTGTGGTCTGTGTGAGTGAGTGAGTGAGTGAGTGAGTGAGTGAGTGAGAGAGTGAGTGAGGGTGAGT
>Ga0126342_10011806_pt1 | contig 15594 bp, 6 predicted proteins | sample Cyp1metagenome_FD_92528 | JGI IMG/M metagenome (GOLD analysis project Ga0126342, IMG submission 92528) | Coral microbial communities from Lord Howe Island, Old Settlement Bay, Australia - Cyphastrea 1 metagenome | ecosystem: Host-associated > Invertebrates > Cnidaria > Coral ...
ATTAATTAATTAACATGACTTCGATTTGGTTCCCTAATAATAAATACCCCCCTAATACTAAAAACTACCTGCCGTGTTTTGTATTAGGGGGGGGGGGTTTAGTATTAGGAGGAAGGGATTAATTTCAACATGTGGGAATTTCCCGAAATGGAGCAATTGCCCAACAAGTTCTAAATTATATAATTAGATGTACTTATATACGAAATCAATTTCGGATCAGTTCGGGGTCCATTTTGGAAAACGACATCCTTTGGTTGCTTCAATTCGGGAGTTCCAAACGGCACCAAGGGACAAAGGCCTCACCAGGATCCGTCTTATCGCAACACAAGCACGTGCCCATCGTGTGGCGTTCCGATGGTTCGATCCGCCGCCACGTGTGGCGTTAGCGTTCGTTGGGCCGCTGTGCGGCAAAATTTCCGATCCGCACAGGGGTCCCTTGAGCCACAAACACCAAGAAGTTGAGGCCCGGAATTGGACGAGGGGAGATGCCGCAGGAAAGCCCCACAAAAAAAACGTCAAATCAATCCATTGATTCAGGATATAATTTCCCATGGCCATACACAGGTTGAAAATAGTTACCTGTTTGAATTTATTTGTGGTTAATGGTCCTTTTGACCAAGCAGAAAATTGAGATCTTCACGTTTAACAACTGGTGGGACCCAACATCAATATCATCAATATATATAATTATATATAGACAGCATATATTTATATATATATGTATCATCAATGGGTTCGAAATGATTCAAATGATGTTGCACGTATTTCTCCTGCTGAGTTTCTGGTCGGTATATAGTTTCAACATGTTTCAACAGGTTTCAACCCACGCCAACTCGTTCAATGATTGGAGATCACATTCTAATATTCCCAAGAAAAGTGCGAGAAAACCGGCCAAGTCTTATTCTTCAAAGATAAGCCAAAAACAAACACTGACCCGAAGAGATAAACAACCACTGGACCACAGTACTTATTTGTTGTTACACTTGCCCAGGGAGTTTAGAAGTTTAGAAAGTACCAGGGCTCTTTGACTCCTGTTCAATAGCACTTTCAACCCTAGTTCCCAAAAGAATAATCAAAAGTCAGTGGCCAAACCCAAACTTTGTGCTGAAAACCATCTGCCAACACCACCTTTTTTTTGGGGACTGCCAACATGTTCTAACCAGCTACCCTTCACATATCATCGGATACTCAGATACTATCCATCTGTGGGAAATCTCGGAATCTCCCTACCATTGTGGAAAATCTTGGGCCAAAATCCCACAAATCTCATGCAAGTTGCATCGCCCCATCCATCCCTCATAATGCTGGAGAAGGGTGTTACCTTTGGGATCTTTAGGTGTGTACCCTTACCAAAGGCCCCGTTTACGCCGCTTTTGGCGCTTGCTTCCCTCTGGGCACAGGTTGCGAAAAAGCAACGGACGCATACGGACGCGTATAGGTCAGGGGGCTGGCTCTTGCGGGGGCGCATATGGCATATCTGGAAGCAAACTCCAGAGTGGTTTGATGATGGTGGAGGTAATGATTAATGATGATGAACAGTTGGAATTCTTGAAAATAGATTATCCCCTTCCTATGAGTCTAGCTTTATCATCCTCCGTTTTACCACGTGCCCATCTTTCTTGTTCCACCATGTTCCACATCTTCATTCCAAGCAGGCCTGACTCTCCCCTCAAACCTTTGATCGATCCAGTGCTTGGCACTGGCCGTGACCCATCGTCACGATGGTTGGTGAAAACATCGGCACATCGGCACATCGATCAGGGCGAAATCGATCATCGCCTCATTTGGCCTTGCAGAGTTTGGCCGCCTCCAATCGTCTCTCCTGGGGAGACACGGCATTCAGCTGGCGCAGTCAGCTGGCGCAGTCAGCCACTTAGCTTGCTAGTTTTGAGAGCTTCCATAGTTTGGTAGTTCCTAGTTCGTAGACTAGGTGAGGGCCCTTTTCCGAGATGAGTCAGACATCGATACCTGCACTTAGTTGCTTGTTTGGCTCAAGCCATAGACTGTCCATATCCTTGTGTCTGCATAAGAAGTGTCATTATGTACTAAGCCTTAGCCAAGAGTTTTGCCTCTGGAGACCCATGTTCACAACCTATCTGGTCCATGGTGGAAACCCATCCCCACCAGTCAACAGTTGGATATTGTTGGATCTACCCAGGGATCCTTTCCAGTGGAATCCATGGTTCTGCATGGTTCTGGCCTTTATCTGTGCTTATTCATGGGCAGGTCTTGGTACGAACACAAGCACATAAACCAGCACTGATGACACGGATCTCGGTACTTCCTGTTGAAGACTGTACTGGGATGGTGGTACCATAGTGGTCGTTCCACAGAGGCAACAAAGTCGGCATGATCTTGGCTCATATTTTCGTCAGGTCCCTTCGTAATCCGCGGAACGATGGGAAAATCATGGATGCGAAAAGTAGCAGGCCTTGCAAAAAGACATCGCAGAAAGTTATCAAACATCAAAGTTTTCCTCTCTGGTAATCAAAAGAGTGGCTAGCTGGATAGTCCCCGAACTACATTAAAAATATGGGAAAATCATCAAGCAATGGGGAAAATTTCCAGCACACCACGTTTGATTACCCGAGGGTATATCCCATTAATATCCCATTAAACCTCCATTTATCCCATTCATATCCAATTCATATCCCATTCATATCCCATTCATATCTCATTCATATCCCATTAAATCACTATAAAATTACATTAATATACATTAATTCATTATGAAAGACCATTAAATCACTATAAAGTCCCATTCAATCACTTCAAAATCCCATCATAAATGCCATTAAACCAAGCACTGCCCCAACAAAAAATCACCATCACCGCCAAATCGCCCATTCCGCCGATCGGGGCCCAAAGAGCTGCCGCGCAATGTCGGTCGCCTGGGCGCCTGAGTTCTTCGGGATTTCGCCAGTCAAAATGCCTGGTTTTTATGGGAGAAGCACAAGTGATTTTGATGGACTTGGCTTGCTACAATAAAGCAACACAAAAACGGGAGATTTAAAGAACCTAGCGATCGTTAATGATCTTTACCAGCTTTTAAGAGCGAAAAGAGTTTTATCAATGAACACATTCATGAAGATCTTGAGTTTTTGTGATGTAACTGGCAACGGTTTGGGTTTTACCAGCAACACATGGTGGTTTCATAAGGGTAAGCATATGAAACATGCAAGCCACTCAGGATTTCTCAGGAAAAAATGTTAAAACAATGGGCTGCCAACCATTCATTGCCAGCAGGATGACAACAACGACATGATGAGCTCCACCGCATAACCGAGCTCCAACTGTGGCACTGGGGACTGGTGGTGATGGTTTATCCATCATTCATTACCTATGTATACCTATTCCAGATGAGCGCATCCAAGAATGGAAGACCAACACAACTACATTTATCTCAGTTTCAGGACCGGGACCTTTGTTTTTTTGGCAGAATCAATCCATCAAGAAGTGTGGCAAAAAGTCAACAATGAATCGAATATGTTCTAGTGTTTCCCTAATTTCCCTATCATTCATGTGAGAAAATATCAATTGTATGGGTATGGGTATTAGTCTGGAATAATTAGTTCAAATATATTCAAACAACCCCTCTAAGACCCTAAGTGAAGTTTGAGGTGCTTTCCCCCATGGAGATTTACCCAGATTCATGGCTCAATGACAACCCAGTTCGTATGTTCAGATCCCTGCCCACCCGTCCCAGAATTGGCTTCAACAGAAACACAATGCAGGTATCCACCATCATTATTCGGTATTGCGCAATTCTTTAATTACTCCAATCCATGGAACGCTCCATTGATGGAGCGAGTTATATACTGTATATTATGTATATTTTTGCTCAAGCACACAGAAGCTTCACGCTGCGGCTAGCATCTCGGTCACGAATTCTAAATGTTCGCTGGTTCAACCAGCAAAATCTGGCCCAAGTGCACCACCATACTCTGTGCATAGCATGGACGTGCATTTGGCCTTAAAGCTATCGGCGACCTGCACAGTGCTGTCCGTGGTGCAGGACAAAATCGCCTCATGCAATCCCTGTGCAAGTGCAGCATTAAGTGCTGGGGGATACTCTTTCAGCACAGACGTGGACCAATTGCCTTGATTGTCACGTCCAATCGAAACTGACATGGGAACCTTCTGGGCAATCTGCCACTGTCTCAAAATCTGCACAAGATGGGGAGCATTCAGCGCAAGAAGGGATGTGGGTTTCGGTGATTTGGCACCCCACAAACCCTGCGCCAAGGTGATAAGTTGAAACCCCGGGAGCGCCTGCAAGAGAGCTACAAGAGAGGTTCTCCAAATGGAAACCGAATCTTCATTATCTGGGGCAGCGGGATGTTCCGTGACCGCTACGCCACCTGTACAATAAAGATCGATCACAGCTTCCAGCTGAAACCCCATCAGGACATTCCCTACCCTCACCTGCGTCACTTCGCGCAAACTCAGTGCCTCTTTGCCCCAAGGATGTTCTGCTGTGCGAAGAACTCGTGGAGCTCGTCGTCGATCATCCACAGCCCTCTCCCGGGCTTTTGACCAGGTCTCGCAGGGGGGACCACCAAGCAGACCAATGACGATACGAGCGCGAATGGCACTCTTCCAGAAGGCCCGAGTAGCTGGACGCAGCAAGTCGCCCCAAACCTCGCTCAGAACGACGTCCAAGGAGATCACCTGAATCCATATACCTTCTGGGGCCTGGAACTGGTCAAAGAAGAACTGGAAGTCCCCTCGCCGCCGGCGGCCCGAGAAAAGGTGAAGGAAATAGCGCTCTGCACTAAAGCCACGAGGAACAGGAGGAGCAGGCAGAGCTCCATCACGTCTTGCCTGTGCTTCAAGCGCACAGCATTCAATCAAGACATGCGCTTCATGATGCCAATGTCCTTGCTCCTTCTTGCTCTCTTCAACGAGGAAGTCCCAACTGGTGTGGAGCGCAAGGTGTCGAAAAAGCTCTCGAAATTGCTTCAAGTCAAAAGGCAGAACAGAGACATCTTGCTCCGTTGCGGCGTCACCCAGATGACGGAGTGTCTTTTGCACAACCTCCCATGAAAGAGGACGGCCCTGGACACACATACGGGTTCGCCTGTAAGCATCTTGAATCCCTGTTGATTCCAAAAGAGTCTCATAGATGTCTTCAAACAGCTGCAAATCATAGTCATCAGCAAGTGCACGATGCCCATGTTCCAGCTTTGGTCCTTGCGCTTGAAGAGGGGGAAGCAATTGATCATGAACACGCTCAAGGCGTGTATTGGTAGTGGAGCCAATGCCAGGAGCAGGTGCGAAACGAACTCCACGTCGCTGCAAGCTGTGGCGGCAAAATTCCGCTCGCATCAAGTGAAGCTGCAATTTCCCATGACTGTGGAACTCCCGAAGACAGCTGCCACATTGAGTACCCTCAAAGAGGTGGCGTACTGCTTGCGTCACTCCATGAACACGAAACATATGGGCGCCACAACCTCCTCTGGAGGAGAACCTCTTTTCACATGCGAAACACCCAAATATCTCAGCAGTGAAATCAGTCACTCTAGCAGGCGGCGGGTGCACAATTTGGTCATGGTCCTGCAGAGCACCCAGGGCATTCCGATGAAATGCACGGACCTCGTACAGCAGATCACGTTGAGCAGCTGCATGGGCACCAGCGCGAACAATGAGCTTCTTCCAATACTTACGATGGTACTTCATGAGGTACGTCCATGCTGGGAAGTGATGCTTGGGATCAGGCAATTCTGAGGACGCACATAGTTGCGTCCACATCCACTCCAGGTCACTGCAGACAAGTGTTGTCCATTCAGTGTCCTCATTGAGGAGCCCCCACGAGGTGGTTTCCCCAGCAGCATAGAGCGCACCAAGATGTCGAAGCCGTTGGATCCGAAGCAAGTCTGACGGATCAGGCAAGCCAGTCACGTTCAATACTTCGGCGTCACGGCTCTGCTGGGCGGATTGTCCAGGCAACAATCGTTTGTACAACTTGATCAATGAAGTGTGTAAGGCATGTCTGGTCTTGGCATCTCTCAGAGTCCATGACTCGCAGCCGTACACGAATTTGCTGAGAATAAGAGTTCTGCAAAGTTCAGCACGTCGTTTCAAGGACAAATGTTTGTTTTGATCCAAAATCCTTCTGTGCTGTTGAAAAGCCGTCTGGGCAATGCTGAATCTTTTGCGTACCTCTTGTCTCATGTCGCCTTTGTGATGAAGAAGGCAGCCCAAATGGGTGTAACAAGGCACCAGGTGGATGTTAACAGCTCCCTCAGATGTGAGCACAGGAAGCGTCTTGGGGGCAGTGGGCCCAAAATTGCGCTTGCGTGCTTCAACGGAGCCTTTGCCCTGAAACGTGAGAAGAATAGCTGTCTTCCCCGGTGCCAAATTGGGTGTCATAGCAAATTCGGCACACTTCTGCAATAACAGACTGCAGATCTGTCCCGCTTTCCTCTCAAGCTGACTTGCATCACTGTCAGCAAAGCAGAAGGCACTGTCGTCCATCCAAGTGGGACCTAAAAAGGGTGACCGCACTGGTTCTGTCTGTGGCTCGAATGTGCAAGGCAAAGCAGAACACTGAAATCCATGGGCTTCAGGGACCGTGTCGATAAGCCCCAGACGTGTCACTTCAGCTTCAAAATCGTGGAGCAACGGTGCCCAGAGGAAGCTAAAGATCAGATCCGCCCAACTGTCACCAGGGCGCGTGCCCAACTGCGTTTTGCATGCATCATCCTGTCCATATAACGAAAAATGGGTGTCCGTGTGCAAGGATCTGACTGCCTGTTGCCATTGGGGATTCATTCCCGCACGGGCAAGAGCATGATCATCATCAAGGTGCTTGTAGAGCTCGTGCAACAGATCTGTGCTCATACCCAATCTCGCACCCATTTGGGCAATGACAATGTCGTTGGCAGGACCGCCAATGGCAAGCTCTCGCACAATTCTGTAAAACGCTTCACACAAATCAAGAAAGATCATGCCAACATTCAGTCCTCTGGCTCGACGTGATCGAAGGTAGGCTCTGGCCTGGTGCACACCAAGCCCCACAGCAATCCTGCGCTTGCCGCCCAGCTGTTGACGTTGCAAGTACTTCTCGAAGAGCTCTGAAGAGTGCACTCTGAGGCATCGATGTAGTGATTTTCCAATGTGTGAAGATACAAGAATGCTGCGGTAAGAGACGCAGCGATCCTTGGCACCTTTCCCCTTCCAAAGGGGGTGCAGGCGACCACCCTTATGGAGGAGACTTTCCTGACCATGAGTGATGGTTTTGAGCAACAGAGCATACGTCTTTCTCGCAAGCATGGCAGGACCACGATGGCATACTGTCGCTGGCACTCCATCCGGACCCGTAGCCTTTCCTGGGGCAACTCGTCTGTAAGCTGATTCCAGATCGCTAAGGCTTGGAAGGTCCATGAGGGACAAGTCCAAGGAAGAAGCCTGGAAGTGCTGCAAGTTGGCAATCCACTCTTCACGTTGCTGTTGAGCAGGAATTCGCTTTCCACCTTCCATGGTCTGAAAAAAGCGGATCCAAGTGTCTAAAGCCTCTGTCGGACTGCCGCAGACTTGGCCATGCTCATCTTTGATGAATGGCAGTGCCTTACGAGTGCACTTGCGCAAATTGGTAGATCCAATGATCTGCCGTAGCTCATGCAAAATGGTAGACGCAGAGGCTGACGGTGACAAGTGCTGAAAGACTTTGCGCAGTTGATCATGCTTGGCAAGTTTCAGCCTGTCACGTAATTGCTTCGAAGCTCGATGTAATCCACATATCAGGCGCACCCTGCAGCACATTAACCATGTGTCATACTTCCAGAAGGCAGCAGGATCTGGCTTCTTGTCTTTGCTCAAGGCTGAGAAGCATGCTGAAAGCAATTCAAATTTGTGCCGAAGTGTGAGTTCCTTCAGAGCTTTGCGTCGTTCCAATTTGCAAATACGCAAGTGCCATACATCATCAGTGATGAATTTCTTTTTGGGTTTGGCCTTGGATTTGGGACACAAAGATGCCAAGCCCGTCAAGAGGTGTTGGTTGAAGTCAGCAACGTGTTGTTCAACATCACAGTTCCAAGCCACCGTGTGATAAGATTCCAGCACCGCACGAACATGCCCATGTTGAACTTTGTCATGATCGCAACCAGCCGCATGAATCTTTGGACGGGATCTCGGTCCCCTTGGTGCCAGCAGGACTTGTTTCCATTCAAGCTGAAGGCCAACAGCCACATGATCGTACATGCCGGTTCCCAAATCAAAGTCTTCCAGGACTCCAGAAAAGGTGCAGGATGCAAGCAATTCATGGTCAATCACGAGGTGATCAATGCAGTGCTCGTGCATGCCGTTGGGACTTCTCCATGTGGTAGTGGTGCCATCATGGATGGAGCAAGTAGCCGGCAATGTCAGCCCATGCACAGAAAGGAAATTCCTGAAAAGATGTGTATTGGCAGTGGTTTTGAATCCGTCTTGGTGGACCACGATGTCATCGCGGGATCCAGGATCAGCATTGGCATCAATCATCATGAAGAGGCGGTCATCCGGTTTCTTCTGCGAGACAATCTGAGAAAGATGAACCCACCAGTCAGCTCGCTGGGCCTCGTCAAGGCCGGACTGTGGAGCATATCCAACAATGATGGCCCATTGGATGTGGTTGTTGACAACTCGAACCATGAGTAAGCGGGGATCTCGATAGAGAACCTGCATGTCCGCGACTTGCAGAAAAAGTGGTCTGCCACCAAGATGACCAAAGGGAACTTGAAGGTTGACCCAGAGCTCAACGCCATAAAGTCCTCCTTCCTCGTGACCAGAGCCAAACCGTACAACACCGTCAGCCGTGCTGAAGGTTTCGGGGGTACGAGTCTCCTGAAGGCCCAGGAACAAGAGGCGCATGGCTTGAAATTGTTGTCGTAAATAAAGCGTCTTGCCTGCATGTCCCCACTCTCCGTTGTACATGGAGGCCACATTGGCGGAGCCCATGCTCACACAAAGGTCAAGGACCTGATGACTACTTGTTGCACCAGCAGGACTGTTGGAAATACCTGTAGACTCCTCAAGCAATGGAAGATCAGGTGCAGGGGCATGTAGTCCAGTCGCACAAACAGAGGGCATCCCATCTGAGTGGCTCAACAAGGTCCAAAAGTGGGGAAGAAATGGCCGCCAGCGCTGCATAGACAGAGCTTGCCGAGGAAAATGAAAGCTTTTCTGCCGTTCAGAGCTGGCCAGCCAGTCCACAAGGTCGTTGAACGGCTCTCCACAATGACTGGGAATATGCTCAACACATAGGCAATGGTCAGGCAATGCGGTTTCGAGAGCTTGAAACACGCCCCTGAAGCACTGGAAAGATGCCGTGGAATCAGAGCTGCCAATTTCGCCGGTTGCTTGCCTGGACGATATTTGTGAATCTGACCTGAAAATGGTAGGCGTCTGGATATTTTGCGCTAAGCGCCATAGGCCCGCCCAAGTGAGAGCTTCACGCTCGGCAATATGTGATCCAAGGTATTCTGCACCGAGGAAATGGGCGCTCTGGCAGTCGTAGTGGACCTCTTGGGCTGTCCATCCAAGAACTTCAACTGTGTGAAAGTCATTGGGGCCAAACTTTTCACCAATAACAACAAACGCCCAGGTGTCACCATGGCCATGTTCTGCATTCCAGAGCGCCGGCTTGTGCTTGGCTTTGGCATGAGATGACCCATCAGTGTAGATGATAATGCGGTCAAAATCTGCCAAATTGGTGGACGCACTGATACGCAAGGCTGCAAGCGTAGTGTCAGGAAACTGGTATCCTTCGGGGTTGCGACATAGCATGTCATTGGCAGATGAGAAGAACTCAATGATTTCTTGTAAGTTGAGGCCATAGTCAATGACGCAATCTGTGTCAGCAACTGCAGTCGGAACCAGAAAGAAAGGGCCGACGTTGTCCTTGGGCGAAATTGGTGTAGGCCAATCTGGCGCCTGTTTGGTGGGCGGAATGACGCTGGATACTTGTACAACAACATCTTCAAAAATCACCTGGAAGATTCCACATTCCAGAAGCTTGAGGTCAAGGACAGTTGCGCGCCAATAGCCACACAGATACAAGAAGCTCATGATGTCAACCGTGGTGAGTTGTTTGTCACTACTGTGCATGAAAGCTCCATTCGTGTCTGACGTCTCCACGTTGCAGAACATGTAATGGAAGATATCTGCAGGTTTTTGCCAATCTTTGGGAAGGCAAAGAGCAACATCATGAGCATCAAACTTGTACACATCACAATCATGGCCCCAGTGTCGGAGTTCATTGCATATCTCAATCGAGCTGCAGGGCTCAGAGCATTCCACGTAAGTGGGCAAAGGTGCCATGGGTGCACCAGCAATGAGTCTGACAGGCATGGGTGTCGTTTCTGTGATCTCTTCCGGGATGAGTTCATCAAGCACAATCTTTGTCTTTACCTTGCGCAGACAAGTCTGCAACAGTGCCGTACCCTCCGTCTCCGCAGTCATGGCAACCTGGGGAGCATTGCTCGATGCGCTGATGTCGGCAAGATTGTTTCTGATAATCAGAAATGAGAAACCATGACGAGCTTGATATTGTTGTCCATCACGAAGTTCAAGTTCTCCCCACCATACCATGCAGTCGACGTGCCCCGGTCTGCAAGAGCGCAAGATGCCAGCGGCCTCAAGGATGTGTGACCTCCAGAACTGTGTCGAGACAGTACGAATGCCACCATGCATGTTGTGGTCTCCTCTTCCTGAGTTGAGAGTCGCAATGTGTATGCTCTTGAGATGAGCAACAGGATTTTGCAAGACTAAGACATGCGGCAGCACTTCAGGCATCCAAAGCGACGATCTCGGCTGAGGGGTGATGAGATATAAATGGACAGGGCTATCAGGATCTAAACGATCGTCCCACGCTTCAGCAATGGCATCAGCCCATTGTCCAAAATCTGGCAAGAGCCTCACAGGCCGAGATGTCTCACATTCAGGCCAGCGTTCGCAATCGGAGAACCATGTGGAGATGTAGAGGATCCTGCCCTCATCTGCTCGTTCAACTGCAGCATGCATCGTCCACGTTCTGTGTAGTGCATCCAAGCATTCAAGATGCTCTCCAAATTGGAGTTCTGGCCGGCCTGGCTCCTCAGGAGGAAACAATGGTGTAACAAAGGTGTCACCTTCGCATTCACTACCAGTTGGCAGTCGACATTTGCGTTGTGACGCCTCATGCACATTGGTGATGTCCTGCAAGACAGCGCGAGTATGATGAACATTGATCTGTCCAAGGCTCATCAAATCATCATCCACATGTATGTAAGGCTGATCATGTGTGTCAACCATGCAGCCAGAGTCCGGATCATCAGGATGAGAAGGCACAGCTATGCGGATGTAATCTCCATGCTGAACATCATGAACCTCCTCACCAACCTCCAAGGGTATGCCGTTGATCCAAACATCGCAGCGATGTGGTGACAGCGCGCAAAAGCCGTCAAAGCCTGCAAGACGAATAACCGATGCTCTATTGATTCTTCGTGGGATCCAAATTGGCCGGCGGTCAATGCGAAGCTGAGGCCCTCGAGCATCAGCTTTGTACTCAATGTCAAGAAGACAAAGTCTGAGAAAGTCGGCCGATGGTGCATCTTGTCGTCTTTGAAGAAGAAGGCATTCAAGGTCATTCTGCTCAATGTCAGCTGGACGATGATCTACATGATGGAGAGAAACAACGTCATCAATTGACAGTTCAAATTGGACAGCTGTGAGCTCCCAGAGAAGATCAGCATTGTCCCAGGGTGCATCAATTTGCCGCTCTTGTCCATCCAGGCTAAAAATGACAGTCAAAAAGCTTTCTTTGTCATCTTGGTGCAGAGACATGGCAGCGGTACCAACATCATTTGAGGAGCTGGAAGAACTGGTCCCTCCGTCCGAGGTACCTCTGAAACTCTGCAGCGACCTGGCCATGAAAGATGTAGCATCCTCCGGTTGATTCTCTCTTGTACCACTGGCTGCAGATGCTGGGTGTGCTCCTTCTGGGTTCTCAGCTTCATCATCATTCCACTCATGTCGAGCTTGAACAGCACGTAGACGTTGCACACGTGCAACAAGATTTTGTTCAGCTTCTTCAGCAGACAATCGAGAAGGTACGCGAGTGGTGATGCCCATGCCTTCTTCTACAACAATGGCCTGATCTCTCGGAAGGAGACGAAAACCAACATGTAGTGTGCATGGGTCTGAACCATCCTGTTCGCGTGCTCGACACGTCTCAGCAGCATCACCTAATTGGAGAACCTCCTCGAAAGTCAATAGAGGGGTCACCGAGTGGGCCATTTCAAAAGTCCATGTGCGAGGATCATCAATGAATACTGCAGTGACGAGGCACGGAACTCTTGGAGGCACAGGATTTTGATGAATGATGACAGTTGCAATCATGGCACTGGCCTGCAAAGCAGGTGGCTGTGGACGCACGAAGACCAAGTCAATGGGCAAGTGGGCAACAGCTAAGTCTTCCCATACAAAGCGTGCATCTCGCTCCCAGTTGGTATAGTCAGTGGAACATCTTATGGGTCTGGGAGGTCCACTGTGCTGATGACCAACATGATTGATGAAGTAGGACTTCAAAAAGATGACCGGGTCCTCTGCATCTGTGTCAGGCCTTCCTTCAGTTTGCAAAAGCTCCCAGACAGTGTCTTGCCAAGACTGGTCCTGAGCTGGAACCGGCCCAGCACGTGGTGGCTGATGCCTCTGCGATAAATCAGTGTTGGATGTCATTGATACTGAACTTTCGGAGGTTGCACTGGAAAAGGGAAAGGATTTGTTCTTCTTGGAACGTGTCCTTCTTGAACTCCATGGTTTGCCTTCAGCATGTGTCCATGATGCCAACGAAGTCAAAGTCATGGATGTAGAATGTGGTTGATAAAATAAGTCATCGTCATCAGGTGAAAAGAAGGCAATCTCAACATCCTGCTCAAAGGAAACAAAATTGGCGCTACGGTGGTTCACTGTGTCATGTTGAAATGGTGACTCAGGCTGTACGGCTGATAGGCTCTGTTGCCAACTCCCAAGTTGGAAGGATAGAGCAATCGCACTGTCATAGGCCTGCCATTCACTCATGAAATTCTTTTCATAAAGGATGGAGTGACTCCACTTCATCAGGGCGTCACAGGTCTCCATCGGCCATGGGCCGCTAACCTTACGGCCTAGCGACCGGCCCCACCAAAAGGCTGCATCGCGGTGGATTTGGCCAAGCCATCGTCTGTACGCTGACGCTTGTTGCCCTGTTCCTCCACCATATCCTCGGTGCTGGCCTTGAGTTGAACCAAACCGTCCAACATGCTTGAGACGCCTTCTCTCATGATCTGGCCCGTCTTGACTGTGCGATCGACGGCCTCGTCCTCGTCTTCGATGGTTTCCACTTGATCCTTCAATTCTTCCTCGGTCGCAACCTTCTTCGCCTCGTCGAGCCCTTCCTGCGCAGTGGCCAATGCCGTTTCGGCCATAATAATCTGCTCCTCCAGCTTGCGATCTTCTTTGTCGAAGTCCATCACAAAGCTTTTCCAGGTCTCGATGGCAGACTCGAGGTATTGCTTCCAGGAAGAATGAAGGTTGGCACGCGCCTGTCACGCCTCCAGCATCACAGTCTTGGCATCTCCATGAATGGTGACTGCCTTGTGCAACTTGGATGTCGCACTTTTGTGATGTAGTACGTCCGCCTCCTTGGCCAGGGTTTGCAATTCGGGATCGTCCTTCTTTTTCAAGACGCTGACAATCTCCATGAGCTTCGCTTCCGCCCTGGTTTGCACACTGGATGATGCCTGAGTGGAGGCTGATGCCGGCGCTGTTGCATTGTTGGTCCATGGAGGCGGTTCGATGGCTTTGCTCTTGCCTTTGCCTTTGGGACCTCCTTTCACTGGCTGCTTGCCTTTGCCAGTCCCCTTGTGCTTCTGGGTCTGGTTGGGCTTGCGCTGGCGCCGTGGCTCCTGTCGCTGCCGCGGGGACTGTGTCCTCTGCCTCGGTGAGTTCGATCTGGTCGAATGGTATTCCCAGTCGTCCTCCTCTCCTGTCCAAGGCTCCGGATAGCTCCAGGATGTATAGGTCTGACGATTCGAAGCCTGATTGGAAGATCGGTTGGCATTCGAACTGGTCTTGCCCTTCTGGCTTGGTGGCGTGAAGGAATGGTCCATGAAGTCTTCCCAATGTCCTCCACAATCGCCACAGCAATTCACATTGAATCGGTTCAGTTTGCTGCAATTGAGACAGCGCCAGGGATCCTTTGATTTCCACATGGCTTGAAGCAATTGATGAAGCAAGCTGGGGTCTCTTGAATGATGTGCCCGAAGGAGTCTGTATGCACGGTACAGCTGCCGACCCGTCAAAGGCTGCAGGCGCTTCCTGTGCAAATGCCAGGCAAGTCTTGCCTGTGCTCTCTGGCGCCTTAAGCGCCTTCGCTGTGAAGGTGTAATCTTGCGAGCAAACAAGGATCACGTAGAGCAAGACAATCACAAAGGGCATGAAAATCAAATAAGGACCACGAAAAGATTGTATTGACCAGAAATGTAGAAAAGTTCCCAAGAGATCAGTGTGCCCACCCCTTGTGAGCAGAGATCAATCCCAAGAAAAATTCCCAATGAACCAGCCAATAAATTGTATTGTAACCCCTCACCTGGTTTGTGGCAGAGCACCAGGAAAACCCGTCCTTGGAAACCAAGGGATGAGGTCAAACACCGCGAAGAACACGTAGGACTTGGCGGGGAAGACCAGGAACAGAAGCAAAGGTGATATTGCCCTGCACTGTGGCAATAGAGCACAAGAAGTGCCAGAAGGCGCGATGCTCACGTCAGCGCCCGCGGTCCGTTGCTTCGGCAGACCGCTAGGGAATGGAACTGCAAGGGGCCCTGCAGCCAAACACCTATTATGTATATATATATCTCTCTCTCTCTCTCTCTTTCTCTCTCTCTCTATCCCCCTCTCTCTCTCTCTCTCTCCATCGACTTCAGACTAGGTTTTATAATTCCCCATGTTTCATTGCTAAATCCCAAGTTTGATAGTTTTTCTTCTCGAAAACTCCAAGAAAATCAATCCATGGAAGCCGAGGAACGGTAGTGATTCACCAGCGCTTGCTTCAGAATGGGATCAGCCGCTGGACCACGAGGGAACTCAGCCAACCTCAGGGCGTACCCGCTACCGACCGCTACCGACCCGTGGCCGTTTTAAGGGCGATGTGCCATGTGCCAAACCATGTGCATTTTGAACATAGTGGATTTCATGAAATACAATCTTTACATGCTTTTGTAACTTTTATATTTTTATATGATGTAAATTGTCTTTCATAGACAACTGGTAACTGTAGGCCCTTGGTTGGGGACCTAAAAAACATGATCTAGTGAAAGTGAATGTGAAGGTGTATAATGAATTATAGCCTACATCTATATATCTATATCTACCAATTTTTGATCTGCATATACATACACACAGACACACACATGTATGTATGTATGTATGTATGTATGTATGTCTGTGTGTATGTATGTATGTATGTATGTATGTATGTATGTATGTAATGTATGTAATGTATGTAATGTATATGTAATGTATGTAATGTATGTAATGTATGTAATGTATGTAATGTATGTAATGTATGTAATGTATGTAATGTATGTAATGTATGTA
>Ga0126342_10011807_pt1 | contig 15593 bp, 13 predicted proteins | sample Cyp1metagenome_FD_92528 | JGI IMG/M metagenome (GOLD analysis project Ga0126342, IMG submission 92528) | Coral microbial communities from Lord Howe Island, Old Settlement Bay, Australia - Cyphastrea 1 metagenome | ecosystem: Host-associated > Invertebrates > Cnidaria > Coral ...
AGGCTTCACAAACTAATACCTTGCAAAATTATATGGCAAAACCTTTTGGATTCAATCAGGTTCTCATAGATTAGGTTTCTAAACTTGACAGATCACCTCAACTCCAAATGAGGGAATGTGCAACTGGTTTTGAAATGTTAAAACCGCAATTTTGCCAAATTGATTTTGAAGTTATAGTCTGATAAATCTAAAGATGAAGAGGAAAAAAAAGGCAGTTGATGAATAAAGAATACCACCAGTATACCACCAGTATACCACCAGTATACCATCAGTATACCACCAGTATACCATCAGTATACCATCAGTATGACACCAGTATACCACCAGTTCACCACCAGTATACCATGGTATACGTTCAGTATACCATGGTATACGGTCAGTATACCATGGTATACAGCCAGTATACCACCAGTATACCACAAAGGCCTTTACAGGTTTGGATCAGGGATTTTGTTTTCACATGGTGGTGCAATGAAACTTTTATCAATTTCAGTCTCAAGATTGCTTTGCATTGCATTGCATTGCATTGCACTGCATTGCATTGCATTGCACTGCATTGCATTGTTCAGTCTGAAGCGCATTTCAATTTAATTAAAGCTGACAGCACTGAGATCTATGAGAGTTCAATGAATCTTTTTTTTTCTTGTGTTTAGTCTGAAGATTGCTTTGCATTGCATTGCATTGCATTGCATTGCGTTGCACTGCATTGCATTGCATTGTTCAGTCTGAAGTGCATTTCAATTTAAAGCTGACAGCACTGAGATATATGAGAGTTCAATGAATCTGTTTCTTCTTGTGTTCAGTCTGAAATGCATTTCAATTAAAACCCGACAGCACTGAGATCTACGAGAATTATGTTTTTGTTTTTCAGCTTGTAATGCATTTCAGTTTGTCACTACGGTGTGCACTTCATAGTGAAAAACAAGAAAAAGAGGCCCAAGATGAAATCAAATACATTTAGTGTCTGTAACTTGTCTTTTTGGTTTATACTTGGGTAAAGGAATCACAAAAATCTGGCTATATGTTTGTTGATGGCGGTTGATAGGTTTCAATGTAGCGGTTAAAACCGCTTCAATGTAGCGGTTAAAACCGCTTCAATGTAGCGGTTGAAACCGCTTCAATGCTAAACCAACACCAAACCTGGCCTGGTCGGCAAAAGCGGCTCATCAGCCGGGGCGTTTGACATGCTGAAAACGGCTGTTCAAACAAAAACAGCTTTTAGCGGTTTGAAAACCGCTCCCTTTAGCATTTTTTAAAGCAGTTGAAACCGCTTCAACAGCAAACACTCAAAATCATCAAAAGGATCAAAATTTGATCAATTTTAAAGAAACTTTTTTTTATAGCAAAAAAAAGTTACGAAAAGTTAGCTAAGAAGTTATGACTTAGTAACTTAGTTATAACTATAGGTTATAATCGAGTTATAACTCTATAGGAGCACCAAAGTACCTGATGGTTGATGGCAGAAAGGCCCTTGCCCCACTTCAAGCGGGTAGACTGTCCTGATCTGCGAAATGGCGTACTCCTTCCACTGGAGGAGCTCACCGAAGGGCAGACGCGAACACAAAGTAGGGTTGTCATGGTTCGCAACCAGGGCAAATGACGAGTAGCCAACAATGATAAGATCGGCCTCATCTTCCGGTGGGCATTCGACAGCCCCAAACATGGCAGCAGGGATGTCTTTGACCACCTCCACAAAGTCCCCGTAGGTTTTCTGGTGATCAAAGTATCGACCACATCACCAATAGGAACCTGTCCTGAGCCGATCTTGTTGGCTCCCTCGTATCCGTCCGGGAATACGCATGCCACGCATGCTCCGCGGATGGTTGCCAACTTCTTTTCCCACATCAGAACCCGCTCGTAGATGGTGAGACGGTATTCCGGAGGGATTTGCTCCACCTGAAAGTTAGCATCTTGGCGCCAGTAGGCAAATTCGGTACCCGGCCGTCCTTCCGGAAGGCTTACACCAGCACGCTGAGCCTCTTCGACATGAGGAGGAAGCGAGAATGATGCCGCCATTGTTGAAGGACAGGCAAACGAGTCGGAAAGAGCGATCACAGCACACGCGAAAGTTCGAGCAGATTGAGCTGCCCGATCAAAGGCTTTGTGCACACTATCTGTGAAAAGGTAGGAATAGCTTTCAGTTTCTTTGAGTGGCTTTCCTGTCCCTTGCACGTGGTCATGTGACTCGTCGCAGTGATACTGGGACAATTCCAAACCAACTTCATCAAATAGTAGTTGCGGCAGTCCAGGGCTTCTTTATGGGATTTCCCTCGTGGTCTTTTGTGCCGAGCATACATCCATGGAAGTCATATCTCTTCAAGGAGTATTCATTGATGAACTTCAGGACTCTCGGGAATTTCCAGTACCGACAATTCTGAAGCCATTCAATAGCAACATCAAAACTTCTGGTTAGCAGTTGAATAAAACGTTCAAAAGCCTTCCACAATCTTTTCATTGTCTTGACATGCTTCATAATCTTTCTAGCGGCACTTGGGATCTTCAAATTCACATGAGACCACGATGTGCCCCCCGTGCAAGGGAGGCTCAGCCACAAAAGGACATCTTTGGACACTCGAAAATCGTTCACAATTCTGGCAACATACGATTGATACTCATCGTCCAACAGGCTATGTTTCTCGGTAAACTGAATCACTCTGCATCCAACGGCTGCTTCCCTTGAAACATCACTCAACTTGGACATGGGACTGCAGCAGATTTCCACTAGCAAACGATTGGGCTTCAGACCGGCTCCCGGTTCCCCGGAGCTTCGACTGGATGCCAGAGCCTTGGGCCGTGGCGTACCAGTTGTCGCACCCATAGAACTGGAGGTATTGGTCCTACTACCTTTTGATGCTACGTGGGACATGAGGGCTAGGGCAAACCGCCACTTCTCAGCATTAGTGAATGGCTTAGTCAAGATGTCTGCAACCTGCATCTTTGATGGTCCATATGTTAAATCATACCATCCCCTCTTGTACTTCTGTGACAACCATGACAAGTTGATCCGTTGGGTTTTGTCAGTATGACGAAATGAAGGTGACTTACCGCTCTCCAAGATCCTGATGGTGGCTTGGTTGTCTTCGACGAAAATACCACGGATGCTCTTGGGAGGGAAGAGTGACACCATATAATCACCCATTTTCTCTTGCCCTACAAATTCAAAATCAGTAAGTGCTTCCCGAACTTCCGATGATTCCACTTCATAGTCACTGTCATATGGCCCAAATACACGGAAAAAGGTCTTTCCAGTCCAATGTTTGTCTACGGGTCTTGTTCCACGCTTCTTCCGATTGTCCTGAATGAAATCCATCATACCAGAAGAAATGTAAATAGTCGTTCTGGCAAACCCAATGCGTTTGATCGGAATTGGGATTGTTTTGGACTCCATAGGATTGAAGAGGTGAGCCCGATTCTTGGGGTGAACTCGAACTAGCAAGCTTCTTTCCCGGATAAACTCCCAGTACTCACCATTACTCTCTGGTTGAGTCGTCATGCTTTCTCCTGGCAAACCTCCCGGAGTGCTTGATCTCCCCCCCGCGTTCTGGAGGTAAGCCCACAAACCGGATGAAGGCAGTCCTACAGCGCGAAGGGAAATGTTTGCAGCAACTACTTCGGCTTCGGTGCTAGATACTGACACAGAAGTTTGCTTCTTTGAGAAAGCTGTGGGTGGGAAGTATGTGTTAGGACCAATGAGGACTAAGAAACAACCGGTCGTACTCTTATTGTCGTACTCTCCGGCGTGGTCGGCATCGGCAAAACACCAAAGTTTGCACTCTTCAATTCGATCGCCTACGAAAGCTTTGAGCTTGTAGTCCAATGTTGAGTGTATGTAACAGATTAATCGGTGCAATGCCTTGTCGCAATCTGTTGACCATTTTGTTACTCTAGCTGCAAGTCCCTGTGCAGCTCGTAGCAGGTCATATCTTGCCGTACGGGCGTCTAATAGGATCTTCATCAAAACCCTAGCAGCTATCGGAGCAAGTGCACCTTTCGGCTCGGACTCCCCTTCCAGGGGTCTAGCAATCCTCTCTTCGTGGAAGGGAGTAGACACCTGTTTCAGAGGCTTTGCGTCTTTGCCGGCTAGTGACTGGTAACGGTCAATGCATGATTGCAAGAAAGGCTGCATATCATATGTCATTACATTCACTGGTTTGGACATACAGGGTTGATCTTTGAACAGTTGGTCCATGTATCGGAAACCCTGAGCTCTAGCTTTCTTTTTGGCATCATTTTTGTCTCTTTTAATTGATGCAACTGCAATCTTGGGATCTTTGCATGTCTTGGCAAACAGGTAAGTAGTGCCTACCCATAATGCTGGTCTTCTCTTCCCTTGTGCATAGCCCCCCGTTTCATCAAGGTACTTGTCCCATTCTGAAACGGCATCGTCTTCCGACGTGCTTTGCACAAAGTCCGTAAACCTAACATCTGTCAAGTTACATGCACTGATAATTTCTTCATCTGGAACGTAATATCCTTTTCTTGGTTGACAGTCATGTCTGATGTAGACTCCTTTTGATGCATCAACTTCCCAAAAGTCCTGAGTCCTCTCCACTGCTGCGGCCTCCTTGGCGGCGGGATCAGGAAGGGACTTGTCAAAGAGGTGGGCAAAAGGGTGGTCATGAACAGTCAGCTTCACTTGTAGTTCTTGTACATGATCACATCCAAGGTACCGACCAATGTCAGTGGGGACATCCATATCGATTCTGGATCCAACTAACTCCCAACCTTTCGACATTGACTCTTTGGGACCTGACATTTTGAAGTCATCTACATATACGACCAGAAGGAGCTTCAATTCAGGATGGAAGAACACTGACGGCCACCCTTCCGGGTCAGGCATGATGAACCCCACAGCTATGAGCATTCTTTCACAATGAATTTCCCACAGTCCCCCCGAGCCGGGGTGACCGTACAAAGCAATGCGAAATAGCACAACTGGGCGTCTATACTTGCCTACCCAATGTTTGGGCCACCTGTCAATTGGAAGCTCCACCCATGTTTCAATCCCTTCCATGAGTGCTTGAGTATAAGCCTGCACACCATCATTTTGTTGTGTGACATGACCGGGCTGTGAACCGTATGCATCCACGGCTTTTCCAGCGTCCATGGTTGCTGGTGATGAGCCTAGCTCGGAGAACAGAGCGACATCGGCATTTTCATCTCGGACATTATTTCCTTGAAAAACCGTTCTACCCTTAAACTTCCTAAGCTCATGGCCCACTGGAAGTTCACTGCCCTTTTCGACACAGATCTCGAACACCTTTCCAACATGTACTTTCTTCCCTTTCTTTTTGGCACCCTCGGAGACTGTGCTCCATTCTTGAACGGTATCGTACAACCAGGCAGTTTTCTTGACAAGCTTGTTCCATTCAATGCCAAGAGATTCCTGAGCTTTAGGGTTGGATCTTATCTCCTTCTTGTTGACTGGCCGGGCCACAAGAGTGTTAATGATCTTTTCCCCGCTCATGATACTATATAACCCGTGGTCGGAACATCATCTTCACCTGAGTGGTAGGCATGGTGGAGTTGATTGATGATACTTGCAACACCTTTCTTTGATTTTTCAAGTTTTGCAAGTTCTTGTTCGGCTCTAATAGCCTTCTTCTTCTCAGCTCCATCTCTTGCTAACTTCATTTGTTGTTCTCTGATGGCTTCTCTTCTGGCTTTAACAGACATAGATTGCCACACGAATGAAGGAATGTCCATTGGTTTGCTTGATCCTTTGTACCTCCTTGTCTTGAAATCGTCGGCACTGTAAAACTGAAGGTCATCTCTTCTGATTTTTTTCGACTACTCCCGTTGATGGATTGATGACATCTATCAGATCCTTTATCAGGTGGATCATCCCCAGGGATAACTTCTTCTACCCTTATCTCTTCCTCAGTCCTCTCGCGGAGGTCAAGCGCGTTCTTGTGGAAAATGGTGAGCATAACCTTGCACGGAGCAATCGCCTCATCCCAGGCTTTGTGCTTTGGACAAAGGATGAAGTTCTGTTCGAAGATGAACCAGGGTTCGTCCTTTCGGTGGCATGTAGTTCGATAGGGGTAATCTTCAACTGAGAATTTGCCGATGGGAGAAACGTAATGATCACAATCCCTTCTCACATTTACATGGGAGTCAGCGTACTCATACCATCCCTCACGATCTTTGATATACCTCATGAACGGTAGCCATGTCTCATCGTGAACAGCATGGGCAGTGGATAATTGGAAATCATCCCTTTGGGCTTCTTCATCATCAACCATTTCAGCATCCTGATTTTCTAAAGTCGGCTCTTGGTTCCCCAGAGCTTCAGAAAGTCCTGGGTCATCTTTTCCAAAAGTGGTTCTGCCTTGGAGAGGATACTGGGTTTCATCTGGCTTGTGGATCTTGAGGACTCGCAATATTGATGCGGTGCCATTGGATCCATTCTCAATGAGATCTTTCGTAGGTACAACCATGAATTCTTTTCTCCACACGAATTCTGGGTGAATGGCATAGCCAAGGAATAAACCGGGGCTTGGAGTTGGGTCGAATCTGAGTCCTTCTTTGTTCTTCTTTCTGGGACCGTTCCAATAGTCGACAAGACAACCAAACGGAATGAGTGGACCGTCAAACTTCGAACCAAAACGTAATTCACACGGTGACTTGTCTCCCCCCCTTTGCGATGACATTCTGCATGAAGCACCAGTGACGGGCAGCATGGGGCCAGTGCCAATGATTCAAACCTGCTAGGAGTAAATTGGCACGGGTACCTTCCAAAACTGACCGGACTGCTCTTTCGGCTTGGGCATTGGGCTTTGATATGTAATCTCTACTTAGCACATGACGACACTGGAGTATTTTCATGGTTGAAATCAACTCCGGAGCATTGTCGCTGTAGAAGACTCCAATCTCTTCATTGTGTCCAACAAAATGCTTAATAGCCAGAATAGCAGCATTGGTGGTTCTTCTCGCATTGGGGTAGACATACATAAAACCAGTTCCTTCACTACGAGTGCACTTTTCTCTTCATCAATCCCCAACTCATCTTCATCTCTGGTGACAATGAAATCAGCAGTGATATGGTCACCAAATTTTTCAGCTTTGACCTTTGTTGATCCGCCTACGGCTCTTGAGGGTGGCTTGAACATCTTAGCCTTTGTGCAAATGTCGCAGTAGGGATTCTTTGGTACATGAGTCAGCATGTGTCGAATAGACTTAGCTTCTTCCATTGTCATCATCATGAACACTACTGCTGCTACCCTTGGAGCGACTTTCAACAGGCGGCTCAACCTCCCGGTCGGCATCAGGAACATCAACCTCCTCAACCTGCAACGGCTGGGGCTCCGGAAAATCAACATTGATACCCATGGGGTCATCAGCGGGCTCCGGAGACTGTTGTGCTTCATCTGATGCCGGAGTGGCAGTACTTGGTCTAGGCTGAGTGGACGGAGTTGAAATTGTTTCGAATTGTTTGCGAAGTAGGGTACATAATCTCGACAACTAACTCAATGCGTTCCCCATTTGGCTTGACCATGTAAGGAGGTTCACCTTTGGATCCTCTCCATATGAAGTCATAACCATCATCGGCACATCTCATCCCAACCGAAATGACAGGCGGTGAGCTTCTAACAAGATATGGGTCAATGGTCTTGCCTAACTTCGGAACGAACACCCTTCCTTGTTTCGATGATGAACTCTCGCCATTGGCAGTGACCATACGAATTGGATGGTTGGAATAGTATCCGTAATCATCGGGCAATTCACTGTCATTGACCAAATCCTGGGCACTCCCCGTATCTGCAATCCAGTCTAGGTTGAGGTTGATTGCTCCCTTCACGTCTTCTTTGCATTCCGCAGGGGTGGCTTTGATTCCCTTATAGGGATACATTCGTTGCAACCAAAAATCGGTGTCACATAAATGGGCACATTTGCATTCAACATTTTGAAGACAGTTGGACACGGAACCAGCTAGCATTGTACCGACCAAAGCGGCGTCATTCACGGCAAGCTGATCAACTTCAAACTGATGCCCCCATGGAAAGGTTACCTTATCCCTGGTGACTGAGTTTCCAATTGGCCTCAAGTTCCCCCGGGCTTTCACCGGAGACACGTCTGGTGATTCATCAAAACGAATCGATGGACAAACTACTCTCGGCTGAGGGATGCAAAATGCCTGAGACACGGATGCAAGCATGGATGCAACAAGGCAAACTGCGGCAGGTGATGGCTTGGATGAGCTGGCCCCGGATCCTTTGGACTTTGGGGACTTTGGGCTCTTGGGGCTCTTAGAGCGACTTGAGCTACGTGATCCCTTCCTTTTTGGGTTCTTGCCATTCTTCTTTTTGTTTTTATTGTCGCCACTTGCCGAACGGGCAGGAGTGGCTTGTCTTGGCTTACCAACCGAACCCTCAGGAAGGAATTTGCAATCAGCTCCCCTATCACATCTACCCTGCTTCCAAAATTTGCACATCTTCTTGCCTTTCCCCTTTGGCTTGGGAGATCCCGAACGATCAGTGGAGCGACCTCTGGTCTTGCTAGGCTTACGACTTCTGTCACGTGGCTTTGGGGTTTCATGCTTGTAAGTAAAGTTGTCTTTGCTACAGCCCCCCTTATTCCATGCCACACAATACCCCTTGGGGATAAAGCCTGTCTTGCCCTCGACTGCTGGAGCGGAGGGACGACCGGCACCTGATAGGCCTTTGGTTGGCCTCCAACCTTTCACGGTCAAGGTGGCGTCGCACAGCGGAAACAAGGAAACTATAGTAACTATAGGTTCTCTTTTCGGTTCCTTCATCAGCTCAATTTTTCTCATCATCGTCATTGGGGTCGTCACCATTCCCATCGTCACCGTCCGGAGGACCAGAACCGCCCTTGTTCTTTCTGGGCAACTTGCTGTTCTTATCCCCTTCAGGCTTCTTGTTGGGTTCAGGTGGAGTAGGAGGCCCACCGCCCCCATTACCTCCATCATCATCCCCTCCGTCCCCAGAGTCATGTCCGTCCGGCTCGTATCCGGGCTCGAAGTAGTCCATGTCATCAGGGCCTAGTTCGGTTGGAGAGTAACGGTTGGTCGGAGCCGGGGACCCAACCTTTCCCTTGGAAGGAATACCACTGCGTTTGCTAGCGGCCACCCCTTCCGGAGGGCGTTCATTGGTCGAAGACCTTGCAACATCCGATTCTTTCTTTACGTGAATTTGGACTCGGTACTTTGGATCATGATAGACAATCTCAATTCCATCATTTTCAAGAGTCTCAATATTCGATGGAGTAGAGACAATCGATGCTTTGGGGGTCGGAGGCATGTTCATGCACATTCGGAGGTGGTGCTACAGGCACAGCTTTGCGGGTTGGTGGAACGAACTCATAACCCGGATGTGCTGATGATGTGAATGTCTCGGCAGTAGTGGTCATGGCGGCAGTTTCAACAACTGGATTTGGATGTGCCTGGGCAAACTGGGAATCAAGCATGCTTTGCAACTTTAGGTTATGTTGCATTTGGGCTTGCACCATTTGTTCAAGTTGGGTGATGCGGTCATTTTGAACCCTTCTTTCTTCCTCAGCCTGCCTCTTGAGTTCAAGGATTTCCTGTTCTTTGCTGGAAAGTGATTGTCGGTGATTGGCATCAATGACAGGTTGGTAGGCTTGAATTTTCTCAGTCATTTGAGCTTCTTGGAACCTTACATGTTCGTGCGCCTCATGCTTTAAATTCTCTTGATATTGAGCACCCATATTCAAAAGTTCTTGTTCTTTGATTCTGATAGCATCAAGGGCCCTCTGACTTTCAATGCCCTCGCGGACTCGCAAAGCTTCCTTCAGTTCCTCGGTCTTGGCCGTGTGGACAGCTTCAGCCTGAGCTTCGGTGTGAGCCAACACCTCACGATGGCGGAGTTCGGCCGCTGTTTCCACAAGGCTTGTCATGACAGGGTCATGTGGATGGAGATGCACACTCTGCTCGACAAAGTTTACCTGAGGATTATCAACATGCACATTATGATGAAAAGTGTTGTGAACATTCATTTGGTTCAGCTGGCGAGTCGGCGGCCCACCCTCCCGAGCGGCTTGGGAAACAAATCCACGATGATTGAAACTAACATGAGAAGGCACAACTGCGTTACTCAATGGTGGTAAGTGTCGTCGTTCCCTTAAGCTTATTGATTTGTCGGAACCGGGTGGTGTGCTTATATCAATACTGAGACCACTAATGGAAGATATTTTCACTTTAGGCACTTAATGGAAATATGTACTTGCTTGAGCTTATCATAGAACTTATTTTAGCTTATTTTTACTTATTTTCACTTATTTTCTGTATTTTCTGAATTTTCTGAATTCTGTATATTTAAATATAAATAAATATATATATATATATATAATTCTGAATTTTCTGAATTTTCTGAATTCTTTATACTTAAATATATATATATATAATTCTGAATTTTCTGAATTGTCTGATTTTTTCTGAATTTTCTGAATTCTGAATTTTCTGAATTTTCTGATTTTTTTGAATTTTCTGAATTTTTCTGATTTTTTCTGAATTTTCTGAATTTTCTGAACTTTCAGATATTTTCAGATATTTTCAGATATCTTCAGATATTTTCAAATATTTTCAGATTTTTTTTCACAAATATTCGAATATATTTGATTATATCTTCATTATTATGTAATAAACTCCAATAAAAAATATAGTGAAACTTAACTCATTTTTTTTAACAAAAAAACAATTTAAACAAGATATAAGCAAGATACTAGCAACTTATCAGATGCTTATAAGTTCGTTAAGTGCCTAAAGTGAAAATTTCTTCCATTAGTGGTCTCAGTAGAGAATGGGGTGTCGGCGATAGGCAAGGTACCGGGATTTGCCATGGCGGCGTCAGAGGAAATACGCCCGGTGCCCTCGGTGGAAGAACCCGAGGGGGCAGACATTGCCTACCTAGAGAAACGGTGTTACGGCTGATAACCTGTTTGACAGATTAAACAGCCAAAAGCAGTCAGCATATAGTGCTTGTTTTCTTGAGCCAATGCAACACGGTAAATAACTATGATTAGTATGTACAGTGCATGATATGTACAATAAACAGATCATATATATGGAACTCCAACGACATCTTTGACTATGATGTCGTATGAGAAATTAAAGGTCAAGCCGAGATTTAAAGGATCCCAAATGTCATTTTCGGGAAGCTTCATATGCAGACATGTAATTGGAAACCTGTGGCACTGGAATGACGAAAAAATGTTGCTCTTCAAGAGCGACGATGCTGGTCAAACAATCAAACAACAATTTGAGCCAAAGAAAGTCAAGCAAGGGAGCACATGTTCTTTCTAGAATGTGGGCGGCAAATGATGTGTGCATAATCACAAACTACCCACTATACGAGCGCGCACACACACACACCCATGCGTGCGCGCGTGCCAAAAACGCGTGCACACATGTTGAAATGCCCACATTCCCCCTACAAATATTTGCCGGTAATGATGTGTGACTTCAGCGATGCACCGCTCACCCCATTTTATCTTCATGTAATTCATGGAATCATCTAATGTCATCATGTCATCTAGTGATCTAGGTCCTAGGTACACCATGGTGCATCTCCATAGCCGACACTCCGCGCTAGGTGCGGAAAAAAACACTGTACAGTGAAGGGCAGAAGCATGGCAACGATTCGCAGCCATGAGGCTTAAGTTGACCGCAAGCTCTGGAAGCAACAGACTATGATGAATCCTGGGTCTACACTACACACATCTACACACCACGCATGTCTTCACCTGCTCATATGATCTCATGTTTTATTCTTTGGCACCAAAAAAAAGCAAAACTACAGCTCCACACGCATTTGATTGATTCAATCGCGAAAAATATGGGATGAGACTGAAATGTGGAATGACTCAACGATCCAAGATTGTCTGACACTCCAAGAATCTCCAGGACAACCTTTGTGCTCTGAGCATTGCATCTGCACTCCTCATTCACTCGTCGCATGGAGTCCGAGTGATTCATCTTGGGTTTGAGGTGGATCTCCAGCACTTGAAGCCGAATGGGATGCACCAGGCGTTCCGGTCTGGCAATCTTCGCCTCAGTCATCTCAGAGGTTCAAACAAGCACCATGTCCGTAATGTGGTCAGCATGTCAAGGCAACAGAATTACACTGAAATACCATGACATCCGAAACCTTTTGAGAACGTTTGAAAGCCGTGCCATTCCTTACCCAATCAAGGGTTTTGATTAAGAGCTCTGGACAGATGGACTACCAGGGGGTGACTCCACTGGAAAAATGGCCGAGAAATTTGCAGAGATACCAATCTCAGTTGTGGTTGCTTCATCCATCTCTGAGGCCTGAGGCAGGCAATGTCACCCATGGACATTTTCATGAAGGGTTGAATGAAGGGCCACAATTTGACCTAGGGCCTACGCGTTTCCTACACGAGGGTCTGCGCGGGGCCTACGCAAAAGTCCGAACCGAAAAGGATTTCTGGAAACTTGTGCAATCCAGAACATCTAAACAAGCCCCTACGCGAGACTGCCTCCGCAGCCTCTCCTACGTTATCCTACGCCATATTATGCCTACGCAGGACCTACGCACGAAGCAGAATAGCCTACGCATGAATAATGTGAGTTCCTCAATCTAAATTCCATCATCTGGAGAAAAAACGCGGCTCAGTTGAAGAGTCACAAGCAGAACAAGATCATAATCATACCATTCAATATTATTTTCAATATTATTCAATACCACTCTCTGATTGTTTGGCGGATTTGCCTCAAACATAGATTGATCCTGATTGATCGCTCTCATGATGGGACAGAATCAAAACACAAAGTCTTAAGTGATTTTCTCACGAATCACGAACCAACGAGTTCAACAGGTGGCAGTAGTAGGATCTAGATGGATGCTGTAGTCTTAGCCGTTTTTTAGTGGTTATGGCAGTGCTAAAGATAGCTTTAGATAGCTACAGTGTAGCTACAGAAGGCTGGGGCGAGTGGGGCCAGCCAGCTGCCTGGCCACGTCGGTGCTTCTTGCTCACCCAATCATAGCCTTTCTGGATACCTGCGGCCGAACAGAGACCTATTTCAGGTCTTCTGCAAACTCAGATTCTTTCCAAACACTTCGACCATCCACAGGTATATTATGGTGTAATATGGTATAGTGATAACTCTGATATATATATATATTATACATATATATATAATCCCCAGCAGTCTCCAACAAACAAACACAAGACAGGTGCTTTCGATTGCTTCAACTGGGAAATGGATCTACAGTAAATATATGGTCTATGTAATGCCTTTCAGCCCTTTGAATAACGCCAGCAGTACCTTATGTCAAAGTCACTCAATGATGGGCTCAAACGGGTACACAGACTGCATCGTTGGCCAATTGTTGCAAGAAACTTTTAAAGGAACTTAACCATCCAAATCTGGTTGTAATTAATGTTGAAGCGTTGCCACAAAGTATAATTGACCTTGCAAACAGAGATCAAACTCACACTCGAATAAGTTGATGATCAACCCAACGCAATCCAACGCATATATTGTGGCAGTGCAGCAAGTCACCCCTGAAGACTCCCTCTCCAACTGCACAGCCAAGTACTGAATGAGCAGTTATTGTCAAAGCACCTGAGAACAAGCGTCAACATAGCGGCACCCTTCGCATTTCAAATGCTGGGGTTAATGTGGCATCTTGTCAAGGACCGTCTAATTCGTTCTCTGCCTGACAGGCCAAAAAATCCTATGTGCCCAGTCTAGGTGTACTGTTACTGTACTGGGTGGCTCCTCCCCCAGTCAGATTATCAGATTGCTTGACAATGCAAAAACCCTGACACAGAGCACCACGCCCACGCCAAGTGCACTCGCAGCTCCTGGTGTTGGGCTTGGGTCTCTTTGATGGACAGGACATGACAGGACATCCTGTTTGATAAAGTGAAGGGGGTTCTCAGGCAATTCAGGTCAAAGATTTGGTCGCGGGTGGCCGCTGAGTCTATCATAGCTGTGTCCAGAGTTCCCGAAGCGCACCTACGGGACCTGCAACTGCCGCTCCAGCTACACCTTGGCTCAAGACGAAGTTTCAGCAGGGATTGACAGCCTCTATATTTTGGCTCCATCAAGAGCTGCAAAAGTTCTAATGCCAAGGATCACAGACCAGCAGCTACTGTAGTGATGCGACTCTCTATAGCGTGCACTGTCTTCCTCAAGGCACATTCTCTGAACTGTACTTTAGAGGACACGAGATTATCATTTCAGTCAGGCATGGAACACCCTCTGGGCTGGACCAGGACAGAGGCTATCTCCGGAAAAAGTTTCAGCACTGAACTGCCACCAAGTCACCATTCGTCACCGCTGCAGCAGTAGTTGCAGCCGCCTTAGCACCTTATCAATTGACAATCTGCCGGATCCACAAGGAAGTGCCCTTGCTGCCCTACTGAAACTACAATATGCAAGGAACACACAAGTGTAGGCAAAATGCATCAGAATGCAGCAAAATGGGCGGATCTCGAAGGAAGGGATCCAAAGACAGATCGATCTTAGAAGCAGCTTGAACAGAGGAACGTGTCCCACAGCAAATATTTGCACGTCAATTGGTTGTTTTATCGAAGCAGGAAACCCAAATACGACTACGAATCCCTTTTTCATATTCGGACAAATGGAGAGTGTGCGTGTGTGCTTGCGCTGAACGTGTTGAACATGATGATGCAGTGATGCGTCCAACATCTGAAGCAGAAACACCGACTTTGCCAGGATCGCAAGAATCACCAATAGAATGAGACCATGAACATTTTTTTAAACCACAAAACTGGTCAAGAAACTGAGTTTCGGACCTGCAATGCCCTTGAAAACGCCATTGGCTGTGATGGCCTTATCATATGGCGACCAAGGCGTCCATAGAAATTCACGCACTTCCCAAGAAGCATCAAGTCCAAAGAGAGATTTGTTTGGATTGAAATAGAATGATATTAGATCATTGCATAGTACAATATACAAAAAAATGCAAATTGTCTCACAAAATCTCACAAGTCCATACAAACCCCCCAAAGGATTCAAAATGTCTGGCAGGTTCAAGCAAGGTGAATACAGATGGGATCTATTGCAAAATCCGTGGGGCAAGCATGTCAAAGCCAACCTGCATGACATCAGGAAAAGGGTCTGCACCCGAATCGATGCGTTCTACTAAGATACAAGCCACTCTTGCGCAACGACCAAGGGCCTGAAGCTGAGTCGCAATCCCGGTCTGGCATCGTCACACATGCCCTACCTCAAATATACATAATGCATTATCTCTACAAGTAGTATATCGCTAGCGCCACACGAAACCGAGGAAGTAACAAACAAAACAGGAATCGCACCGCAGACAAGCAGATCTACAAAATATCACAGGAAGAGGCACCACGAAGAAAAAACACACTGATGTTTCCTAAATGGTACGCCAGAATAGTTGTAATCTTTAACGGGGAAAACTTTGATAATATGCTTGAGGTCGGGGGGAGGTAGGAAACGCTAGCAGGGCGGTACTAATGCCTGACTGGAGACTGCTCAGTTGAAAGAGCAAACTGAAATAGGAGCGTCAAAAAAAACAAAAGGCAAGAACCAGATTGAGATCCAAACAGAGAAGGCGCTGATGATGATGATGATGATGATGATGATG
>Ga0126342_10011808_pt1 | contig 15593 bp, 13 predicted proteins | sample Cyp1metagenome_FD_92528 | JGI IMG/M metagenome (GOLD analysis project Ga0126342, IMG submission 92528) | Coral microbial communities from Lord Howe Island, Old Settlement Bay, Australia - Cyphastrea 1 metagenome | ecosystem: Host-associated > Invertebrates > Cnidaria > Coral ...
GATAGATAGATAGATAGATAGATAGCTAGATAGCTTGCTAGATAGATAGATAGATAGATAGATAGAGAGAGAGATAGATAGATTAGTAGATTAGTAGATCAATAGATTAGATAGGTAGATAAACAGGCAGACAGACAGACAGACAGACAGACAGACAGACAGACAAACAGATAGATAGATAGATAGATAGATACATAGATAGATAGATAGATAGATAGATAGTAAGATAGAAAGGATAGATAGATAGTAAGATAGAATGGATAGATAGATTGTAAGATAGAAAGGATAGATAGATAGATAGATAGATAGATAGGTAGATAGATAGATAGATAGTAAGATAGAAAGGATAGATAGATAGATAGATAGATAGATAGATAGGTAGATAGATAGATGGACAGATAGATAGATAGGTAGATAGATAGATAGATAGATACATAGATAGGTAGGTAGGTAAGTTAGGTAGGTAGGTAGGTAGGTAGATAGTCAGAGAAAGAGAGAAAGAAAGGGAGAAAGAGAGGAGACCTCAACCTCCTGTCGGTCCATCAGTGGCTTCGCTCTGCCATCCGTGATTCACAACAGCCAACCTCTCCTATAGGTTTCCTATTTTTGAAACTTCCGCCACCGCCTTGTGCGGTACTACTGGTATCTATGAATTGTTGTTATAGTCACAGATAACCAGTACTGTCAACAGCCCATTTTACAAAATGAACCCGTTTTTTTCGAACGAATTTGAATAAAAAGTGCGAGGTTTATCCATTCTTCTTTGAACATGGAGGCCATGTTTGATTGATCTCCCAACATTGGCAGTACTAGACCCTCCAAGTACCCCAAACAAAACCCAATGTTTAGTACTTTTACCATTTTTGGGTTGTATTTGGAGGGTGTATTGCTGAAGCTGCATGAGATCGCTGAAATGTCGCCAGATTTCGGGCCAGATGTATAAATTTATCCAGCGCTTTGGACCAGGCATGATCGTAAGCCGCCAAATTAATCCAATGCCACCCCCAAACAAAACGTGTTGCGGCGTTGCGATGGGATCCACAATTTGAATACAGATCCGTGTCTACTGACAGCGAGAAGGGGTATGAAAACCGTGATTCTCAACACAACATCAAATAGAGAAGTCTTGAACTTGACACAGATATTGAAATCAACACCCCCATTCCAAAAACAATAAAATTGACAAGTAATTGAGCTCTAGTTTCTTAAGTTTATTAGGAGTCAATCCTGTCCTATCTTGGCGTTGCTAAAACTGATTGTCACAGGGTGGATCCGGCGGGTCTTCCGACAATAAGCCCAATGATTTTGCCCCCCTAAGCGTGAACATATTAATGACTGGTATATAAAGGGCTTTGATTGGAGAAAATCACGGAAAAGTTGCTGAAAACAAATTAGCTCATCGATGGTTTATGATAGATTTCAATAGTTCCATGGGGAATTTTAGGCATCACCTTCGTCTGCTTTCTCCTGCTCATCACTTGAGCAGTCAAAACGCAATTCCATGACAGGTAAAAAAAAGGGATGCCCATCATGGATGATAAACATTAGGCAACAGGCTTTGATTCTTCGCAATTCACATGTTGCAAACAGATGGTTCCCTTCGGAAATCATCTACACATGCTGGATGTATTGATACCTATGTGAAAGTTTACTAGATGGTTGTGTTATCTGTGAATGTTATTCCCAATTTCTCCGGCGATTTTGCTGAGGTGCTACCGTCTGCCAAATGCTGCAGGGCGGATTGCAATACCTGAATTCAGCAAGGGGCCTGAGGTCGGAGCCCAAAATAACCTCGTTGAACATAGCTATGGAAGCCATGGCCCATGTTCGGATCCCTACCAAAAATGGAGATGCTCCATAGCAAAACGGTGAAAAATTACCCAAGGGTAGGATGTTTGTTTCAAGTTCGGAGGGTGAACCAACATGTTTATGATTTTTCATGTGGTAAACGCTATATGAAAGCCTAGGGCCTAGATTTTAATGCTGGTAATTTCACGGGGTAAACCCCAAAACAATAAACCATCACCAAATGGAGGTGTCCGCCTTCGATGGTGACTATGGTTGCGCAATGCCTCATGGAGGGTAAACCCAACAATCAACATCCAATTTCGGAGGGATTATACATTCTATACATCTTCTAGCAGACATTTTCTGGTGATGCTGGGCATGGCGGCATGACTTATGATTGGCTTTACCACATTTACATTGCCAAAGCTCAGGGGACAAAGCCTACCATCCACCGTATGTGACTCGCTGGACGGTTGCGAAATCCGATAAACCACCAACCTTGGATGGTTGAAACCTGAAAAAAACATGGGATGTTTACCATCTATCGATTCGTGGATTTCGCAACCATTCACCGTATGTTGCTATATGTTGCTGTTTTTTTTCTGAACGTCCAAGTTTTTGAAGTATTTCGTGATGCTTGGCCTACAGATTGCCCCAACAGTTTCCACAGATTTGCAGATGCTTTATAGGAACCTCCAAAGATAGAAACGTGAATTATCACTATTTCTGCAATTTCAGTAGGAATTTACTTTTCTATTGTTTGTGGATATGTATATATATATATACTTTTAGTATCCCTTCCCAAGATGTTTTATGGTCAAAAACACATGTGGAGATGAAGCCTAGCTCCAAAAGAGGTGTGCCAATATGAATGGTTAGCAACATCAAATTTTGTACAGTTATGGCCCTTAACAGTTGTAAATGGGATTACAACTCCTAGGTTAAATATCAAATTCCAGTTATAACTGTTGAGGCCTATAACTGGCTATAACTGTAGGTCCTATACCCAAGACATTCTCAGGATTTCCGTGCTACAGATTTTAAAAATATCAGGCGTAGTTGGCTATCTAAAAACTATATGTTTTTTGCTGATCATGTGAGAAACTGTTTGCTTCCATAAAACCATTGCAATCATTGTTGCAGAGTCATGATTTCAACATTCATTGGGTTGCAGAGCCATGACCTTCGCTTGCGCATCCCAATTGGCCCGAAGTTCAACATCAAATAGACCCGTGTTTTCATTGTTCAATAAGTAAAAACCCAAGCCATATATGTTGAACATTGTTGAACCACAATACACATTAATTATTATGAAAAATATGCTTCGATATTGTTCACACCACTGATGACTCCTGGTCTGCCAATCTCCAAGGGGGTTGCTACATCCCAGTTAAAAGGATATAATATATATTTATATACACTGTATATATATATCCACAAAAACAATCACCCCAAATTGCTAATTCTACATGTCAATGGACAACCCACTATTTAGTTTGATGTCTTTTTTCCCATCGAACTAAACCACCAAGTTCGGGGATTTCCCAGCCTCCTTTCTTTACAGAAGGATCAATACCCAAGTTGGTTAAATCCAATATATACTGTACATATGTCATTTCTATTGCCATTACATTCCCATTACATTCCGATGATATTCCCATTATATCAGTTATTCTATTTCCTACATATATATTATATATATATATATACATATATATATACTACATATATTCCCTGAAAAATGGGGCCTTTCTTTTGTTGCTGAACAAAAACAGTAAGTCCCACCGCGAAAACATCACCCGCGCTTCACCATGCCCAGCATCTCTGAACTGGGCAAATTCAGGATCTGGATGATCACCTTGGATCCATGATGAATTGTGAATCAACGTGAGATCCCCCCGTTGTGACGTTGTATGATTCGTGTTGAAACTCCATGAAAACCCGTTACCCCCCAAAAAAAACATAGTTTCTGTATACAGTAATAAACCTCATTAACTTCATAAACAATACTTATATATATATGTATACATATACAGCCTATACAGCGATTTAATATAGTTATATCTACATATATTCTTATAAACCTTAGTTGACCAAGGTATGTTTACCAATTATAGCGGCCCCAACTTGTAACTTGTTTCATAAAGATTCAGCTGGCACGCCATACGACAACTTACGAATGACTTGGCGCTGGGTTTACTACAGTACTTAGTACTAAGACATCTCACAAATCCACTAATCATATCATATATCTAATCATCATGTTCCCTCTACTATAGGATGGCATATATATATAGAGGTTTCCTAAGTCATGGGGCTACCCCCACATCATCCAAAATTCGACCATTTTCTTGAATTGAGACCTATGGTGACTCACTCGACAATTCACCATTTTGAGAAAACCCATGAAAGCCCAAAATGCTCCGGCTATAAATTCCCCTTTAATTTCCACAAAGTTACAGGGATCATATCTTCACCATTCACCATTCACGCCCAAAACGCCAGGACACGTCCAGCCCATTGATGGGACACGAACATGGTTCGCCCCATGCCAGGTCTATAGCGCTGCAGTTGACCTGAGGCTCGGAGCCAGATTGTGGGAGAAACTCCGAGAAACCATGGAGCTGTTGAGGTGGTACGCTCTGGTAAACATACAAAAAGCTATTGAAAATGGCCATAGAAATAGTGGATTTATCCATTGTGTAAAAATGGTGATTGTCCATAGTTAGGTTAGTTTACTACGTTTATATAGTCAACGTCTGGCAAAAATGGGTGTATCATGTGAAGGTGTGTGCTTGAAGATCTTGAAGCTTCCTACTGTATCACTAGAATTTGCCCAGGAATCCAGGAAAAATCCCGAAACTTTCCCAGAACTTGGCCACGAACGTGTTGTTTTCCAGAGAATTTCACCAGTGACATGATGACATCGGCCACCATCACAGCATGGGAACGTGGCATGGGCGAGCATCAACCAATAAACGTAACCCTGGTAAATTTCCAACTTTTTATCCATTTGGAATCCATTTATACATTGGCAGTGACTGGTTGGTGGTTGACCTACCCCTCTGAAAAATATGAAAGTCAAATGGGATTATGACATTCCCAATATATGGAAAAATAAAGAATGTTCCAAACTTGACATGTTGGTTTACCCATTTAGTTATATTCCCCAGGAAGCTTCGCCAACTTGATGTCTTATTCACAACAAACATAGACTTATCAACCAGCAACCATAAAGGTGAAATAACTATAAGTTGGCTTCTGAGTCGGCTCAAACCGTCATGTTTTGTATGGATATGTCATATGTCATGATATGTCATGATATGTCTACCGAACCCCAATGAAATATGAGTTCAAAACCCAATTTCGCCAACATAAACCAATTCAAAATCCCTGGTTTTGGTGGTGATATCCTGGTTTTCACTGGAGAAATCTTGGCTCGTTGATTCTCTAGCTGTTTTTTCACATCCACACGAAACATTCCATGAAAAAAAACATAAAATGGTTGAATCCTCGTTGATTTTCCAATTTTTAGTGGGTGAACTTTCATAAACAAAATAGTATCACCTATACAAAGCAGCAAAACTATGGGGGGCACCACCACGAATCCAGCCTTTTTCTGTCCAAGTCGCCTTTGCGTAGCAGCTCTTCGTGGCATTCCACCACAGTCATCGTCATCAAAAGCTTCAGTGACACCACGTACCTGCGGCGTCTAGTTTGGGGGCAGCAGCAGGTGATTCACGAGGGACGATTTAAGCAGCGACAAATCAATATTTATATTATACCTTCCAGTAGGTTGGAAGATTAGTGAAACCACTAAACATGGGTTATTTTCAGGGTCTATGTTGATTTACCAGAGGGTAAACCACCAAAAAATGGAACAATAATCCCAGTTGCAATAATTACAACAAAAGGTATAAGACTTAGTAAACACGTATATTACAAGATGGTGTCCACCAGATGTGATTAGGTTTATAACCCCAACAAATACAATGTTTATAATTACAATAAACCCTAGTTATTGGAGTTGCAAATCAACTTAGTATAACTTAGCTACCTAGGGGACCCCACCTTGCAGAAACCCCCAAACAGATACAGTAGAACAATAATTCATCACTATTTTAGTAGGATCAATGACTTGACTCTGCATCGTTACTGTAACCAACAAAGACTAGTTTTGAGTGATTTGTAATGGGCAAGTTGGTTTATAACTAACTTACCGGAGGATACCGGAGGTTGGAATGGATATAGCTACAGTTGGGGGTGAAGATGCACCAAAATATACGGTGGGGGGGGCACAATATTGGAAAATGGTTTGATAAAGTCATATCATATGTGTATATATATAATATTATATAATATATAAAAAGAGAGCAACCCAAAAAGAAGAGAAAAGTAAACCACATTTGCTGCTTTTTTCATTTTTGATATGGGGACTTGTTCACCCAAGAGACATGGGGAAATCCTGGGTTGAACCGTTCGGTGACGTGGGAGACTGGGCTATGTCCGCTCGAGAATGCCATGCACGAATATCGCAACACAGTTGTAGGACTCGTTGATACACCTCAAGTGAGATAGCACCAGAAACATGCCCTAAGGCAAATGAACATGGAAGTAGGAACAAAATATGAAAATCCACCTGGTTGCTGCTTTCAATCCATACCCCATACCCAATATATTGCTGCAATGTGAGGCCCCCCCCCAGTTATCTTTGTTGGTTCTTCACCCCTTTAGCCATCCTTACTGTATATCTTCCGTAAACGGAAAACTATATCATCGGAAAACTATATCCACCGTTTGCAGCGTTTGGATATTCTGACTTTGAATGTTCACCAACAGAATCCCAGGAGCTGTGCTAAACATAGGGGTGAACTTCCAGTGGTGACCTGAGTTTCCCGCTTTTTTGGGGGGGTTGAGGTCAAACCACCAACAAAATGAAGTCCCCGAGTGGTGGCTGCGGGATCTTGCAAGGTCACAGAAAAATCACCTGGGGCAAACCCCAGTTTGACATCTTCTTTGCTGCTTGAATCCCAATCTTACTTGCTTAAATTCACCATATGTTGCTTAAAATTATCCAGGCTTTGCTCGGAAATAAGCAAACTCAAACCAGTTGTGGTTTCGGTCTTGAAATAGAGTGCCCCAATCCCATCACTAATCATCATTTTGCCTATCAAAATTGCCATATCTTGGGGTAAACCATGGCCAAGCATATTTTCAGACTCACCCAAGTATCTATAGTATTTAAAGTATATCCCATGACATATCGCATACATTCCTATATCATATGAATTCCCCATCTTTCTCTACCATTCATGGTGCCCTCAAAAATCACCTCCTCTTTGATCAGCTGGGCGCATCGGAAAGCTGAGGGATTCGTCACTGGTGGCGGCCTGCGTGGGACCGTCGTGTGGGGCGAAGTTGGTATAACTCAAAGAAAATAGGCTCTATACCAACTATACAGCTAAATATTAGTGTATATACCGTACCTATATAATCCTATATATATACCATGGTTGGATCTTCAATATATCAACTGTATATATGAATAGTATATCCAACTAAGTTGTTATATTGGTATAATATGAATACAGCTCATGGGTGGTTATATACACCTATATATATATAACTAGAAGGTACCACCTTGTATGTTGCAACATGGGGAAAAAAAACATTCCGATGCAAGATTCTTAGACGGATGACCGTGAAATGATCGAAGAACGGCGGAGTTTCATCGTGCCCAGCCACCAATGGGGTCATCTTTTGGACTGAACCATCCATTTTTTGAGTAATATTATGACAGTCCCAGCAGGATACTCATACTTCAAGGGTCCAAACATGTTATCTCCAAGAAGAAAATTTAAATACTTACTGATCTTACTGGTGCTAAACGCAGGGAGTGGATGGGAATGGGGGTTGCTGGGATGATTATTGATAATTATTGTGGATCATTCCCTCATTCCCTGCTAAGCTGAGCCAAATGCTCTGTGCAACGATGTGCCGCCACAGCCAGGTTTTTACAGGACGCAGTCGCGGCTGTCACAGCGTTGTGAAGTCCGGAGGGTCTGGGCCTCTGGGCCCTGAACTCTCCGAAATCAGCTCGAAATCCCCTGCTATCATAGATGATCATAAATTATCATAGATGATCATAGATTCCATCAAGATTCTCAAGTCCAACAGATCATCCGAAAACATCAAGGATTTTTGTCTGGTTCCTGAGCTAGGGCTTATATACATAGGGGATCCTGGGGGGGTGGAAATATATACCTAGTTTTTTGTTGCCCTCAATTTGGGTTGATCCGTTGAAAATTCCGTTGCAAACAGCTCGAACTCCATCCTTTTTGTCCTGCCTGTGATCGCCAGTCTTTGCGCACGCGTTCGGCATACTGCTCCAGGCCACTGGCTGTGCTGGCCTTGCTGTCCGAGCGACGCAGGGAAGCACCTCAGCGACGTTGTTTTCTCACGGATTGTAACAATTATGGCCCAACTAACAGCATCTAACAACTATAAAGGGATATAAATGGGATGAATTATAACTCAGTTGGTTACCCTCTGGTAAACTAACATAGCTATGGAAAATGGCCATTTATAGTGAGTTTTCCCATGAAAAATTGTGATTTTCCATAGCTATGTTGGTTTACCAGAGGGTATATATCATGAAATAATCCCATAACTGTTTTCTGGGCCATAACTGAGGATCGTGTCACTGGGCTAAGTTCACCCACTGTTTTTGTTGTTGGAGCCCAGTTAGAGGACTTACGATCACCATGGTTATTAACCACTTACTATATGGGATAATCCTCCAAATAACCACCAAATGGGATCATCCTCCAAGTAACGTTGCTTTTGAACTCTGAAATTGTTGTATGTTTCATTTTTGAGGGCTTATTAGGTGATAACTATATATATATATATATATTTAGATCTGTGGGTAATAAATAACTAGCTATTCTGGCTAGGATTTAGGATATTTATGGTGTAGATTGGAGATTGATGTAGATGTTGTTAGATGGTAGATGGAGTACTATAGGACACTCACTATTTATCCTATTGGTTCCACGTTGGGGCCCCATTTCACACCTAGAAAATACAACATCATTGCCTCACATTGTGGAAGTTGCTACCTGGCCTTGTCTAAATGGATCCACTCTGCTCAAACCACCTGTGGAATTTTCACCATTGCCTGACCATTGCCATGTTTCATTGCGGGAGGTGCGGGAGGACTCACTTGGCGGAGCAGTTCCAGTTTGGATTGGATATCTATCCATAGTTACACGGAGTACATCTCAATTTATGTGGAGTTATTACATGTTATTACCTTGAATATAACTTTGAACCATATTTTTTTTATTACCCACTTTATTATATGGCAATTACATGTTATTAGTTATTACCATTATAATTCTACCAGAGTCATACCTATCAGACTTCTGCACCCCCGGATCACGTTGGATCCCAGGCGCCATTCATGGCCGCGGCCCTCGCCTGTGCCCGAACGTGCTCAACTCACAGCCTCGCCTCGCCCTAAGTCAAAACGCTGGTTTTGTATAGCTGTATGGTGATTCCCCCATGCAGTATCCAGTCATGACTGGTAAGTTCAGGATGGCAACTTGACAAAAAAAAAGATGTTTTTTCACAACCAGTCGTGTTTCTTGTTTTGGACGAAAAAATAACTGCAACTTTGGAGCCAATGGGTGCTGTATGGCCGACCACAGCTTGAGCCAACGTGGCGGTTTTGGTGGGGTTGGCAAGTGGGGCTTCCATGTTTGCCACAAGAAACAAACGAAATAGTATGACAACACTGCACATACCCACAGACGTACATATTAGGGGGTATTCCGGGGGATGGTATCATATTTACAATGTGGGCCCCCCTAGTTATAAATTGGTTTATAAACCCCATTAACTATAGATATATCTACAAGAAACCACAGTTATTGAAGCTATTGGCACCAACTTAGCTAACGAACTGGGGCACCACATTGTAGTATATATGATGTACCATTATCCAGAACCAGGTTAGCCTAGCACGGAACCACGAAAAACCAGGATTCCGACGGAGTTTTGTGAACTTGGCTTCCGCTGAAAATAGATCAAAATTAGCAAGAAAAATATGGGAAAATGGTGATTGATGGTGATTAATGGTGATTTAATGATGGTTAATGATGATTAATGATGGTGAATATCTACTGGTTGATGGTTTCAACATGTTTCAACCTACCCCTGTGAAAAAAAGAAAAAACGTCAGTTGTTCACCTTCTTCCCATATGGAAAGTCAGAAAATTCCATGGTTCCAGTCACCACTCAACCGGGCCTTCCAGGTCTCTGAAAAGCTGTAGGGATGGCAAGCAATGCATAGTTGGAGCATGTTGAAACCATACAGTTTCAGAGGTGGTGATCATCTCATTTTCCTGGTAAAATCAAGTAAAATCTCCATGCTATGGCTTGCTCAACCAACCAAAGCAATTTATTATCATTGTTCGTCCTATAGTTCGACAAATTTTGGAATGAATGATCCCCAAAATCGTCATTTAACATTTCAAGGGGGCGACCAAATAGAGTCAGAACTCGATACCCGCTACGACGGCCCTGGTAGCACCTCAGACCCTTGGTCATCGTCTCTCCATCTGGCACCTCTACGGTGCTGCTTTGCGTTGGACGTTTGGTTGAAAATACGCCAGGAAAATGTCAGACCTATCTACAAAAAACATCCAAAAAACCTAGTTACTCTAAACTAAACCAACCGAGCGATTCCGATCACGGTCCTAATCCATCCAACACCGAGTTATGGTAGGTTTCTGGTATAGGGTCTGCAATCAACATCAATCAACTAGATTACAACCCAGGTAGCACCTATGATCTATGCCTATATTTAGCAAGCCCCCAAAGCCAAATGTAGAAAAGTAGTTGATCGAATCCTAAACTAGTGACAAATTGAACCCTGTCTGCCTGCATCTAACTTTGGGATACATTTGGGGGTACTGTACTGCTTAAACCACAATGTGGTGCCCCCGGTTGTTACACTTCCATTTGTTGGCTTGTGCTATCCGATAAATGCCACTTGGTAGCGAACTACCCACGGCTCATAAGTAGATTGGTTCACCCTGGTTACAAGTGGGATAGGTAGGATTCATCCACTGTTAACTAGGGTTATAAGGTACTTACGATCCGTGAGATGAGCCGCCAAGCATATAGATGTATCATCCAGCAAAGCTCTGTCACGTATGGATGATTTTCCCAGCTGTAAACCACCATTTCTAGGGACGTGTTGATTGCCACGTACCACAGGGATCCACTGGGCATATGATCTTAATTGATCTTATATGTGGGTTGTATGTGGGTTATAATAAGGCAAATTTAAAACATCACACCCACACCTGAAAATAACTGTTTCCTAGCCACCAGTTGGGGATACTAACCACATCTATATAATATCTAACCATATCTAACCATCATTCCAGTGACGTCACAGTGTACATGGGATATAGGTCACCCCAGCCGTTTCCCACCTTCTCCGCCACTTGCTTTGCCGCCTCCACAACCGCCACAGCAGCCCTGGCGAGCCAGGCACCGAACTGGGGACGAACTGGGATGAAACTGGGGGCTGATTTCGGTTCGATGGGTTTTTGCAACCACAAACTTCGATGAAAAGTTAAAAACCTGGAAATATGATGCTTCTATGCAATATGTGTAAATCTATGTAACCCGTGCACATGTTCACCCCAGTTTTGTTGGGAACAATTTCCACATTCTGCACGTCAAAGAGTCTTGGTCAAATTCCCACGTTTGCTAGTCATGGCGGCTGCTAATCCCTTGCTGCGAGTCAGCCTCCACGTCCAACTCAGTTCCATCCCTACCACTAAAAACCGTTCAAACAAAAAAACCTTACAAATGCGGCTACCATCCACAGGTTTCCATCTGGTTGCCATCTGGTTGCCATCTGGGAATCCAACATGGCCATGGAACATTGCCATAATGTGAAGGCTTACTCAATAAAATCTATCAAATATTGCATTTGTTCATGGCAAACCGATTGATTACCAGAAGCTATCCCATTTAAAAAAAAACACATCATCAACTTCTATCCCATGAAAAAGTCCCAGAAAGCGTACTTTTCCTGGCGATATGCCCACGATGTATCGTAATTAACATGGTGAATCTTAGATACCTGCCAACAAAAACAGCCTTTTTAGCTGGTATAGTACATATTTCACCATTGATAGCAAAAAATTAAACTACTAAACTGTCTAACAGTGGGGTTGAAGGGAAAATCTAAGCCAGAAACCATGCTTTTCCACATGAAAAAGTCCACGGTCGACTCTGCAGCGCCTCTGGAGATATCTCTGGACAGTTTTCGCAACTTCGGCCTGGGCCGTGGAAGATGGGGGAAAAAACGTGAGGATTGGGTGGAAAAATGTTACATATTCCTGAAACAAATTTAGCCTGTGGTGAACATATGAACCTATAGCAATAATTGACAAAAATGAGGATAGAACTTCATTGAAATACAAGCAGCAAGAGTGTGGTGATTTCATGTGGATTTAGTCAGTAAAAACTGCGTATAATCATTATAATCATCCTATCCCTTTGATCAGGTAAATCACGTTAAATCAGGTGAAATCAAGTAACATCATTTCAAATGGAGCCCATGAACAGATCAAATCACATCACCAATCTGCCATGGTTTCATCCCCTACTGTTTACTCTAGTTTCTGGTGGGTGTTAAATATCAGATGCAAGGTGGTGCCCCCAGTGATGTGAATGTTGGTTTATAAACCATAATAAGCATGGATATATCTACCATAAACCATAGTTATTGGAGTTACAAACCAACTTAGCTAAGTATGGGGAACCACCTTGTGCTTCATATTTAATTAATTAGCATATTCCCCCCATCTTTTCCCATTGGCTCAAACGTATTAAAATTGTGATACCTTAATTCGAAGTTCCATAGTTCCTCCATAGCCAACAAGAATGCCTGCAACCTCCTCAACCAAGGTTTACCACGCACTTAGCTTACCAGCGCTTGGCGCTTACCACCTATCATTGTTTTCCCCAGTGAAATCCTAGGCAAGACGGCAAGACCCCCGTTGTTTGCAGGCTTGATCTCGACCCCCGAATAAACATCTGGTTTTTGGTGGAGCTGGCACATGAAATTACCGGAAAAATAGATGTGAATTCAATGTTTTGTTTTTCCATTTTTGTTTGCATGTTCGTGTTCTGTGCGTGAAAATTCCTTTATGCTTATGATCAACTGACTTGGAGGATTGACCTCTGGTAATTTGTCAGTATATCATCCTTCAATCCCATTGAGATTGAGATCAATGCAAATCCCATGAAAATCTATAAACATTATTGGGTACGAGTAAGGTTTCTTTTCAGCACCAAAGAATGTCAATCCAATAAAATCCCCGTCGAATCATGTCGATTCTCATCTAAATAAACATAAATCCCATTAAAACCCATTGGAATGCGTCACGTGTTAGGCCCATAGTTTTCCACTATAAATAGAAAAAAACATTAAATCCCAACAAATCCTATGTATTCACCAAATGTAAAATCATGAAAAATCTAAAAACATGCCATGGCATGCTTACATTATTTCTTACTTCGAATTGTTATGCATAAATTTCCTCTAAGTGGTGAATCTTTGGCGTCTAGAAGCCTAGTAGATGGGTTGCGAAGCATACACCCTCTGAACGTTCCCAAAAGACGTCCTTTCAAAATCTAGAGGCATGTATGCTATGGTATGTTTCCACTTGATATTTTGACGTTTTAGCAAGGCTCACAGCCGTGCAATGGCTTCTAGGAGCCTCTTGGTTGCCAGATATTGGAAGAAACCCATGTTTCAGATTGGTACGGAAAATAAATTAAAATAACTTACCCATATGCGAACCATCGTGCTGGTATATTTACCTACAAAACTTGGTGATTTCGTTCGGGCAAATGTTGGGATTCATATTCCAGCACCATGGTTCGCATATGGACAGAATTCTTGCCCCGGACCTCTTCAGGTCCAGACATCTCACCGCAAGTTCAGGAAGCTACTATATATATAAACATCATCTTTTAATATATATATATATATAATATATATACATATACAAATGATGTAATATGTATATAATATGTATAATATAAATATATACATATATATATATGCAAACATATTATATATATATATATATATATATGTATAATATAATATCTAGTACCGAATGTTAATCGTAAACAAACGTGGATATTGTTGAGTATGATACTTGCTGAATCGGCATTGACTTTCAGAGGCATCCTGACTGCCTCGTGCTCCGGCCTTTGAGCTGGCTTGCAAACCCGCCGGAGCATGCCGGAGCATCCTCCATCATCATCCCCTCTCAGTTGCAGGTGCTTGCTTAGAACTTCGTGCAAGTGGCGGATGCGCGCGTCTTTCTGCCCAGCGGTTGGGTTTGCCGAGCTGACGGAGCTCGCGGAGGACGGTGCGTTTGTTGATGAAGTGAAGGCCTCCAAGGACAGACGACCAAATGAACATGGAGGCCTTCGCCAAAATTGTCGATTGCAGCGTCAATCCCCTTCGATTCTCCATGATATGGAGGTTTCCTAAAGACGGGGTACCCCATGGTACCCCCAGTCATCATCCATTTTAGATTGGGATGTTCCATGAAATAAACCATCCAGCTATTGGGGTACCTCCATTTTAGGAAACCTTTATTTCTTTTTACCATGCCTCAAGCCCCCGTTCAACCAAGGTGCCATATCTTGTAGCGGGGGGGCCGCCATGGTGAAGCCGCTTCAGGCACCAAAGGTTATAACTATATTTTTTTCTATCGATCCATTGATTTTGAAGGTTACCCTTTGGTAATTTAGCAGTTTATCATCTTTACGGGAATGTATGGAATATATACATTTTTTGGGTTAGCATAACTGGTTGAAATCTATAGATACAACAACATAATAACTAAATGTTTATCTACATAATGATTTGAGTTTTATTTGTGGCTTTCAAATATCATAAATCTATGGGCATTTCTATGGGTACCCAGAACTTATAGAAGAACCAGGAAGTCACAAACAGGCTATTTAGTTCTTGGTGAAAGTATTTGAATTATACAGGCTATAGGACCATTTTATGGGGTAGTAATTCATTTTGGATTCGGCTAAACAATTTCATGGAATGCTTTTTTGGTGCAGATCTTGCTTCTCACATGTCCATTCAAACGAGTTTCAAAGCTGTTGAACCATGATTCTGAGACAAAACCTTTCAATAAATCCCAATCCAAAGTCAAGGCCATTCTTATATCATTATGAGATGTGTCCCCAATCCTGACCATCAGATTCCTCGAGCAATTCTGGGCTCGGCGGTCGCTAGAATTCGATATGGGAATGGCTCAAGATCGTATACCTTGTTTTTTTTTGATGTGGTAAACCCAACAATAAACCATCCCCAAGTCATCACAATGATAAAACGGGTTGCTAAGAAGCATAATTTATATCATTGGGTTTCCAACCATTACGACATTAAATTACTACGAATAACACCCCATCAGTATGCCATTTGTGCGGGCCCATTGGTAAGCCATTGGTAGCACCGCCCCGCGATTCACGAGCTTGTCCAGTCCGATTTCCAAGTTACATTTGGTGCTGCTCCAGCTCGTTAGCTAAGTTGGTCTAGAATTCCAATAACTATTTGGTGAATGGTAGAAATATCTATACTGACATAACTATGGTGAATGGTAGAAATATCTATACTGACATAACTATGGTGAATGGTAGAAATATCTATACTGACATAACTATGGTGAATGGTAGAA
>Ga0126342_10011809_pt1 | contig 15593 bp, 17 predicted proteins | sample Cyp1metagenome_FD_92528 | JGI IMG/M metagenome (GOLD analysis project Ga0126342, IMG submission 92528) | Coral microbial communities from Lord Howe Island, Old Settlement Bay, Australia - Cyphastrea 1 metagenome | ecosystem: Host-associated > Invertebrates > Cnidaria > Coral ...
CAAGGGCCCTTGTGAACCCAAATGATTGCGAGGCCTTTCATACAAGCAAGTGGTGACATGTCACGTAGTGAGCATGACCCTGACATGTCACGTAGTGAGCATGACCCCACTGACTTTCATATGCCATGGTCAACTTGCAATGGGTTAATACGGTTTATGGTCATCCATTCCATCATTGGAATCCTTGTGCTGGGTGTGTGTGTGTGTGTGTGGGGAGGGTATATAGAGAGATCCCTATTAATGGATTGATGACCCTCCCCCAATATGGGTATTATATAGTATTATTTTACCCACCTTTTGACCATGGCACATACTCATTCAGCTCCCATCATTTCATGGCTGTAAGATCTTCAAACATGGTCTATATTTTGAAACATGTTGAAACATGTTGAAACCACCACCAGCAGCATTTTTGATACAGCTAGCAGCTTGATACAGCGACATCTGCTCAGGGGTGGCAGCCACTCACCGACCAGCCAGCCAATCTTGCGCCCAGAAACAATTGGCGTGCTGCGGGTGGAATCTGCATAAAGTTCCGCCACCTCAGAGGCTCTAGCAGCATATAGCAGAAACAGCAAAACGCATACTGCAGATGTGCAAAAAACAGAAACTGCAAGCAAAATCTATATGTTACCTACAATTCCCAAGCTACTGAGCCCTTGTTTGGAACATCTGTGAGGCATCTGTTCAGAAAACCAGAAACCCCAGCCAGGTCACATGACATCTGCTGCATCCAAGTCACTGTCGCGGTGGGAAAGATTATGAAGTCCTCACCCAGGCACCTCACCAGCAGAATTTTTCGGCACAGCTGGAACGGACCGTTCAACTGGTGATGTGGTCGCATCTTAGCATTGTCATGGTGAGAAAACTTCTGGTTGGTTGTTTCAACCATTTTCAACCCCTCTGAAAAATATGAAAGCCAGTCAGTTGGGATGATTATTCCCAAATATATGGAAAGTCATCAAATTCCATGGTTCCAAACCACCAGCAAAATCCCCATTAAGCCACCATTAATCCCCATTGAGCCACCATTAATCCCCATTGAGTCACTATCAAACCACCATGAAGCCACCATTTGTTTGTTCCATTCAACCTCCAGGATCCACCCAGATCGATCGCCTCCGAGTGTGCTCTTGGATGGCCACCAACAGCTTCTCTTGCGCCAAGCCCTGGATCAACAGACGGGACTCCCACAGGGGGATAGCATGAGACACTGAAACACCATGAAATAAATGGTGAAATACCACGAAATCCCATGGATCCGAAAATTTTGGAATCCTAGGAACCATCATGAACCATCAACTGCTGGTCTTAAATTCATTTCAGCAGGCTGTTGGAAGGGAGCTAAGTGTCAAGAACAGCAAACTGCAAGGGAGTGGTTTGCAACTCAATGAGCCTCCTTTCTCATTTCCTACAGATGTTCAACAGAGTGTCCCAACAATCAGAAAAGCCTGTTTTGTACTGTGAGTTCGACGCAAGAGCTGTTCTCAACTGCCAAATTTCGGCAATATTCGGCAATCCTGCCTTCAATAGCAGCAAGTAATGGAAGTAATGAAGCTGGCTCCTCTCCTGTGAGTGCATTGCAATTTCTGATGTCAATGTCACAGCTGCTGAACAAGAGACCAAAAACACTCACGGCGGTCATGAAGCAGCTTGCGTAAAACTATCCGGTTCTGCATGCATCTGTTTGAAACCGTCCATCCCACAAGATCTCCTCGTAATTGTTGGGCATGGGCTGCAAGTGTGGCATCTCGTGCTGAACCTTAGCAACGTTACCCATTGGACAGAACGAGGTCCACGATTCGGTCGCTGGTGATGCACTCTCCCTCCCCAAAAGACCCCTCCTTCAAAAACACGAAATCCTCTCTTCAGATGGATTCTGAAAAGCGTGTCTCTAAATCTACTGCTTAATCGTGTATTAATATATACAGTATACAAGTATATATATATATTATATATATCTATTAAACATATTCAAACCATTTATATATATGAAACATTATGAACCTACTTTCAGACACTCTCAGATCGCTCGAAAAGTCACCTCAGATTCACCAGTCCTGGCGTCCTGAGATGTCCTGAGGCCCTTGCCCAATCTTTCCAATCCTCCAAGTTCTCGGCAATCTCTTGGCACAAATCCGGGCAGCGATCTGCCGAATACATCTGGATGGCATACACCTTTCCGGCGATTCGGTGATTCGTGATTTTGTGTGCAGGAAAAGCAACTGGTGAAAGAATATTATAGCTGACTTTAGCTGATTTCAGCTGATTTTAGATGTAATCAAGTAATATCCAACATTGATTTACTGTAGATAGAATCAAACAACATCCATCAAACATAACTGCGTGTGTGTGTAGTAAAATATATATATATATAATAAATTATGACATGATTTGGATGAAAGTGATGAACATGATTGCCGTATCACGAGTTAGTCCAAGTTTTGATGCGACGCAGGCTGGGATCATGCAAAGTGTTTAGAGTGTTCAACACAACATGTTCTGTCCAGAATCAAGCGTAGACGGTATTCCCCAACTTCCCCAGTGCTTTCACATCTTCGCTTGGAGGCCAAAGAAAATCCGGCAACTGGAAGTTTCCCAACAGGGGATGCCATAAGATATATAAGACCCATAAGCCCCTTAGTTTCAATAGAAAGTCCATCTAAAGCTTGGATGATTTGGGGATCCCGTCACCTCTTGCCCCAGGCCAAGGCACGAAATCCCACATCTTTTCAGTGAAGAAGTCGGTATCTGGATTGGCAGGCCGCGCACTCATGTCCAGCAATCCAACACCCCTGGCCAACGACAGAGTCAGAGGTGCACCGTGCACCATTCTTGGTGTGTTTGACAAATTTCTAATTACGCATGCAAAGAAGCATATCAAGTGAGATGATAAAACGGAGTGATCTCCTGACTTTTAACAGTTTAAAGTTTAAAGCTTAAAGAGTAAGAATGAGTAAAAAGTACTAAAAAGTGGCAGCTTGGGTTCGATTCCGTCTCCAAACCGCAGCCGTCCTGAGAAGCAAAGACCATTCAGTGGGGCTGATCTCCCCAGCATGACGTTGCAGGGCAGTAGCGATGAGGAAGCTGCAGGTCAGTTTGTTGTCCTCAAACAAGCCTGCCAGCTGATGGGTTCAATCCCTTGGGGATCTCGGGGGTTCAATCCCAACTTTTTGCAGGTGAACTCCCCATTTCTGATCTCCAGGCAGATCCACAAAAAAAAAAAGCAGAAAGGGATGAAGGGCGTGGCTATGCGTGGTGTGGCCTCTGCAAACGTTCTGAAAGATGCCGTTCAAGATCTGGTTGCCCAAGTTGGTCATGCGGATGTCGATGTCATCACCTGGCCGTTCGGAGGGTTCGCGTTCGGAGGTCTCTCCACAAGTCGATTTAATGAGTTGTGGGGATGGATCAAAACCAATGAACATCATTAAACTGCCATATGGGTTTGTCTGAAAATAGTGTAGCCAATGACCCAATGGTTAATGATCATTATCCCTACTAAATGGCTATAATTGGGGGTATACCCCATTTTCAGACATACCCATATGTTGCTGGGATGTGTTTTTTTCATGTGCTAGCGGTTTTTTGGTCGGAAAACCAAGGTAGCTTTGGGCCAGTTCGCCATATGACAATCTGAGGTGCCGCACTCTTGGCCGCTTTGTCCATGCATGTCTTGAAAAGCCGCACGAAGTAGAACAAGCTGAACTGGTACCTGCCATAGGGAAAAACCGTTGGGTCACTATTGTTGCAATTAGCAAGGAAGTCAAGACAGCACACCATGTCTTGAAGATTGTTGTTTGTTTTATGTGGGTCTTGGTCTGTTGTCTCTGGCTGCGTGAAGCTGCGTGAAGCTGCGTGAAGCTGTGTGCTCTTTTTGCATGTCGCTGTGTCATGGCAAACATGGTGGGTGACATGGGATTGATGTTGGCCAAATCCGCAATGACAAAGTAGAGGATGCTTCCACGTGTTGCCACCTGGCCAGGGAGGGATGTGTCCATCTTAGGCTTAGCCTAGAGAGGTTGTGGGTATCCTCTAGAATTGGATGAAGGATGATGATGTGTTGTGTCACAGTCAGCATTTGACTAAAATATATTTGTGTTCCTGCCATGAACGGACCTAAGAGAGTTGGATCAGGGAAAAACCAAAGATTACCAAAATCAACATATGCAACTGTTGATGAAGATAACATCAAGTTTAGCAAGGTTCATCTCCATATTGATTTTGAGCAAGAACTCACAGGACTCCTAGATTTATATGTAAACATGTAACAATCAATCATGTAGACTATTTTATGTATATACATATTGTACATAAGAACGAAAAAAAAACTGTGTGTTTGTCTTTCACTGTACACACCTCAGGCTTTGAGACCGCCAGCCTCTGTGTACTGCTTACAGGCAGCATCAATCCTCAGCAAAGGCGGGTCATTGGTTGTGCATCACCGTCTAAAATGGTATTGGTCCTTTCTCCGTCCGGGTTCTTGTCGGTCAATTCCCATTTTTCTGGATCAAATATGATCCAATCCCAAGATGTGTTCCTTGCATCCCGAGGTGAAGCCCATTACAGTAGTTTTCCTGACTTAAATGGTCGTGTATCTATCTATCTATCTGTCTTTCTTTCGTTCTTTCTGCTTGCATTGCCATTGGTCACAAGGACTTGTTTGGTTTGCTTCGCCTCCATCTGTTTTTTTTCACCCATTTCTTGGTGGGTCAACTCACCATCCTTGATGGTCGATGAAAATCTGAGAAAAGTCAATGGCCCTTAAAGTATTCTTAAGTTCCATTAAATTCCATTAAATTTAGCCAGTCAATTAGCCATAAATTAATGAGGATTTAAAATAATTTAATCAGGACTTTTTTTTGTTTTGATTGAATTCCAATTCTTGCTGGTGCCAGTATATCCTGATTGTTGTTGCTTCAATAGTTGCCTCTGTGGCAAAATCTCCATTGCTGCTGAATCAAATCCGTGATTTCGCTGGATAAACACGGGGTGATTCAAAATGTTGGACTCAAAAAAATCATTGAGTCTGGTGTGTACATATTGTTTCTATATATGACTATGTATGTATAATTACCATCTGGTTATTTAACATAGCCATGGAAAATCACCATTTTTAATAGGTAAACTCAGGTAAACCATCTATTTCTATGGGCCATCTATACCATGGCTATGTTAGTCATAACCAGCTGCAGCATCTGGGGCTTTGGGCTCCACCGCGGCTTCTTCGGCGGCCTTCACTCGTTGATTCACCGCTGTGGAGGTCTCTTTGGACTCCCCAAGGGTGCTGATGAGCACCTGGCACCAGCTTTCCAGACACCCGGGGGACAAAAAAACATGGGGAACAACTATAGTAGTTATAGTAGTTATAGTTATGTGATCTTATTGGAAAATTAACTATAGTTCCAATTTTTCTGGGGAACTTTATATTATTATCACATTTTCTTGGAGTATAAGATATTATGATCTGGGACTGAAGATGGTTGAAACTGATTCTTGAGCTTTTTGGGGATCAAAGATGGGAATGTACAATGATGTAGGCAGAATGGTGAGTGAACCATTGAAAAATTGGACAGTGAAGTAATAGATGCGAATTGAATCAAAAACCATTGATTAAATTGACCATGGCAAATGGGATGACATTTGATCTATGGGATGAGTCACAAGCAAACATGGGATGAATAGTTATGAAAAGACTGGAGAATCTGAATCGAAGTGGCGCAATCCCTGCCCCCACACTTTGACAGCACATATGGCAGAACACTGGAATGATTCAATCCGAGTCCGATCTGACATCCTCAAAATCATGCGATCTTCAACCCAAACCCACCTGATCATCGAGAATGTTGCCTGGCGTCAGGGAAGCTTCACCAAAAAGGCTGGGTTTGGCAAACCCATCCCCCAGTGATCCATTGGCGGAGGGGGCCAGCTCCTGCCAGGTGCAACATGTGCAACCCAGGTACCACTGGACTCAGAGAGAAGCTTCAGGATCTTGTCTTCCAGCTGTTTCAACACCTTCCTGACAGGAAAAGTGACCATAGAAAAAAGGTCATGGGGAATGGAGACTGTATCTGGATAGCTCTTGACCAGAAGCTGCTCCTCTAACTACATGTTTCTGATCAACCAACCATCGTTTATCAAACATAGCCAGCCCTGCCATTTTTTGATGTTCAAATCCCCAATAGTTGAGTGAAATCACGCAAAATCCGATACATGTCGTTCCAATGGTAGTCATAGTGGTTGGTTAATAGAGATTCCCAGTGGATAGTGACAATGCCAATGTATTGGGTAGTACAACCCTCTAATCATCAACGAATCATCATTTTCTGAGTTATATCGACTCATATCCCCAGAGTTTCATGGTATAACCGGGTAGAATCCTCCCTGGAATCAACCCAACAGTTGTATCGAACGCAGCTGCCGAGTCTCTTATCATCTGCCAGCTGCAGCATCAGCTCAACCTGGGCCGGTCTGGAACTGGAAGTAATCTTTGAAAACTGCAAAATTTCTGTGGGATTCAATGCCATAAACTTATATATAGATTCATTATTTTGGAATGGTTTATATCCGACCCATGGTTTTCTATTGGGAAGTTTGTGATGTTTGTTAAAATTGTTCAGCTCGCCCCCATAAAACCAACCAGCTGAGCTCCGCGACCCTCCTCTGCAAAGTTGCTGGGATTTCTTTGGAAACCACCTTCCCAGCGCCATGCAGTGGATGGTCACTGGATGGTCCACATGATGTCAATATATAGGGGGATGGGATTACTTGATCAACTAAAGCATGTTTATTTTGGTGGGAAGGGTTAATATTGGGGGAATGGGATTGATTTATTCACAAGAATCTGGTGGGTTCCACTGAATTCCATGTTGAAATATGTTGAAAGTTGAAAGTCATCGGGGACCATCATCCAATTCCCTTGGGGACGGTTCAGCTTCCCTACGCGAAACTATGTCGACAGGCTCCAATGGTTGTGTGTGGATCTCCACCCTATTCCTACAGCTATTCACAGCCCTGCACATTGGAATGTGGAGAATTGTGGAGAGACGGTTTGAGACGGTTTGGAGTATTTCGGCCTTACCCAACGATGCAGCCAACCTCATTCAGCAATTGCTCTTCCAAGCCCTCGAACGTGACGGTGAAGTTGATGACCGTCACCTGTGGAATTTCAGATCACTGACATGTCAGTAAGACTTTGATCCTCTGGTGAAGCTAGGTTCCAAGGCAAACATTCTTCTTCCCGCCGAAGCAAATGGTCACTGCTACTTCTCCCTTCAGCAACCGAAAGGCAACGATTTTTACCGTTTCGCCTTGATGCAAACTTCTGGGAAGTAGTGTGGATTGGGCATCTTTGTTGTCATGTAGAAGAGGAAGTTCTTGTCGTAATCCACCTGAAGCGCAGCATTGGCAAAACCAGCATCACGGGGAAGTCTTTGCTTGGAGGTCTCTGCCAGAAACGAAACAGTCATTGGATTATCTTACAAGGCACTAAATGATGGGCACCCCGCAAGTCCTTGAACCACAGGGATTCACAAAGTCTGCAGAAGCGCCTTCTCCACATCTACTCTGCAAGGACCACACTTCATTGTTTGTTCAAATGGTGTAGCATTGGACCATGGTGTACCTTCAGTGTGTTTGTTTGTTTTTTTCCGGATGTTGGGAGGAAACATGAAATCACATCCCATCTGCGAAGATTTGCCATCACCATGCCTCACTGTCTCCCAGCTTGATCTGCAATCGATTGTTGTCTTCATACACTGCCTGAACCAGCCCGAAAGTCAACCACAATGGTTGCCATGTGTGACACATGGTCAAATGGCATGGCATGAATGGGTGATGATCATCCATCCCAGGGAATCTGTTCCCAGAATGGATTGATGACAAAATCCCCCAGGGACTGGGGGTATACTCCAACGTTTGACGGCCAGCACGCCGTCATTGGCTCTAATCCCCCAAAATCCCATTGAAGTTTCTTAGTGAAATAGACCATCAACCCCTAAGTTCATTGGATCTTCATCGACTTTCTGAGAAATGGACCGTTCATTGTCAACTGCTGGGAATTTGAGATGTCTACATTTGATGATTTGCTGGTGCCCATCATATCCTCATGATGACTCGTAGTCAAACATGTCAATGGAAAATCCTCCAATTTGTAGATGATTTTCCCGCAAAAAAAAAATATAGGGGATGTCCAATCGCCACGTTTGACCACCGGAGGGTGGTGCTAAAACCCGCAAAATTGGTGTTCTTTATAACCATCCAAGAATTTGTCCCCTTCAACGGCTCAAAAATCCAAATAGCCCAAGAATGGATCGTCAATAGTACCACCAAAAAAACAACAACGAGAAAAAAGGTCTTGGGGATCATCATCCCAGCTGGGATAGACAGTCACATATATATATACTATATATATATTATATATATATTATATATATACATATTATATATATAATATATATATACATATTATATATATAATATATATATATATATATACATATTATATATATAATATATATATAGATAGATAGATAGATACGAAACCACCAACCAGGAGCTCAATATACAGTATACGATAATATATGAGATAGAAAAAATACATCTATAGTATCTATAGTTTATAGATATATCATAATATATATATATAGATAGATACGAAACCACCAACCAGGAGCTCAATATATATCTGAGATAGAAGAAATATGAACAAATACATCTATAGGAGTGCTATAGATATTTATATGATAATATATATATATAATATAATATATATATATATATATCATGTTTATATGTGTTGGTTTCCTAAGTCATGGGGGCACCCCCAGTTATCCAGCTCTCTGGGATCCTCTGGGTCCCCAGATCGCCCTTTTTGTGCCTTCAGCAGCACCGGTTCCAAGGCTGGGTCCAAGGTCTCTTCAATGTCCTAAAACCCACAAGGACGACCGGAAAACGCGACGGAAAACCACGGGAAAAGCTACGAAACACATGGGAAAACCTACGAAAAACATGGGAAAACCGACGAAAAACATGGGAAAACCTACGAAACACATGGGAAAACCGAGGAAAAACCAAGGGTCTCTAAGATTGAACCATGCCTTTCCAGGACTGGAATTGAGTTTCAAGCAGTGCTGAGTGCTGAGGTTGAGAGATCAACTTCCAAGTATTAGAAGTGAAATGACTTTCCTATGTGACACTCAAAGCAAGACTTTCCTGGTGGATACTGATATTGACATGTTCCGGTTCATAATCTCCCGATTTGTTTGGGCTTCACCAACACCTTCTACTATGGCATGGCATCCACTGTCCTCCATCAGCATGGGAGCCCCGGTGCGAATGCAACCTGCGGCTATGCACCAGTGGCATGGATCTGCATGGAGGTCTTGACTGGTCTGGCTGCTATACTTGTGGAACTGAGTCAAAACCCATCCAAATGGTACTCCAAAAAAAACTGGAATTCATGGATATTTATTCCCAATCCCACAGTCACCATGTTCGATAGCAACAAACTACAAACTGTTAAATTATTTGATCTTGGGACAGAGTCAGAGATTTGGAGATCCCATTGTGACATCTCCACAGTCAAACACAACTCTTGTTGTTCCCGATTCCAGGCCTTCCAGGATCAAAAGCATCTTGGGATTCGTCATCTTCAAGGTCTTTAGGTCCTGAAGTCAAGCTTTGGCAGCTTCCTCTGACCGGAAATCCTGATGTCTGGGCGATGTTTGAGTCCTTTCATCAGGTAAAGCCCAGAATATACTTATTCTCGTGAATGGTTCATTAGTTGGTTTACCTCAATATCCACGTCTGTTGTGAGACCCTCCTATAAACCAACAGGAAAAATGTGGAAAGCCCTCCATTATGGGAACCATATGGCTTTCCAAATTAGATTAAAGTCAACTGCATCAGAATCATAACTGCTGGGAACCAGTTAGGGGAACCAGTTTTCATCACACCAGAAGTTATGTTTACCCTAGGGTCTTTGCACTGGCATCGCAGTTGGTCCTTGCCCTCCTTCTTCTTGATCCACTTGTTGCCCTGCGGAAGATCTAACACAAGGCACTGTCTCGACGTCGGACAGCAGCGTCTCCACTCTTAACGGCATCACATGGGTGTGGATCAAAAGTCAAATTGTTGGCTCAACTGGATCAAGATCCGGAAAATGAACATAGTACAAGTATATCCTTTTACTCAATGAACATTTTTCTTAATGGATATGCTTAATACATAGTACATATACCCCCTAAATCTTCCCAATGTGACCCAACAGTTTAATCATATTCAGTAGTAAATCTAACTACCATCCCGTAGGACCCCATTCAAAGTCATGGTTCAAGTTCCATTACATAAATTCACGGCCTGTACTCAGTACATAGATAATCATGCAGCCCAACCCATTGAAATCATTGAATGGTTGCTGTCAACCCACGCCACGCCTGCGACTGCGGGTCAATCATCAAGGGCCATCGCTTCCCGCGCATCACCATGACACCGTTGTTGATGGACACAGCCTTGGGGGTCGGATACGATCGGAGTCGCGGATGTTGTGCGTCCAGGGTAGAGGGGTTCATCCGCAAAAAGGAATGACAGCAGAGGAGGAAAACAATGGTTGGGATTGTGGCTATTGGATACTTTTGGGACATTCATAGCAAACAATATGGATATGAATGGATGTGAACTGGAATGATCATGTCAATGCAGGCCTAAAATGTCACATCAACCTTTTAGCAGCAAGAAGGCAGCTCTTCAACTTGGGTATGGGTCAAAGATGGTCAAAGTTATCAACCCTCCAATATGGATGGTTTGCTACTCGGTTGGTGGATATTCTCAATTGAGCAGTGTTCAAAACCTTGGTTGAGAACGGGATTCCCCCATTCATTGATTGTGATATTCCCCAATTGATATTGGTTATCATCAACCAATTGGGGCCCATGCTACCGCCTTGACTTGACCGAACTTGGTGCCCCAAACATCTGCTGGAAGACCTTGGAGGTTCCATTCTCTGATCTCAACGGGATTTCCCATCACCTGGCTGCATTCGTCGCCAAGGAAGAGCCATGAAAAAAAGAAATCCCTATTCGACTTCTGGACAAATAAGCTAGCGGATGATAAATAATGAATCCATATCATATACTGTATATATATATACATGTATATTTATCATTATTTTTTTATTATGATTATTATTATAGATCTGTTTGTCGATCATCCTCTGAGTAGCGCTCAATGTTTGGTCCGCATCTGGATGTATCACGTGCAAAAAGCCAAGTCCAACCTGATGTTGGAAAGATCTTAACAAATGATGGGTTACCAAAAATAAATCACGGCCCCCGAGTTAAAAGAAATTGGTATAGCGTCACCCCTCCAACTCTAGAAGTTGGGGCCCCGAGTTAAAAGAAGGGGCCCCGAGTTAAAAGAAGGGGCCCCGAGTTAAAAGACATTTGTATAGTTTGACCCATCCAACTCTAGATGTATCAACCATGACCTTATCATGCTAGTCTCTAACCCACAGAAACCTATTGTTTGAGGGCCCCTTCTTGCATTTTCTTGCAATATCTCACTCCTAAAAGCGGAGCTACTATACCAAATTTCAGTCTAAATATTTGACTGTTGTGCCTTGAATATCAAACCATCAACATGTAAATAGATGCCCCTCAAAAATTTGGGTACCAGGAATCCATGTTCACCCCTGCAGTGTCCCCCTTCAAACTGGTCAACAAGAATGCCTTGGTGTAAGGAACATTTACAGGGAAACCCTCACGGTTAATGGGAAAACCCTGGAAAACCCATGGTTTCCTGCAGGTTTTCCCTTAAATCATCCCAATGATGAATTTATAAAAGAATGAGGGGGGGGGCGAGTCCTGGTGCCAGTCGAGTCGCCTCCCTGAGGTCAAAGGTATCTCCGCTGGGGATGCTCAAATTCTTTAGCTCCTGCGGGACCAGGATGGAACGGGATGGAACAGGATCATCAATGGCCATTTTAAGGGTGAAAAATGGTGATTGACCATGGAGTAAAATTGGGCACCCAATGTTCAAACAAACCCGTCAAAGCTCACAGTGGAACATGTTCCAACAATTACTATTACTATGTAGCATGAGGTGGGCACTTTACATACTCCATAATGTATATACTGTATATATACTTGATCTTTTCTAGAATAGCAGTGGGTACCGGTACAATAAAACCACTTCTTGAGTATATTTGAGTATCTTCCGCATCAGAAAATGGGGATTTCCCTGCCAGACATGTTTCATCATCCAGGGGTAAACCTGGGAAAATATCTGGAGGTCATTAGCTCACATCTCCAGGAGTCTGCCAGCAGCAATCACTGGGATATGATGAGCATGATGAGCGTATACTGCTTGCAATGCTTACAAAGTGCTTCTCGGCATGTTCAGAATTTGCTGGAAACCAGCAGGTCCGCAAGTTCCTCCACATGTCATAAACCATCCCTCAATGTGACTGTAAATGGTTGGTAAAAAGCCATCCCCATATATGGTATGTTTATTATTGTTTATTTATGGCATTGGCTGAATCCCACATTCGCCATGTCATGCCATGTCATCCCAAGGCCAGTCAAGTGTCCTTGAGCCAGGCATCAACAATGTCGTTGCGATAGGTGCCGGTAAAGGGCCTGGCACCACAGTGTTTCAGCCAGCTATATACATGGAATCCCCAAACTCCCGGGCGCACCCATAGTAGGAGATCGACGCTGCAGACAAAAAGACCTCGAACAGCTGCACGTGATTGCCAGCTGCGCATTGGTTTTCACCGACTCTAGTACTTGGTCATGGTATACCATCTTATACCCCAAAATTCACAACTAGTCCATCATTATCCTCCATTTAATTTCCATAAATTCGGGGAATGTCCTATCTGATATCAATAATTTGTCAAAGATATTTGAGTCTCCTACCACAGATTTCTTGGGTTTCTAGATGTGGATATATCACCTCTTCCCGTTTTCAAACAAACCTGAGCTCGTGACATCGCCAGTGAGATTGATGATATCTTGTCGAATCGTGGACACCGTCTCGCGCCTCAAGTTCTGCGAGGTTGAATCCGAAGATCAAATTGCTACGTCCATCATATTCCAACAATGCAGGCTGAAAATGTGTATATATATATATATTATAGCATATATTATAATATAATATAATATAATATCAATAATATTATAATATATATATATATATTATAATAATATTATAATATGCATGTTTTGATAGGTTGGGAATGTAGTGTCAAAAATAGCTAATCTTGGCGTTCGGGATCATTTTGCTGTCCGTTCACGCCTTGTCTTGATGTTCAAAGTGCCGTGACCGAGGTTTTGTTGGGTTTCAAGCATCCTGCAAAGTCTCCGTGGAACTCCCAATAAGGAAAGACCATCTCTAGATTTTTCTAGGCTCGAAATCCCATTGTTGGGCTCAAAATCCATACTTTATGTGTTTTCACACTGAAGCATCATCTGGTTGGTGTTTTCAACTCCTCTGAAAAATATGAGTTCGTCAGTTGGGAGTATTATGAGTATTATGCCCAATATATGGAAAAATAAAAAATGTTCCAAACCACCACCCAGATCACAGTATTACCTCCTCAGGGGTACCCCTTGGCTTCAGACCATCGGATTCCTTCATCCTTCAGCCCAACTGTCAAGATGTCGGCGCGGGCCAGTCGCTCCTAACGCAGAAAAGAAACATATGCGACAGCACCCTGGTTTGAACTTGGCATTGAGAATGCGCGGATCATGCAACTAATCAAATATCTATTCAAGATGCACTAAGGCACTAAGTCAAATATTTTGCTAATCTTGAAGAGAATCAAGCATATTCAGTCCCAACTATGTGTCCATATATGGTCATATACTGCACACGCACATCTGTATTGTATGATCCACGCTTGAGAGAGGGAACTGGCCGGCTTCTCCCGTACGCGACCAGCTGGCAAGTCGGGGAGAACCTTGATTTTTACACGTTTTCACACCAAAACAGCTATAGTAGTTTGCTAGCTATGGATGTTCATCCATGTTCATCCCCCGTCATCCCCCATACTGATGACCGCTGATGACCCTGTGTTGAACCATCCAAAAAATCCAAAAATAGAGACTTCGCTTCAGATGCTCCTTGGTCAACTGGGACTCTGCAACCAAGCGGTCCTGGGGGATTCGCTTGGACGCCAGGATGAAATGACCAAGGGACCAAGGGCTCCAACCGTCATTGGAGCAAAAGGCCCACCATGGCCCACGCATCATGAATCGACCATGAATATCTGATGTGGAGTGCCAGATCCTGAAAAGCGTGTCCATTCTATCCCAACCAGTCGAGTGACATTGCAATTTACTGCAATTTTATATCCAACACTCCAGGTTTGGTCTTGATATTTTCCCCCATTGAAATCACCAAACTCCAGGTTGGCATGTTTGCTATTGTTTGTTGCTGGTGAGATCCGCGTATGTTATCTCCAACCCGCTAGGATTGGTACCGTTGACGTCCGCACTTGATATCACTCTGACCGAGGAGCCTTCTCCGAGATGGTGTCGTTCAACTTCCTGAGTCTGCAAAGATATTCAAGAACAAAAGTTGGAAACCCAGGGTTTTTTGCACAGCCAAACATTAGAATCACTAGAAAGACCTGAACGGAATCATAGGTTCTACCGCTGTTCACAAATTGGAAAAGGCTTGCAGCTCGATGTTTCATAATTCTGGGCTGGCGCGTCTGGATCTGGAGGGATTTGCTACGCTGGTCTCGCTCAGAACTCTTGCAGAAAGCTTGTTTGGCATACTGCCCCACCATGGACTAGCAATTCCATTGTGAAACCTGGAAAGCGCTCTATTGATAATGGCTGTCACCATAACAGGTGGTACTCCACGCAATACCATGTACGTGTTCAAGAATGTTCAATGCAAGTACATGGGGGTTGTTCAAAATTATGGTTCCCCAAAACTGCCCTTACGCCGCGTTTTGGCGACCTTTCGCCTGCAGCAAAAACACACGTCCATATCTGCCCTTATCCTACGAGACCGCTGAACACTGGCAAACCAGGTATGCCCAGCCAATTTTGCATGGTCAAGTCCTGGTTGGTTATCAAAGCTTGTACAAAAGCAGACGCATGTCGGTCTTGGGCGACTCACCCACCGCTTAAACTTAAACATGTTGAATTCCGGGATTCATACGTCCCAAACTACGACTTGGCTTGCTTCAGATCTTGAACCTCTGTCGCAGAAATCTCAGGGTGATCCCTATCACCCTGCAGGGAGCGTTTCATTCGCAAGGACTCATCAAAGTACTGTTTGGCTTGCTTGAGATCTCCAGCCTGCTGACTCAAACTGCCTAGTGCATGCAGTGTCGAAGCAATGCCAGGGAGATCCCTGTCCCCGTGCAAAGAGGGCTACATTCTCAAAGACTCGTCAAAGTACTGTTTGGCTTGATTGAGATCTCCAGCCTGCCGACTCAAAGCACCTAGCACATCCAGTGTCGCAGCAATGTCAGGGTGATCCCTGTCCCCGTGCAAAGAGCGGTTCATTCGCAAGGACTCATCAAAGTACTGTTTGGCTTGCTTGAGATCTCCAGCCTGCTGACTCAAATTGCCTAGTGC
>Ga0126342_10011810_pt1 | contig 15592 bp, 9 predicted proteins | sample Cyp1metagenome_FD_92528 | JGI IMG/M metagenome (GOLD analysis project Ga0126342, IMG submission 92528) | Coral microbial communities from Lord Howe Island, Old Settlement Bay, Australia - Cyphastrea 1 metagenome | ecosystem: Host-associated > Invertebrates > Cnidaria > Coral ...
AAAAATCCTCGAAAAATGTCGAAAACACCACCGTATTCTGGTCTCGGTGCGAAACCGTTTTTGGCCCCCCCCAGCTAAAGCTGATATAGCGACTGCTATATTAACAAATGTCATTGAGCATTTTAGTGTTGCTGTTGCCCCCCAATAAGCACGCCTTCACCGCCAAAGCGGTGTGGGCGGATTTTAAATGTCAGTTGTTTTGGACTTTGCATGCTGTGGCTGGTTTGTCCAAGAATGCACTTTATTCATCAAGATCTCACCCGTCAAAACAGGATTTATCCCAAACTATGGCCATAACCTGGAAAGAAATGATCCTAGAACTTTGGAATTTAGGGCGTTACCAGCTTACTTAAAAAAAAGGCTTGTCTAAAAATAGGGATTCTCACGATCTTCACTCATTTTTCAGCCATTTGGGGGATCCACCATTGACGATGGCCCATGTGACTAGGGGAGCCATCTGGATGTATCACCAACCAGGGGAATGGCCGTGTAGGTACTTAGTACTTAATATGCATAGACACATGTATATGCAGGCCGGAATCACCACTGTTTGGTTTCATAATGTTTCATCAATGCGAAGACAAACCATTTCACTAGTGGTTTTGTCAATGAATCATGCAAACTGCTAGCACCTGTTTTCAAACAGTTGAACAATATGGCGTTTTTCAAAAGGAACTAACTCCGGTGGAAGCAAGACAAAAGTCGGATGTTTTGATTTGAGTAGACATTGGATATAAGCACGAATGCAATCCGAAGCGGTGCATGAGTAATCCTCTAACATCGCATGGCCATTATGATGTTGAGACCTGCAATTGGGCTGGGTGCACTGGCAGCTCTTGAAACGCCGACAAACCGTCCTGATCACGAACGGCATCGCCACGAAAAACTATTCGAACTGCTTTGATTTTCCAATCGGGGAGTCTTGTTGATCATGAAGTTGCTGAAGAGCCCTCCTGGAACAGCGATTGGTGCTCTTGGTCCAGGAAGTTGATGAGTCTTGCAGGGCCGAAGCATCTCCCAGCTGTTGTGGGCCGACGCCCAGCACCATGTTCATCACTCAGGATGTCCTTGCAGCTCTTGAGAAGGGGTGAAGTTGGCATGAGTGACCCACTTTGTCATGGGGATACATCAAGCTGAGCTCCCACTCTACCAACTACTTGTTGGGTTTTGGACGTAAATCCTACTATTTTCATGGCTAAGATGAAGTACGTTGTAAACATGGAATTCTTGCACCAAACTTTACCGACAGATTACCCATTCGCTAGAATCTAAATCTTTACTACATAATTTTGACACGTTGCTGTTTTTTTTCCCAAGGTTCATGCTGACCAAGTTTCACTTGAAACAAAATCAATCTCAGCATTTTGTCCTACTCGTCCCTTGTTTTTCAACCTGATCATGTTTCTGGTTGGTGGTATACCTACCCCTCTGAAAAATGATGGAGTTCGTCAGTTGGGATGATGATTATTCCCAACTGAATGGAAAGTCATAATCCATTCATGTTCCAAACCATCAACCAGTTACCCTCTGGTTATGTCAAAATAGCTATTGAAAATGGCCATAGAAATAGTTGAATTACCCATCAAAAGTGGTGAATTTTCCCATTGAAAATGGTGACTTGCCCATTCTCCCTGCTCTTCCCGACGGTTTTCAAACCCACCTGGATGAACCCAACGGGGCGGCCTTCGATGGCGTCGCCTGATGCACAACACCGATGGACCCGGGACAACCGTAGTTTCAGCGGCGAACTTAAACCCTGACATGTGACCTTTGTAAGTTTCTATGTATATGGATGCATCTATATATATATATACTGGTTGGTGGTATACCTACCCCTCCGAAAAATGTGAAAGTCAATGGGAAGGATGACATCCCACATATTATGTAAAAACCAAAAATGTTCCAAACCTTCAACCAGATATAATACATGTATATTAACACATTTTAACCAATATAATCAATATATCAATATGATACTTGGCATTATTTCGATGGCTGGGCATTTAATGACATTCAATGGTGGAAACAATGATAAATCACTCGATTTGGGGGTAGCTATTTTCAGGCAAACCAATACAACAACCACCCATCTGAACAATATGTTCGTCATTTAGCCCATGCATAGTCTAGCTGGGGAAATTCCGTATACAAGTGGGTATTCCACATGGTTATTATCCACTTAACGCCTTGGATGCACTCCCACGTAGTAGCCTAGTTCCCAACATGGGAGGTACCCAAACAAATGCGATTCAACAGCAGTATTGTACTCTACTGAAAAACAGATGATTTGTGGGTAGCCCTATTTTTGGACAAACCCTTTGAGAAGAAAGCCCCATGTAGTTGAAACATGCTGAAACTAGCAACAAGTTCATGCAAAGCACGAGGTTCATAGACCCTCACTGGGTTTATCTATTGTAAGTTGAGGCGTCCATTGTTTCTGTCATGTTTGGAGCTTCTGCGAAAGGACAAAACTGGGCATCCCCAGCAAGTTGGATTCTTTGGAGCGTGAGACATAAAACTTTCATGTTCAGACACACCCAAATAATTTGTTTTTACTTGGTCAAATATAGTATAGATACATATTATACATATTATATACCTATTATACATTTTATATACATTATATATAAATTTATATCGCGAACGGCTTCTGAGTGCATCGGGCACAGCTGCTGCAGTGCCGCGCTGCACGAGTCTCTGGTCTCAACAAGGCTTTGCCACGTCTGCTGCCTTGCGCAACATCCGTGGGAAGAAACTATTTGTTAAATTGCAAATCTCTGTATGAATTGCAGCAGGGATTGACAGAATCAAACCGTCCACAGGAATAGCGATTCCAGCCACTTGACGATTCAAACCAAAACACAAATAATTGTCCAATCCCAGCAGGCGAAGGCCTGATTTGAAACTCTGTCTGACCTTCAAAGTCAGAGAAGCAAGTGTTGGGCGCAAAAGCATTTCAAAAGGAGATTTGTAAATCCATTGACCGCTAGTAGTTTGCTCAACTGGAAACTGTACGTTGAGTTTGTGTACAGACCACAGCGTCAATTCAACGAAACTAATTGCAACAAAATTGGCTTGCATGGGCTCTTCAGCGATGCATTTGCTGAAAAGGGTCAAAACAAATTCAACAGGCTGTGCAAGGCTCTCAGAGTTCAGGCTCAACTGATTTTGCCAGTTCACTGGCAAAGTGTCTCCCAGCGTCTCGTTGAAGACTTTCTGAACCAACACATCAGGCTCATCTGTGAGATCGATGATCTCCTGCTCCTCTTTTGTGGTATTGGCAACTTGAAGGTAAAAGTGTCGCAAGGCCTGCAGTCGCTTTCTCCACAACTGGTAGAACTCCTCCGCCGTCTGGCACAGCTGGGTGAACGCTAGCCCTCTGTTTCGGTTTGTGTTCACCGCATGCTGGTCAGCTATCTCATTCCAGACTGCGAGGTACTCCTCTGTTGGGTTTTCGCACAAAAGGTCATCTATGTGAGATGGTGTCCAGCGCACTTCAACTTGGCCGTTGCGCGTCTGCGCCAAAATGGTCATCATTCTGGTCCAGAGATCCGAATTCTCACCATCCCAGTGTTCAGCTGGATCATGTAAGGCTTGGCACACTCGTCTGCAGGTGTTCGCAGAGTCAGTCCAAATCGTCACGTCCGCATCGAACTTGACTGCAAAAGCAATGGCAGAGATGCATGCCCATAGTTCAGCACGGCCAATGGTTTGCTGCAGTCCCGGCACGCATCCATGACTAATTGTTTGACCCGTAGTGGAGTTAACAACAGCCCAAGAAGCTCTACTAGTGATAGAAACAACCCCTTTGAAACAAGAACCATCAGTGAAAACATGATTTCGGACCCCAGTCCTCGGCAAGCTCAAAAAAGATTCGCTCGAATCAGGGATCTCAATGAAATACTTTTTCAGTGGCAGTACATAGCTCGATCGCGGCACCAAGAGATGTAGTGCCAGGCATTGCGGCGCATTGTCAACCCAGTCAAAGCTATCACCAGTCTCCGCACGCTGTGATGCGAATCTAGGGCAGCGCAACCAGTGTTGTTGTGTGTCCGGCAAAAGGCAGCATTGGCAAATTGGCTGCTTGGTTTTGTCATACTTTGCATGTTGCCATGATGAAGTGAATGCCCCAGTTTGCAACGCTCGCACTCTCGCAAGGTCAAGAGCAGTTTGTTTTTCATGATCCAAAAGCGTCAATTCCAGATCGATCCCCTCTAAATCAGCCATGGTTTTGTGCTTGACTCCAGCTGCAACATGTTGGAACCATGCTTCAAGTAAAAGTCGGTGTAGCGCACCTTTGTCAAGTGCCAGCATGTCGAAAGTGAAGCCATCATGGTCTTGAAAAAGAGGAGGTGACAGAATCTGCCATCCAATGGTGTTCAGCATCATGACCAATTTGGAAAACGGACCATCTCTCAAAACACCATTAAATCTGTCCATGAAAATGCGCCAAAAAGTCAGCAAATCAGGGCTTTTCCGGCAAAGCCGCCTGAAATCAAAAATCACCTGTTTCAACTGGTAAAACCCAGGGTCGGCATTATGAGGGCATGCCAGAGAAAGTCGAAGCATGGGATTTGATCCAGCAAGTTGAAGCCCCAAATGCCTAACTGCTTGTGTCCGCAACTTGTGAATGTGCCGTTCAGCTGCGGTGCAACTCAGTGCGCCGTGCAGCGCTTTTGCCCAGAAAACCATCGGCACCGCGTGGAGCTTTTGAGCTATGGGTGCTCTTGATCTTCTCAACTGTTGCCACTTGTCCTGGAGGTTGGCTCCTCTGTTGACAAAGAAGCGTACTCTGTGCGCAGCAGTGAAAGAAAGTGCGCCTCCAAGTTCGCTGAAGTCTTGCACAACACGGATCCCCAGTTGGCTGAGTTGGAGTCTAATTTCAGCTGTGGTGCCCCAGGCATAGGTCTTGTCCAAGTCCAAGCTGAGCCCCCACATTGTCAGAAAGGCTCTTAGCGTAAAAAATGCCCATGCCACAAGATGCGCTTGTCGCGCCAACATTGAGATGTTGTCGACAAATGACAGGTGTCTGACTTGAGGGGCATATTGGTATTGATATACCTGGTACCCCCAGTCTATCAACGCCATAGCCAGCACACTGAGAGGGCATCCTTCTGCATATCCTTGAGTGGAGCGCATAGGGCCACTGACTTGGTTGCAGACCATGAATCTGCGTGTAAATCGCGACGCAAACTCTTTCCAAGGCCAGAGCAGCCCATCAGGTATCCCCAGCGCTTCGGCCAAAAACCAAAGTGGCCTGCGCTGGATGCAGTTAAATGCCTTCACAAAGTCCGTGCCAATGCCAGCCATAGGCAATTCCGACTGGAGTGAGGTTTCCACAGCCGCTTGTATCTGCATCCATGTCTGGGCTGGTTCTCTGGACGGCAAGAACCCATGTGCATCTGCATGGATGAAAGGCTCGAGTTGTTGCAGCATCTGCCGTGATCGCAGGGACGCCCAGCAACGGTAGATGATGGAAAGCAAAACAATTGGCCTAAACTCATTGGGCCGATGGGCCCCGTCACATTTGGCTATTGCAATGACCAGCCCTTCAAGCAGTTGGTCCGGCCAAGTCATCTGTCGATTCTCAATGGCCGTGAGTAGCCGCAAAAGTTGATTTGTGTGGGGTCTGGACATGTTGAGGAGGTCCAGTCTGGCCCATCCGTCAGCTCCTCTTGCCGCCTGTGGTTTGAATCTCTTGAGTGCTTCTCGCCACATTTCCACAGTCAACGTCGGCAAGGTCAATGGTATTTTGGGCATGTATGCCTTGACAAAGTTGATCATTCTGCTCCAGGTGTCAGCTTGTTGAAGCTCTTCGCGATTCCATCTTGGTTGCCAAAAGTCCATGAGGCTTTGGTGAACCTGGTCTGTGGTGACCGTGTGGTAGTGAAAGTCAATGTGGTCACCAGGAGCAACTTCTGGAAGGAAATCCAAAATCAGGAGCTCTTCAATGGAGCCATGCACAGCAAGTGACTGCCCTTGGAAAAACCATTGGCCATCTTCATGGCTCGGCACGGGCTGTGTAAAAAGAATCCCCTTGGTGTCAGCCTTGACGGCCGCAACTTCATAGGACCGAGTGTCCCAAAAAGAATCAACTTGATCAGGTCTTGGCTTTCTAAGGTCGTGGAACAAAGCCTTCATCGTTTTGTCGTACTTGGCTTGCAAGACCTGTTGTCGTTGGCGTAGGTGCCATTGTTCAAAAGAACGAAAAACATGGTGAAAAGCCTGGTAAATGAGGACCGCTTGGTGTGCTCCTGGAGGTTGCTCGGGCAAAGGGCCCAACCCCATGGCAAACTCTTGAGAGAGCCACCAATCACTAAATGACCCATTGAAGCCCTTGGCTCTTTTGATCGCTGTCCAGAGCTCGATTCTGTATTGTACAGCTTCATGATGCAAGTGGCCAGCGCAGCTGGCATGTCTAAATGACTGGATTCGGCGCAGCTGCTTGAACCACAAGATCACCGCTTTGCCAACTTTGTCATCAACCAGTTTGGCTTCGCCCGGTCTGCTTGCCCGACAGGTCAAAGGCGTAGTTGTTTGTCGTGCTGGTTGAAGTCGCTGAGCACGCCCACAGTGCGCAGACGAAAGTTTGGCCTCGTGTAGGTCTGGAACATATCCTGTCAAGGATGTCTCAAAGGATATTGCGAGCTCTTTCATGGCCAGCGTTGGGTCAGTGGGAACTGGTAAATCCAGGCTTTCACAATGTTGATGCCATTCTGCAATGGGAACTTGTTGCCATGGCACCTCACGTGGCCTAGGCCACGTACGCATGACATGTGGAAGCACTTCAACTTGGAGCTGCACATAGACCGAGGAGTGGTCATGGAAGACATCGTTGACACCCACCTTTTGGCATAGTGCTGCCGCCATCGGTGACATCCAAAGGAGGTCACGTTCGGTTGCTCCTTTACAAGTTGGTGCAACGGGTTGATGCCATCGATGGTTGGCATAGTCTTGTGCAGAGCAAAATCCATAGGCTCTCCAAACGTCAAAACATGGCAGCTCATGGGGGCTGTAGTTGAAGTCACCATTGATGATAATGATGCCCTGGTATCCCACCACAAACTCTTTGGTGATGTACTCCAGGAGGGAATTTGTCAACTCAGCAGCTTTGGGCCATGTGGGACCCCGTGGCAAACCATAAATAGTGACCACAGTGATCACGTGGTGTCCGACAAAGTGTTGTGTCGCAAGGACTCGGCCAGATGCCCAAAAATCGTTCGGCCAGGGAACTTGAAGAACTTTTGAGCTGTGGTCACTAGTGCAAGCGACCCCGGTCCATGTTCCTGCCCAACTGGACCTCGCTCGAAGGGCTGCTGGTGCCCCAAAATGAACCCGCAAGTGTCTGCCTTCATTCGCTGCATGGAACTTGAGGGCTTTGGCTGCAGAGATCTGGGTGACCTTGGAGAGATGCGTCTCGGAATAGCTCCAAATCCCACTTCCCTGTTCCACTGCCAGCTGCTCTTTGTTGCGCAACCCTCCGGGGTTCGTAGTGCCAATGGTGAGGAACTCCAAAGGCCCTGGGTGATTTGCCTCACCGATTCGCTGCCCATTAAGCCCAAGGCAGCCAGTGCTGTTAACAGCCGTGTAGCCGCTGTAGGCTGCTTCAGTTGAATTGGCCCTCGCAGTAGTTGTGGAACTGGATGCGCAGTGCACCATGCTGAAGGGCATCAAGAACATGAAGAAAAGAAAGCGGCAAAAGCCAGCAAGAGGTTGTGGACAATGCTTTCGAGAGTTCAGGTGTTGTCGGTGTCCATTCGACGACACCACTCCTCCTAGTCATTCGCTTCTATGCTTCTTGGCAAACATGGCCTCCAACTTGTCGAATCTGGCCGCAAAGTCGGCTGTCATCTCGGTTTGGTGGCTTGCCAAGGTTTTCTGCAATGTTTGGCCAAGGTTATCCGAGACATTCTTGATCTCATGATGCAGGCCCTGGAGGTCTTGCTGATGGGTGCTGAGGGTGTAGTTGATCGTCTGAATGGCATTCTCGGTGGCCGTTGAAGCTTGGCCGACTTGGTTGAACCACTGGGTGAACTGCGTCTGCTGCGCTTGAATCTCGCCAAGAGTAGATTCAATCTTGGCGAATCGTTGTTCAGTGGCTTCTTCGTTTGGGGCCGACATGTGAGCATCTTGATTGGACTTGTAATCGTCAAGCTCTTTGCGCATGGATGTTTGAAGTTCATCCCTGAGTTGACTGGTAAGCTCTGCAAGATGGCTTTTGCCAGCTGATTGTTTGCCTGTGGCAGCGTCACTTGAAGTTGGTTTCCAAGAATTCCATGGGTCCATGGCAGCATCTTGCCAAGGGTCTGCTGGTGTCGAGCCATGAGCAGATGTATTGGCCTCCGTACGCAGGTGCTTCTGGGTCTTGGAAGAAGCCAAGAAAGTCAAAGGCTTGGAAGCTGATTGAGGTTTGGTGGTTTCCGTGATCAGAACCTCCTTGCCAAAGCTAGAGAAGACTTGCACTGGAGGTGCATTCGTGGAGCCCACAGTCCATGAGATGCCATCTTGTTGTCCTCGTCCAGGCTGGAGAGGCTTGGCTACCCACTTGAGGTCATTCAGGATCTTGATCAATCCAGCTCGCTGCAGTCCATGTGGGAGAGGAAAGAGCTGGAACGTTCTCTGCACTCTGGTCGCAATGAAGGTGGCATCTGGCTTAAGGAATTTGAAAGCAGCTTCCTCATCCGCGGCTTCGACACGAAGTCCATATTTCTGCCGCAGGCGCACAAGTCCAAGCGCCTTGATGCAGGTCTTGTAGGAATGCTGAGCTTCAGACAAAGTGTGAGCCTGCAGCCAAATGACCCTGTATCGGTCATCAGGGGCTCGGTCTTGACGAGGGTCAAAGTAGATGCCCTGCACATTCGATTGGAGGAGGCCTTTGAGGACTGATTCAGGGACCCTGATGTACACCGAGAAATAGGTGGCTTCATCAGCCGGTGCTCTGCCACCTCCGTTTTTCCCGAATGATCTTCCCCAGACTTCCATGATGATGGATTCCAAATGTTCTCCAATCGCTTGATGAGACTTGGGGCAGTCAGGGCCGCATCCTTCACCAGCACATAACTGTAGTTGGGGAACATTCTGGCAAAGAAGTCTGACCGGTGATTTGGTCAAATCCTGCCAGTGTGCTTGGAGTTCATCTCGGTATACATGGGTTCTGAGGACCGCCGTGTTGATGATGTCAATCTGCGTGTTGGCTCCAACAACATGACGGTTGATCTTCTTGTCCCCAAGGTTCTTGAGGCAGCCAAAGATGAGCACCGGTTCTCCTGTTCCTTTGTATGTTGCCGGAAAGGAGAGCTTGGTCATGTTGAACTTCAGCAGTTGTTCATCTGGGATCTCTTCCGTCAGCAGGATGGCGAGAGCCGAAGTGCTGATGGAATCATCATGTTGGAGCCAATGGAGACTCTGCTGACTGGTTGCAATTGCGATCCCATGCGCTTCAACTTGAAGATCTTGCAGTTGGAGCTGAGGAACAAGTTCTCCATCTTCGTCTTTGAAGTGCCCAGGTTGGAGTTGTAGTGCGGTTGGGTCAATCTGGGGAGTTGTGTCCTGGATCCTGTCAATCTTCTTCTTCTTCTTGTGGTCAGAGACACCAGCTCCGTATTTCAAAACCGCAGTCTTCTCCGCGTGGCGTGCCAGCTCGTCAGGGAGAACAAGTCGGATGGTGATGCCCGGCTTGTTGGCTGCCAGTTTAAGGTAGGTCCAACTGTTTTTGGCTACAAAGGCTGCCACTATGGTTGCCGCCCCAAGCTTCTGCAGGACGAATCGTGCTCGTTCGTCAGCTTTAGCATCAGGTACTCCATGATCTTGGAGCAACTGTTTGAGCTTGTGGAATTGTTCCGGTGAAAGCTCAGTGATGCCCTGTGCAAAGATACTACCTTGAAGGGTAGGTTGTGCCAAAATCCAATCATGAATGATCTTGACGGCTTGTGGAGGAACCATAAGTCCAGGGTTCAGGATGTGGAAAAGGTGCATCAGGGCCACCGTGCCACAAGTATGAGCTTCAACTTGGGCTGTTATGCTCAGCGAAAGTGGAGGGCAAAAATCCAAACCCAACACCTTCGAGATTGCTGTGGCCAGTTGAGTTGCGTCATGGAGACAATTCGTGTGGAGGCCATCATAATGGAACCATCTAATGCCAACTTGAGTCCAGCAACCCCAGAGCAAAGTCCAATGCCCATGAGCCTCAAAAATGCAAGCAATGTGTCCTGAGGAGTGTTCAAAGTCCAATTTCAGCTGCCGGACATGAGTTGGCGAGAGCCAGTCTCGGAGCAGGGCTGAGGCAAATGCAGGATGGATTGCAAGCGCTGCTGATGCAAGGACAGGTGATTCATGAAGAAGCGCAAGAAGGCTCTTCCAGATTTGCCCATCGTGTAGACCTCTCTTCTCGTCCAATTTGGACCCATTGGCTCTTCGAAAAAATCCAGGCATCAAAGTCCAAGGTGCCTCATCGAGTGTCTTGACAGCGATTGGGTGCCAGATCCTGAGGTCGACCGGCAAGATGCGACCCTTCATGTCAATGACCTTGCGGATCAGTGGGAGTTGCATTTCTACCGGGATTTCAAAGAGAAAGCTGCCAGGAGAGGTAAGATGAACTTGTAGTTGGTGGCCATGTTGCACCGCAATGACTACTGGTTCAGCAGGTTGTACACGTCCAGTGTCTCCTTCCTGACTCTTCAATTGAAGTCCAGATTGGAGGTATTCCAGGAGGATTGCATCACATCTGAGGCGCTGGTCAGCATGCCAAAGAGCACAACTTTGATTCCAGCCAATTGAAATGCGCTCTGCTCGCAACAGTGTTCTGACTGCTGCACTGTCAGGTCCCAGTGGAAGAGATAGATATTCTCCATTGGCATTGATCTCCAGGGTGCGAGGGATAGAGACTGAGGTGCCAAAGTCAAAGTTGATCTGCGCCAAGAGTTCCCTGAGGTAGGCCCACAGCCAGTCTTCAACGGACGGGCAGGGTCCGTGGCATGTGGTCTTGAAGTGGTTGAGTTTCAAATGACCATAGATCCATATTGTTTGAATTGGTGAGGCCAGCAGGCCCAAAAGGGACAAACTTGTTCTGACATCATGTGGATAGAGAATCGAGTCTGGTACTCCAAGGAGAAGACCAGCCTCTCGGGGGTGCAAATATCTTGGACGTCCAGTTGAACCTGAAGTCACATAGAAACCTCGCAAGCCCCCTTTTTGCAGGGTCAACTCATGAAATGCTTGGTGTCGGCATCCACAAGGGCAGGGCCCAAGTGCATTCGCATATGAATGCAAAATAGTGGATGCAAACCCCTCGATGGTCAGATGTCGGACATCACTGCCAAAACGTGCATCATGAAACATGTTGAACTCATTCTGCGTCAACTGCAAATCTCGTTCCTCTTCATCAGTCCAATGTCCCCATGTCGGGATAATGGTGCCAACATGATCAAATGGTGTTTGCAAAGTCCATGAAGTCATGCCTACTTGGTTCCATGCAGATGGCATCAGAAGAGCCCACCACCTGTGACGCCTACTAGGCCACACATCAGCAAGATCCAGTTCCGTGGTCAAAATTGTCCAACCCATGGCTGCTGCCAGAGTTGCCAAGCCATGCCGGATGTCCTGGTTGTGGCCAGCTGCTGGTGTGCATTCAAGGATCACTGCCTGAGCTTGGATCATAAAGGCAATGTGAAGCCCATGCCAAAGCACTTCTGCACGTGGATCAGCTGTGCCACGACGTTGCCCTTGGACTGAGTGCGGCTGGCATGGGAAGCCCATGAACACCGTTCCTGGCCGCTGGTTGCACGCCTGGTGCACTTGTCTGGCTGCATCCCTGGCTGAGATGTCCAAGTGCAAAATGGTGCCCTTGTGGTTAGCATTGAGATGTGCTATTGCAACATGATTCCAGTCAACCGCAACCATAGGTTCAGCCCCCATGAATTGAGCGCCTAGACTCATGGATCCAGTGCCAGCACATAGGTCGACCACTGCCGTGGATAGGGCATCCCCCATATCTGGAATTTGTTTCCACCAGGTTTCTGGGGTAAAACTGATCACCAAAACGTCTTCAAATTGGTTCACCAAGGCATCATAAACGCTAACCCTGCCCAGAGGCAAGACAGCCCCTTCTGCCAACATAGGTGTGTTTTCAGGCAATCTCTTGCATGAAAAAAGGTTCGCATCAATTTCACTCATCACATGTAGAACACCAGTGAAAAGGTCACCAGGCAAAGGATGTGGAGGACCAAAGAGATGTTGTGCCATGGCGGGTGTACTATCTCCCGATCTTCCGTTGCTAACTGGTTCACCACTGGTAGGGATTCGGACCGAAACCTATTATATATAAATTTAAAAAAATATATATCCCATAACATATCCCCCATTTCGTAAATGAATTTCCCCAAAAGTTCATGTCAGACACCTTGGAGCTTTTCTTCACGATCTTTGGGCCCGTGGAGAGCAGCAGTGCGCCAGTGGCGAGGCCGCCTCGATGGTCCCTATGACTGGGGATTTCCAATCCATGGAAGTTCCAAAATAGCTGGTTGGTTTATTTCATGGAAAATCCCAATCTAATAGCTGGATGATGATTTAGGGGTACCCCCATTTCAGGAAACCTCCATATTTTATACCCTCTGGTTATTTAACATAGCTATGGAAAATGTCACCCATTCAAAAGTGTGATTTTCCATAGCTATGTTAAATTACCAGAGGGTATATATTTCTATATAGATATATATTTTCACTGTCAGAGTTCTAGCAGTATCCATGGGAAAATGGTATACAATGAATATACATGATATATTGAGAGGATTTGTATGCGGACGTTCGCTACGATATGCTACGATCATTTGAGGGGCCAACATAGCAACGGGGAAATCCCGTTGTTGAATGGTCGGTTGCTTCGTGGGAAATCACCAGAAATCATCTGTGTTTTTTGTCCGTTCACCCAGATTCCATTCCCTGCATCAAAATAGCCAGTTGAAATGTTGGATGTTCATTTCTACCAGGGGATCTGCATCTTAACATCAAAATAGCCTGGAGATATCTATGGATTAGATGGGGATGTGGGGATGGGTCAATGAATAGCCAATCTGGTCAAAATAATACAGTAGATAATGAATAGCCAACTATGGGTCATCTCATAGCTTTTGATCCCCATCTAATGTATTCATTTCTGCCAGGGGTCCCTGAGACGATCAGCAAAGGCACAGAAAAGCACCTCCCACAGACAAGTGGATGGTTCCTGTGGCGGGTGGATCATATTTGATTATATATGAGTTCATATATATATATGATCCTATATGCGTACATTTTAATATAGATCTATATAGTTATGTACTAATCCAAGACTGAATATGGATTTGCCCTAAACTGGGGAAGTTTAAAGGAATTCATAGACATTTCAGTGTGGAACATGATTTCATCAACCGTCACATTTTGCGTATTAGACAACCCCAACTGATGGCTTCTGCCGCAATAAGAACCGGAATCTTGGTTGGGCTAAGGGGTCATATTTCCAAAAGACAGTTGCACACATTCAAGATAATTACCCTCTGGTAAACTAACATAGCTATTGAAAATGGCCATAGAAATACTGGATTTTCCCATTAATAGCATGGTGATTTTCCATAGTTATGTTAAATTACCAGAGGGTAGTCATGAAGGAATCGACATCACGATCGTCCTTATCTTTGGACATTGCCACTGAATAAATCTCTGGACCCAGACATTTTTTGCTTCTGAAACCATCCTGGTGTTGTGGGGCATCACATTTTGACCCATACATAGCCAGTTTACGGGTGCGATAGGATGTCCATGGATGTCCTATTTATGTTTGATCATAGTCAGACCCGAAGTATCTCCAGCATTCTCCAACTATTAATCATGAATCCTGATCGATGAGTCGGGCTTCCAAGAATCTGATGTATAATTATGATGATATCATTCATAATTTGCAGTCATTTGCTTTAAAAACATGGGTTACATCACCGACATACCCCCCATTTTTCAATAACGCAGGGGTGAACATTCGGGCTTCGCCAAACCTTAAGCCCATGAAAAACGACTCACCTCCTGAGTGAAGAGCAAGGCATCTATGATACCTCAGGGCGGCTGAAGAAAGTGGCAAAATCCGCTATGGGGAAAACAAACCTCCGAAAACTAGATGGAACCGCAAAAATTGGGTTTGCAAGAGCATTCCCCGTTCAAAAGGTGCAATTTTCTGTTAGTTTTCCGGGGAAGTACCAAACAACATCAACTTATTTGATTTTCATTATATGGTTTCAGGATTCGTTGCCATCATCCAGATTGTGGTTGCCATCATTTTGTTCATGGTTCATCAAGCACCGGTGCCATGCATATGTTTCTCTTTAAGAAAACCATGGCTTCAGTTTCACCGCTAAGCTAGACCAACACCTAGATATTCACTACACATATGTATACACATACAATAATCCTGCAGTAGATAGAACATAGAAATTTCAAAGAAAACCGCTAAGAATGGGAATCATATGGAAAATTCCACATTTTCTCTACTTTCGGGAACAAGCCCATAGACCTGTCTGCGATCATCCTTGGCAGCTCTGTGGTTGTCTACTCCTCTGCGGTCACCGAACAACTCGTCGCGCTGTGGTCCTCTATGCCACTGCGGCGCTTCTCGGTACATCCCTTCACCGTCGAGGCTCTGCCTCCTCATCCTGCGTTGGAAAAGTTGCCAAATCTGCCGAATCTCATGGCATCCGTCATATTTTTCATCTCAACAGCTGGTCGGCATGGCCGACCCCAAGCGAATGCCTAAGATCAAACAGTTTGGAATTCTGTGTATTATCCTTCACTTGAATCCAAAAAAAAGGCCACAATGGTGCCAAAATCCAGGACACGAGTCAGGACCTGGCCATCTGCACGTGCCTCCGCCGATATCGCAGCCATGTTAATTCATTTGTGGCAAACAAAAGGTACCCTCTGGTGCCATCAGCTCCATGGCTTGCTGGAAAATCCTTTGCTTGATGATTTTTCCAGCTTCGAATCAATACACATCCGTTGGGTTCGATTTCCCAGCCATGTTTGATGACACCGGAGGCTACTTATTTCCTAAAATCATCCAAAAAACAAAGGTCGTAAGTCTCTCAAATGGATTCTCCCTTACTGGTTGGCTGATATTCCCTATGGATTATGATCATCAACAAAAAATATAGGTAGGAAAAAAAACATAGTCCTTAACCACCAGGGCATTTTTCATGGCTCAAATTAACCACCATTTAGCATTTTTCCACTGGCGAAAAAATCGCTACTTCCAACCCTTCAACCTGTCGCTGCCGAAAGGCGCAACAAGAGTCCCAGGACAAGTACAGAGCCGCAGAAGACCGCCAGTGACCAGCACACACCCTTCCTGCAGCGCCCGTGCTAAGAAGACAGTAGATCACCTCACAATATTATGATATATAATAATCTATAAATATGTATAACTTGTATATCATACAATATTACGCATAATAGTCAAACAGGGGGACGGAACAGAAACCCAAAACAAGGGGAATCCAAACCGGCAAACCCTGCACATGAAAACAGACAAGCGCACAGCTTTTTGTGCACTTGAGCCATGAGCATCAAACAGCGG
>Ga0126342_10011811_pt1 | contig 15592 bp, 14 predicted proteins | sample Cyp1metagenome_FD_92528 | JGI IMG/M metagenome (GOLD analysis project Ga0126342, IMG submission 92528) | Coral microbial communities from Lord Howe Island, Old Settlement Bay, Australia - Cyphastrea 1 metagenome | ecosystem: Host-associated > Invertebrates > Cnidaria > Coral ...
ATTGAAGCTATTGAAGATATTGATGGGGACTTCATGAATCTGCAAAGCTTGAAAATTGATGAAAATTGAAGATATTGAAGATATTGAAGATATTGAAGCATGGACTCCACCGATATTGAAGATAGTGAAAATCAGAAACAGGTGCGATAGCAAAAACCTGAGTCTCTTGATGTCGAATGCTCCAAAGGTTGAAGGACAAACTTCGAAGTCTAGAAAAGTTCAAAAACAAAACAAGTTTTGCCGCCTGTTGCGTTGCTCACCAGCAAGGCCACTTCCACCAACTCGTCATATGCTTCCACCACTTCCGAAATGCTACTCCTGGACCTTCCCGCCAGTGACTGCGGTGGCAGCCGATCCCCCAGCGTGTGGTGTGGGCCCAGTGGTGGCGAAGCATCCGCGGAGACCGGGACGGCGGCAAGGACCTGCTCGGGGTCCTCTTTCAGGGCCAGCAGACACTGGTCACTGCCAGCTGGTCCTTGCCCTGGTAACCGGGTACAGAAGAGATCCAAGGACACCGGACCTGTCACCCGGGAAGGCGTATCGAAAGATTGCTCTGGCCACAGAAGTCTGAAGGCTTCTAATTTGTCTTTGCTAAATCGGCTCTGAATCTCATTTCTATTCCAAGACTGATCAACTCATTTTAGTCTCCATTTTTCTTCAATAGTTTTTATATACTTCGTGTTAATCCCCACATGTTCCCTGGGATTCATGGCCTGTGGCGCCCTGCAACGACACCCTCAGACCACGTGGAACAGATCTGGTCGTCCCGAGCCGCGATGGGGTGGAGCAGCTGGAGTCGTCGTCACCTTCCCCAGAGGATTCCGCAACATCGCTACCTTCAGGGAGTCGTGAGTCGAACATGAGTCGAACATTAGCTGAAAAGCCAAATTCGTGAGCCAATCAATTAGCTGATTCCGCAACATCGAACCTGCCAATCAATCAACATTAGCCCAAATTTTACGAATCAGCTGATCGATTGGCAGTTCAGCAAGAAAAATTGGAGGAGAATCATCATATTCAACCCGATCAATTTCAATGTTCAGCGGAATGGCCCATTTCCGGGGAGAAACTCATGGGAGAAACCTGGGATCTATCTAGAACCACCAAATCAGAGGATGAACATAATAAGAAAATATATATTAAATATATTAGATAGGATAGTGATGGGGACAATGGGATGATATGGGATGATAGGAGGACAACATATGGATCACAATGGATTCAGGCGCGGCAATTCATCACCCAGGGACTCAAGAAGCGCACAAAATTCTCTCGGCTCTCGACATCCAGAAAGAGGTCGAGGAAATTCGTTTCACTCAAAGCCTTATTACCTGAAGCCAACCCTGGGTCCCCCCTGGGTGACTGGCCCCCCCGAAAATCAAACCCTTCTACGTTATGGCAAATCCTCAGTTTTTGGGGCTGTGAAGCAGCACGAATGGTTCCCAAAATGTGCTGTCCCCTTTTGTGTAGCCCTGGTGCTACCCTAATTTGTCACGCGGGATCAATGATGGGGGTGTTGCTCATCAGCTGGCATCCATGGGAGTTCTTTCATGATTTAAATTTGTGGTAAACCCAAACCTCCGATTCTGGATAATTTATATACCACCCATTTCTGGAAAGTCATTGGGGAGATTGGTTTTTGGTGCTTCAGTCCATTACCGACTGAACCCACTGAAGCCAGTTGCACTTCAGCAAGCGCTCTAAACAACTGGCATCCTCCACAATGCTCCAGTCTCGGCTATCCAGAACGAGATCTCCGTCGCAGACTCCCCGCAAGACCTGCGGAGATCTTTGGAGATCTTGGTCGGAAGTGCACACCACAAAAGCCTAAAAGAACACCTTGTGGCTCGGGATGGCTTGGGTGCTCCATTTGGGGGGTGGAATGAATCTTTTCATTCTTCGTGTGCTGTATCTTGGTCCTCATATCTTCACCACAAATCCCATGGTTCATCATCATTTGTCCCAAGTTTGGTCATGAAATTCGGGTAAACTCAGTTCAAAAAATTGCCAAACGAAAATGGATCATTGTCTCCGGCTTGTCTTTGGCCCCAAACCTGACGAAAGCCGCGCATCAGAGAGGAAGCATCGCCTGAATCCAGCTTGGCCGCAATATTGCTCATTATGAGCTGGTCAATAAATGCCTCAGCAACAAGACTTTGGGACCGGCAGTGGACCTTGCGATTTTTTTCACTCCGTGGCCAAGAATTCTTCAAACATGGCCGTTTATCCCTTGGTGGTTTCCTCCGTGTGTTCCCGGGGAATGTCCATTGAGTCCATTGATCCCGGGACTCCGCGCCAGTGTGGCGGCAAAGATGATGTGCGAGGCCAGGGAGGAGTAAACGATTTGAGGCGTCAAATGATCGAAGCCAATAAGCTGCCACGATCCTCACATGGTTCCAATATGAATGGGTATATGAATGGGTACCCCAGCTGGATAGTGCATGGAAAATCCGAAACAACAATGGATGATGACTGGGGTACCCCCATGTTAGGAAACCTCCACATGTCGGAAGGCAAGTGGAGTAGGTGAACACCCAAGGTGAGGTCGATGTAAGGTAAGGTGAGCTGGAAATTTTGTGGAAACATCGGTTCGCATCCTGCCTTCCGGGTGGTGAGACATACACCCTCTAAACTTCACATGAAACCCACCTGGTGAGACTACCTTGAATCCACGTGCAACTTGTGCTCAAAAACGGCATAAAAACCCAGGCCTTTGGAGTTCCAGCGGTTCCAAATTTCGAGACGGTGTTTTCTGATGACGGTCACAACCATTGGGCAATTCAGGACATTGCTTGTTCGATAAATATGAACACAATTCCACTGGGTAGAAATCGGATGTTCTGACCGTTTTTTCGATGAGCCAAAATGGATCCGCGACGTCACCATGGCTTCGATACCAGTCGTCATCTATCATGATGGGATGATTTGAGGAGAATTCCCGGCTATCCCTTGGAAACCTCGATTTTCCATGACAGGATTACCAGGAAGTTCTCGAAGACTTGGCTCCAGAAAGGGCATGAAGGTCCAACCGGAACGATTGCGACGGCTTTTTTGGGCCAAAGATAACTAGGCTACGTAGGGATGTATGCCCTGTAGGCCCTGTAGGCTTAGTTGAACTGGAGTTATAAGCCACTTACTAACTGGGATGAGCCACTGAGCCTACTAAGCCTTTGAATTCGACCACCAAAATGGGGTTGAAACCTCTCTCCCAGAGGTTCCACGTTGTAGAATGTCACAAAATCTCCCCAACTTGTCTATATTCTCCTGGCCAATATTCACCCAAAATCTGTTCCACAACTTGAACGAAAATCTGATGATTTGTTTGTTGCCTCGTGGCATCTCCAGAATATCGCCAAAGTGATGGTTTAGAAAAAGCAAAAAAACATGAAATTCTCCAGAAATCAGATCTGAACATTAGGTTTTCATTCATTTTTTCCCTTGCTTTTCCAAGGTTTTCGTTCCACCAAGCATCTGGCAATGTGCACTATAGCTTCGAAGATGTAGAGCGGAAGGGTCACCTATTTCAATGTTGTCCAAGAGACGTGAAATGATGAGTATCAGTATAAGGGTGATATAATATTGATATAGTAGGTATATATTCTATCTTTCTTTCTTTCTTTCTTTCTTTCTGTCTTTCTATCTATCTATCTATCCATCCATCCATCCATCTATCTATCTATCTATCACCAACATATCACCAACACATCACCAACATATTATATCATGTTATCTGATGGTATGTGGGTGCGTCTGAAAATGGTGGACGTATCCTCAACGGATTGTCATTAATTAAAATAGCGAAACGAATGGGAAAAGGCTGATTAACCAGGAGATTGTTCCTCCGGGAATCAATCGTGGCTAGCTGAAAATCCCCCATGTGTGGATGAATTGACCGTTTTTCAGCCTACATTTCGTTCAGGGAATTCCCATTGCCAAGTTAGGTCTTCAAGGTCTTCGGCCCCCAGTCGGCATCACGGCATCGAAAGTTTACACCATCAAAACGCCTTGCGGTCGATGATGGTCACTGACATGAAAAAGAAAAGCACGCCACCTAGCGGTTGAGCCACTGAAAAACGGTCGCAGTCAGTGACTGGATCATCCCATTTTTAAGCAACCAAAACTGGTTGTTTGATGGAAGATCATCATCATCATCATCCCTGGTTGATTGATGGAAAGCAAAAATATATAAACGAAACCAGCAACCAGCCACTGATCTTTTCAGAGACGCAGAAAGTTTTGAAGTCAGTCTCCATCCCCTGCAGTGATCAGTGAGAGAAGTGGACACGAGTGAACAAGGTTTACCCTTCGGTGTCATCAAACGTGGCTAGCTGAAAATCCCTCATTGATAGGTGATTGTCCTATTAAAATCCTCCATTTACAATCGATCTTCCATTGCCACGTTTTTTGTTCCTGGAAGGTAAGAACGGCTGAAGGTTTTTGTTGAAACACCTTGAAACTGTGCGTTTTCGAAATCTCACATGGAATCCAAAAAATAACGTGCGAAATGACCAGGATCTTCATCCCTTTTCACCAGGTGGCGATCGAAAGGGCAAAGATGACCTGAATGGAAAGCCCAACAACTTCCAACAGCCGAAACTGCTCATTGGTCTTGATCTTCACCAAACCTGGCCGGTGAACCCGCATGATCATCCCATGAAGTTCGCTGGAAAGTCCAGCAGGTTTTCTGGATGGATTTCAACCCTTCCCGGGACCTTCCCCATTTTTTCCCATCTCCACCTGAGTGGAAGGAAGCATCCAGGCAATAGCCCAGAATGGGCCCCATAAATTGGAAGAACGACATCAGCGACGGACTGTTGATGAGTTTCCAAAAGGTGGCCAAAGAGACTGCGAAGGAGAAGTGGATCCTCAGTTTGTTGAACATTGTGAGCATTCGCACTCTGGTGCCTACGGTTGAACAACAGTGAAGCTGCTGGCTTGGCGTTGTGGCGAAAAATTGGGATCGATGCAAAGATTGCAAAGGAACAAACACTGAAAGAAAACACAAATGAATGTGGTAAACAGTGTGGCGCCAATAATAAACCTGCCATGGAATCACCACTAAATCCCATCACCATAAAATCCCTATTAATCCACATTAAATCACCATTTTTGCTGTAGAAATCGCTCTTCTTTTGCGCCAAAAAAATGGTCACCGAAACACGTAGGACTTCTTCGTCGAAGCGGAGTTTCTGATCCAGTTGCCGCTGAGACAGTTTCACCTGCACGGTGAACCACGAGGGAGGTCGAGTAATGGAAAAATAACTATCTACCCTCTGGTTATTTGTTACATAGCCAAGGTATAGATGGCCCTAATCGAAATAGATGGTTTACGGTTTTTAATAGCATGTTGGATCTTTCCATGGCAAACTGTTAGTCATAACCAGATGGTATATATATATATATAAATATATATACTGGTACTCCGCAATCCAAATGTATACTGGTTCGTTTTTTGTATACATCTGGGGCCACCATCTGGATTTCCCCAAGCTGGAATATTGATGAATATTGCCTATCTGTCAAATGGTCAAATGATGTGACATTCAGCCAGGTTGCCTGAACCCAAAGAGGCAGGCAACAGCCAGTTGAATCCCCATGGTTGTTACTTAAATTTGGTTTAAATCCCCATGGTTGTTGGAAAACGGACTCCTAAGGACACCACAAAACATTCATTTTGTTGGTTACCCTCTGGTAAACTAACGTAACTATGGAAAATCACCATTTTTAATGGGTAAATCCACTATAAATGACCATTTTCAATAGCTATGTTAAATTACCAGAGGGTGGGTTTCTCCTCAGACACCTCGGCTCTGGCCCGGTTTTCTCGGCGCCATGAGGCCACCAGACTTTGCAGCAAGCTTCGAACCGTGCCGCCCGTGAGAGATGCATGCAGCAGCGCAAAGAAAGGCACAGGCACGAGAAGTACGCTGTAACCCAGATAACTCAGAAGCTCTTGAAGTATCACCAGTGCTGCCATTGCTTGCACAACCTCGGTTTACTCTCCTGAGATAAAAGAAACAGCTGCAGATACGTCCAACTTTGACCGCCACAGACTCTCAGAACTGCAGCCTTCAAGAGGGATTCCAGCTTTGCAAAATTTGATTTAGATCTTCAAGCGACGTTCAAGCGACCAGACTCTGTTCATTCTGTGCTACCAAGGAATCCATTCGGAAAAGTCTTACAAACAATCGTCCCCTCTATTTGACCTACAAGGCGTCGATTTGGTCATGGGAGAAATAAGATGGGGCAGCAGCTCCCAAGGGTACACGACAACACTTGGGGAGGTCAACCGCAGCTTCATGCCTGCAGAGGTAGCCCCAACAGCAAGGGTCTTCTTGTAGTCCCTGGGTACCATTGCTTGGTGCGCGGCATCTGGGTGTTCGATGGGAAATAGACGTGGGTTGAATCGGGATACTTCAGATACCCATTTCAAGGGTGGATCAATGATAGATCAGGAGATTCATCCCACGAACTGCTTGGACTTCCGTCTGGACTTCATCACCTGAGAAGCTCTGGTAAAAAAAAAAAAGCATCCTTTGTACCAGATGCATCTGGAGTTCCAAAAGTATATGAGTTGATTCGGATCCGCAGCAGAGAAGAAGGACCCATCATTCTGTGAACATTTTCGGCTAGGATTGGCTAGGGTGCCTCAGGCTGGAAACCGGGATAGAAGGTAAAGAGAAAAGAGAAAACAGAGAAAATATGAGAAAATGAACTACCCACAAGATGTTCTACATCAGAAAATGAGTCTTGTTCCCCCTTTGGCTTCTTTGTACTCAACTACTCAATATGAATCATGTATGCTAAAGAATGAACGGTCATCCATTCATGTTTGTTTTGGGGGTCATTACTTTGAGATCATGATTGGTGAATAAAACCTTTTTTTTCATTGTCGATTTAATCATGTGGGGGCAAAAAAACACCACCTCTTTGACTTCACATCCCCCGTTTTTTATGTCCCAAAATCCCATGGTTTGTCCGAGTTTGTTCCCTCTGACAATCCATGGCCAAATGCTGTTGGTGTGTAAATCCCCCATTGACTCCCCCAATAAATCCATATAAATCCATATAAATCCATATAAATCCATATAAATCCATATAAATCCATATAAATCCATATAAATCCATATAAATCCCATCAATCCTATATCAATTTAAGGTGATCCTATCCCAGTCCCATCGCCCCATCGGTGATCGGTCATCCCCATGAGGGATTCACCGTTTTTGCCCCAAGGCCCCTGACGACGCAGTCAACTCTGGAAGTTTTCGCGTGTCCGGATAGCCCCAAAGCAGCAACGCCCAGATGCATCCGACACCCAACTGGCACGGAGTGACAGGTGTCGAATCGGCTTTTGTAACATGTTGAAGTTGGTAATAGGGAGAATCATCTGTACAAATAAAGATCTATTTATATATTTATATAAGTCAAATCCAAAACCCCTTTCATTTGGTGAACCGTATCATGTGATGTTCCAATCCAAGCTGTGCTGAAAATAAAGTCGAGGCGGCATCCCTATTTCTGAATAAAATCTCATGTGTTGTTGCTTATCCTCATGTACAATGGCGTGCTTACCACTTCCACACAGCCTCCAACAAATGCTGGTTACCGGTGCCGCATTCAGCTGGACTATGTTTTGGGGGGATGAACATCCAGCTGACTGAAAATGTGAAACCCCCAGAAATCATCCCATGCTTGAGACAATGATTTTCAGCATATTAAAATTGCTTGACGTTGGGGCCAAATCCCCCACGTTTTCACGAACCCCACCACCATATGTTGATACCATGAAACCATTCAAATGTTTGTGGGTCAAGTTGAATCCCATCGATCCACTTGTTTTGTTCACCAAAAATGTGTCTTTTCGACCGCGCCTGCAGAGTAGCGATGGTCATGGGAAATCCATGAACGCCACCAGCAGCGGTCAGCGCGCGCCTTGACTGGCTCTCACGGGGTGGATTTGTCGAAGTGCTTCGCACGAGATGCTGAGCTCGCTACTTGTTGGTGATGTTGTAGTAGTAGTTTCCCAGGTACCAAAGTGCGAAGTATGCTAAGAGAACGAAGTCAATCTTTTTGCCCTGCCAGGCACGGGGCAGACTTTCGTTGGGAAAAGCCATCAGCCGGTGATTTCTGATGATTCGATCCTCATGTGGATTTGTATGTAACATGCGTAAGCATATTATATATATATACATACATACATACATACATACATACATACATACATACTGCATACTCAATATATGCGGTATACTGTGATATGTATATGTATAATTATATACAATTATTATATTAATATATATATATGGTTACATTACATCCGCAACTGTCTGGCCACTAGGAAGGAATACGAGGTTCTTTTCCCAAAATGTTTCGCGAAAAAATGAGGACAAACTTGTTGGGCACCGTGGCGCAGACTTGTTCCTCTCTCGGCAGCACCGTGCCTCCTTGCTCTCTGTGGCTGCCTGCGACCGGATGAAAACCCGACCAAGATCTTCCAAGATCTATTCTATTCCTTCCCCTCCTTCCCACCTCTTCAGCTTTCAACGGTACTCGAGCATTTGAGCCTGAAATGCCCGGTACCCACGGTACCAAAATCCCGTTGAGATGGTGCTGACCCAGGTGAGTCCCTAGCTCGAAGCCGTCGAAACCAGTCATTTCTAGCAGATGTAACCAGTCACCAGTCACCACTGAGTGGGCTAACATGGATCCGCATCTCACTGGATCTTATTAATGCAATCAAACGATGCTAAACTGCAGTTGAGAGACACAAAACTGAAAGAAAGAGAATGAAAAAACGAATCAATGTGCCCTTGATGTGTTGTTTTACATTTATTTAGTATTCACTACATTTGTTGTGTCTACAATAAATTTACGCGGAAATCCATCCTGGTACCCCCAGCATTGTGAATTCTTTGTTTTTCATGGCTGTTCTTTGACAAAAAATATTGAAACAGCGTGATTTCCGAACCTGCTTCGTGACATCTGTATACATCTGTGTAAAAATCCCTTAAAATCACTTGATTCTGTTCATTCCCCTTGGAATTCACCGGTTTTTACTGGTTTTTACTGGTGTGTACCATGGGAAAATATCTTCCTTCGTAGCTCCCCCGCACCTTGAACCCGCAGAGGTGCATAGTGATGACCTGGAAGAAGTTGCCGCGGGACTGGATGAAGTTGCCACTACTGGAGTGTCATAAGCACATGGACCACATGGAATCTCATGAAGCCAAATAGATAGAAAAAATGGAAAAATGATACTCTGTACCATCCTGGAAAAACTTTTCAACTGCATCTTTTTGCGGAACCCAACAAAATCAAGACATATCAAAACCCAAAACAGATGGATTACACTCCTAAACTCCTCCTGTGGGTCGCGTTTTCCACCTGCCAACGTTGGAGACGATGAGCTCGTTGACAGCGACGGGGCCAGGAAGGAAAGCCCGCCCTGGAAGGCCTGCGAACAGTTTTATGGAAGAGGGTGAGAGTACGTCTCTGTATACATTACTTGCACTGCATTGCATTGCATTGCATTACATTAGATACATACGTACATACATACATGCATTACATTACATTACATTACATTGCATTGCATTGCATTGCATTACATTACATTACACTACACTACATTACATTAGATTACATTACATTACATTCATTCATTCATTCATACATACATACATACATCCATACATTTCATTCATTCATTCATTCATTCATACATACATACATACATACATACATTGCATGCATGCATGCATACATACATGCATACATACATCCATGCATGCATACATACATACATACATACATTTCATTCATTCATTCATTCATTCATTCATTCATTCATACATACATACATACATACATTGCATGCATGCATGCATGCATACATACATGCATACATACATCCATGCATGCATACACATACAGATACAGATACAGATACAGATACAGATACACATACACATACACATACACATACACATATACATATACATATACATATACATTACATACATACATACTTACATATTTACATACTTACATACTTACATACTTGCATACTTGCATACATACTTACATACTTACATACTTACATACTTACATACTTACATATTTACATACTTACATACTTACATACTTACATACTTACATACTTACATACTTACCTTACGTTACGTTACGTTACATTACATTACATTACATTGCATTACATTACATTACATTACAATCCATACATACATACATATGTATATATATGTAGAATATATACAAATAGTTCCAACCCCCCCGACAGTACCACACTCCGACCACACCACAGGGGGGGAGGGGGACAGTACCACACCCCCACCACACCACAGAAGGGGGAGGGGGACAGTACCATACACCCACCACACCGGGTGGGGGAGGCGGACAGTACACCACACCACGGGGGGGGGAGGGGAGTTGGAACGCTGGACCATATATACAGTACACGGTACATATACGATCACCGTGGTTTACTGAGGATTTCTTGAAATGCTAATACTCTTTCTACACCAAGACAACTCTTGATTGTGGCACACCTGGTATTGTTTCAAAGAGGGCTGCTTCAGAAAATGCTAGCCCACGATGGAAACCAGCAAAACCTACAGAAATAAAATACCAAATAAAGCTATTCTTTTCCCAGGCAAAACCCTTCGTGAAAATTTGAGAACCAGGCTTGCCCCTTCCCAATTTTCGCCCAACTACAGGGGAACCAGCAACTAGATTGAGCTAGAAAAAAATAGAGAAAACTAGCAAAAAATATTAGAACATGCTAGAAAAGCTAGAAAAGGCTAGATTTTTCCCGGTTTTGGGGAAATCCTAGATGCTTCTGAGTGTGCCATCCGTGAGAGGGAAACAATTAGTTTCTTTTAGGGTTATTTTTTTTTCTTTTCACCTCTCACCCCTGTTGAAGCCACCCTGTTTGAAGCAACTCCATTGGGTCTCCGAAGATATCTGCGGGTCCAAACCAGACTGGTCATGCCTTTTTCGTCTCACTTATCAACTTAAGAGCACTCCATGGTTAAAATTGGTATATAACATAACCCTCAACTGATGAATTGTAACCATCAATGTACATATCGTTGGTTTTATATCCCAGGAAATCTCCCCATTCAATACCAATCAATTAAGACCATCAAGTCACCATCAATTCATCGTTTTGGGGTCCCAAATTTCCACCAAAGCCTCTGTGAGTGCCAAAACCACAACACCAGCGCATAGCCAACGTATGGCCCAAGCCTCAAAAAGTGTCACTTGTGTTTAAAAATTGGAAAAATGAAATGAGATAAATGAGTCATTATGAGTGTTTAATGGCAATTTTGGGGGTTTCTTAAAATTGGGGATCCCCAATAGCTACCATTGGTTTCAACACGAACTCATTTCAGTGTGATGACTTGGATGATGCCTGGGGGAACCCCATTTCAAGAAAACCTTCATTTGATGTAGATACTTAGTGGGATTTAGAAGATACTTGCTGGGATTTATAACCCACATCTATATATAGTCTTTAGATGTGTCTGGAAATCGGGATTGAACCCATCAAATTCGGAATGGGTATCTAACGGGGATATTTCATCAGATTTATAAACAAGAATCTGGTTTGAAAGGGGGTATGATTACCCCAAAATTGCCAGTTCCAACTGTTTAATTTCGGGGGCCTAAACATCTCATTTTGGGTTTTCCGACAACCCTGGTTTTCTAAGCACCCCGAACGGATCTACGGGACATCATGGACAACTCCCCAGCGTTTCCACGCAGTCCTTGAACCGCTGGGCTGCCGTTTGTCAAACCGCCACACCATCCAGTTGGCACAGTTATAATTGACACTGCATTTCGTTTTTTGTCCAACATTCATTGCACATGTGTTCAAAATTTCCAAAAGAAATTAGAGACAATGACAATACCTCATTCCGTTGTTTGAAATTAAATGAGTTCCAGCCCAATCGTTTTTCAATGAAATGTTTTTGCCACAATTACACATGGAATTGGTGAAACAAAATTCATGTCCACCAAACTATACCCTGATGCAAAACCAATCAAAATCCGGAAAACTGCCCCAATAAAAAAAAAAAACGGCAACATTCTCAGAAAACAGACGGTTTGCACAATGACGTATGCATTGTTTTTCACCGCCAAAACCGAATATCCACTTCATGTTCATTTCTACTACTCTCCACGCCCCACTCTCTACCCTTCACAACACTGCAGTCTACGCGTTTCACCCTGCACTCTATACAATCAACAACCCGCACTTTACACTATAAATTTCAACCTGCGCACTCCACACTCTACCCTCCACAATCTACATCTCACACTCCACAGCCTACGTTTCACGCTCCACACTGCGCACTCTCCGATTGCAGCCCCGCGACAACTTCATGCATGATTCTCCCCAAGAGCCTGGCATACAAAAAACAACATTGTACATCTTCCCACACCTGTGCCAAACACACGACCGCTGAAGGCACGAGATTGCAACGTTCAAGACTGTCAAGTTTTTGTGTAATTAGAATGGCCCCTGCGTGTGGCAAGGATGACATGCACAGAAACCACTGCGTACTGCCACAGCATTTTTTTGGATGAAAAATGCGCGCTGCTTCATATGGTAGCGCGGAGCTTTGTCTGAGCGACCTTTGGTGAGCAGCTGGCTGAGCTGCTGGCGCTGGTTGCCGCCTTCAGCGGCTGGTGGTGGAGCTCTATGTCGTGGAGCTCTTGGAGTTGGCAAGACGGCCCCAGGGGGCAGAAGCCGCAAGAGAAGCAAGTAAAAAGGCAAGGCTGGACGTTGTGGAATCCCAGCTGAGGGATCAAGAAAGGAGTCCAGAGGTTGGAACGCATCTATCTGGAAAAGCATGAGAGGATAGCCCTTCTGAAAAAGGAGGCGAAGAAAAGAAAAGCGGGGCCGAACCAGAAAAAAAGGAGTAAATAAGAGTCCTCAAAGGCGCAGAAGACGCGCAGTTAAAGAAGAAGTCCGGAACGGACTAAAGGCCCTAAGGAGGCCCTGGAGACAAAAAAAAACAAAGAGCGAAGAAAAGGTCAAAAAGAAACCAGAGAGCCCAGCAAGGGCAAAAAAATCGGAAAAAAAATTATCATTTGTGCAAACGCTGCTGAGCCAGTGCAAGTAACTTGAACTCCACAAGATGAATGACACTGATTTGAACTGCAATGCACAACTGAGGATTGGAACGATCAAACCACTCACGCATTTTTGAAAACAAGGGGCACTCACAACGCCTGTTGTTCAGGTTCCGGGCTTGGCCTCGCCCGGACATGGATATGGCCTGGTGTTCAGGCGTAAATTCGACTATAGACCTAGTCGGCAAGCCGGTAGGAGAATGCAGTTTTGCCAAGGGTGGCAAGGGGGTGGGGCAAAAATGCATTCTCCTACAAAAAAAAGACATGAAAATCGACATTCTCTGTCAAGAAGGCTTCATTGAAGTTGACTGAAGTTGAAGTTGGAACATGACATGGAAGCAGGCATTCTCTGTGCAAACGCTGCTGGGCCAGTGCAAGTAACTTGAACTCCACAAGATAAATGACACTGATTTGAACTGCAATGCACAACTGAGGATTGGAACGATCAAGCCACTCACACATTTTGAACACAAGGGGCACTCACAAGGTTCTCCCCATTTTCAACAAGGGCGGTGAGTGCTTTCCAACAAGCTGCACCATCGAGACTGTACTGAGCGGCTCCCAACACAAGCAATTTCTCGCATCTGAATCGTGATAGCCCGTCTGGCATGTTTGAGTCAGTAGGCCTGGCATACCAGGGAGTAATCTGCTTAGTGCACTCCAACGCCACTGTTGCTATGAAGATCTTTCGAGCAACTACATTTCTAGAGATACAAGAAATAAGGGTATCACGGACACCATTGTTGTCAGTGTAAATCACAACCGCGTCCCGCCCGGTCGAAATGCGCAAAACAAAGCAAAGAACTCGCATTCGAAAATGACAGATTGCTTTTCCAGTGTGTTGAGTAAGGTGGCAACTTCACCCGTCAACCTGTGAGAGGAGAAGGCCACAGGTTTTCCAGTGGGGTCAAACAACACAGCCCCTATGCCATGGTCTGATCACCTTCCAAGTCATAACAAGCGTCCGTCTGAATGAACCAAGTGATGGCCGACGCGGGTTTCAGCTTACGCGGTCTACCCTCCTGCAGCAGGCGCCTATGCAACTTGAGCGCCAAGGCCAAGATCACATTCTGAAAGACGTGGTCCATCTGAAGAATAAGCATGGTTCGAGATGCAAGTGAGCACCTAGCAATCCTGCCAATGACATTGCCCGACGCAAATTGAAGTCGGCCCCTGTCTCAGAGCCTCCTGCTTTGACATGTGACCGCGCTGAATCACCGCGTTGCTCTGTCATCAGTTCCGGTACAGTCAGTTGCTCTGAAGGATGGCACCACGGGCCAGAGAAAGAAAAAGCTGAGCGACTTGTCGAAGTCGTCCAGGAGAAGCGTCATCAAATTCGTTGGTGAAGGGGTCAACCATGCAGTAACGGGCTCATCTGACACAGGACGCCCAGGACAACGCGTCCACTCACCCGAAGAGTGGGGCAGAAGTCTGCTGATGCCAACTCCAGAACAAGCCAAAACACACACACAGAAGCAAACCAAACAAAAGTGCTGGAAGGTACATGTCAGACAGAATGCCAGAAAAACGTGTTTAAAACCGCCTGTTTTTTACGTTTTTCTGTCACATTGTTTTGCTCCAATTTCCACAGCCTTCAGGCCCTCGAGACCTGCCTCGAAGCCTGCTTCGAAGCTTGCTCTGATGCGTTTATTCTCGCGACACTGGAGTTCGAGACTTGCATCGAGGCCTGCCTTCAGCTGCGGTCTAAAATTCAGCAAGGCAGTTTCCAACTACGTCAAGTTCAGCTTTGCTGGGACTCCTGGTTATTTTTCTTGGGCCCTGCCCCTTTCGCTTTTTGCTTTGCTTCTCTGCTAAATGGCGACGCATATCTGGCTGGGGGATCTGCGTTTCGCCTTTTGTCTGTTTTTGTGTTTTGTTCTGTTTTTGATTTGCGGTGTCAATGTAGATTTTATTTCAAAACTGCTTCTTCACATGTAAGAACCGAGCCGTAGAGCGTGATCGGCCATACCAGAGGAAAAAAAGATCACTTTTATTTTGCATGTTTGGAATCCTCAAAGCTTATGGACAATGACTGGCTGAGACCGTGCCTCGGACGCAAAACGTATTGGCACAAGGACAAACTCGCTCATGGCGACTCAAAACCCCATAATGCTGCTGGGGAGGACCGCCTTTGGGAGTCCAAATTCTGTATACCTTTCCAACCCAAAAATGGGCATCAAACAAATCGAAGAGTTCAGTGACATCATCTTGCGCATCTTGCGGTTTCTTGCGGAGTCGTCTGGAGTCACAAAGTTGGAACTCTTTCAACCGTTTCCCCATTGTAAACAGGGTTTCAGCAGGTGTACGGACTCCGCCCGACTCCGGCAAGACTCCGCAGCTAAAGACATCAAAACTGGGACAAAACTGTGGTAAAACCGAAATTTTGCATCTCCAGCCTTCTTACGGAATCTGCCGGAGTCATGAAATCGA
>Ga0126342_10011812_pt1 | contig 15591 bp, 11 predicted proteins | sample Cyp1metagenome_FD_92528 | JGI IMG/M metagenome (GOLD analysis project Ga0126342, IMG submission 92528) | Coral microbial communities from Lord Howe Island, Old Settlement Bay, Australia - Cyphastrea 1 metagenome | ecosystem: Host-associated > Invertebrates > Cnidaria > Coral ...
GATAGATGGATAGATGGATAGATGGATAGATGGATAGATGGATAGATGGATAGATGGATAGATGGATAGATGGATAGATGGATAGATGGATAGATGGATAGATGGATAGATGGATAGATGGAAAGATGGAAAGATGGAAAGATGGATAGATGGATAGATAGATAGATAGATAGATAGATTGATAGACAGATAGATAGATAGATAGATAGTGGTATTTATGTATATGTATTGTGACAGTCTTCATCTTATGTTCCTATATCTTGTCCAACGGAACCGGATGAAGAGTCCTGGAATATGGTCAAGGAGGATGGATTATGACTTTGACCTAGACTTTGACCTAAAATCTGGACTCTCATTTTGTTGTCCAAAATCATGCAGTTGGCCAACATGTGGGAAGTACCAAGCATGCTTTATTTTTTCATAACGACCTGAGACGAGCCCCAAGATGGTCGTTATTCCAGGGGGTTCGAACTGAGAGAACTCGGTTCTTTGAATTCAACCACTATCGTTGATTCCTTTTGAACCATTTCAATGTCTGTCCCAATTTCAAACATCCTTCCAAGCTCGAAAGAGAAGATGAACTTTGCCTCAGCGATTCCAAAGAGTTGGATTAGGCTGGAAGAATCACATGAAACTCTGGATTTTCCCAAACAAAAACCCAAAAAAAACTGTCAAGCCAGGGCCTGCATTGCGCCGCCCATCCGCGGCGCCAGCAGTGCCTGCGCCTGCGCCTGCGCCTGCGGTGCCGAGTGGCGCTGGGAAGCTGGTCTTTGTTCTGACCGCACCAGGCCTTTCAGAAATTCCCAGGGGAACTCCTTGGGATCGACAGATGTGGAGGTTTCCATATACTCAAAATCTCAAATCTCTGGTTTTTTGTCGGGCTGAAATTTTGGCCCATCATATATGATGAAAACTGATGATATATGGATGATATGGAGGTTTCCTAAGTCATGGGGGTAACCCCACATCATCCAGTCGTCATGGATGACCATTCTAGTACTGAAACCCATCGTGACTGGGGATCCACCATTTTAAGAAACCCCCATCTGGGACGTGTTGGAAAGGCCTTAAGGACAATGAGAACCATCATAGGGGGGTTGTATGCCAACCATTCCCAAAATTGTTGGGTTTACCACGTTAACCAGAATGATTAGATTATTATTCTAATCATTATTATAAAAGTGTTTTCACTACGGTGTATGTATATATAATATATACATACACCATAGTGAAAACACTTTTATTATATACCATCCTGTTTCATCAAGCGGGGCAAGCTGAGAAAGGATCAACTTATAGTTCGATGATTTTCTCATTAATTAACACCTTCATTTAGTTCGGGGATTGTTCATTGCTGCGTTTGATTACTGGAGGGTATATACAATGTGCGAAAATGATGGGAATATGGTTGGGAGAAAATGGTTTCCTGTATAATTGAACAGAATGGACATGTAAATTGGTGATTCAGCCATTAAAACACAGGATTTCATGGGACATAATGATGGGCTATTTTATGGGATATAAAACCAGCGTCATATTCTTTGAATCTGAAAATGTTGTTTTGTGATTTAACCAATCAAAACGATGGTTTAATGGGATATTAATGGGGATGGAATGGGATAGTGATGGCATACCCTATGGTAATGTGAGAGTTTGCGACAAGAGCCCATTTTCCGTCATGATTTCCCTTGAAAAAATGCTGATGTTTATGGCAGCTATGGTAGATCACCAGAAGGTAACAACTCCTTTATTTTGCAGTGGTTATTACTTATTTCCAAGCAAATCTGGTTGGTGGTTTGGAACATTTTTTATTTTTCCATATATTGGGAATGTCATCATCCCAACTGACTAAATTTTTCAGAGGGGTTGAAACCACCAGCCAGACATGTAAATCAAGTATTAGCTGCAATGTGCTGCATGGACATTTCAACAATCAATTCAATAGGTATCGCTGATATGCTGATTAATCATAATTTTGGCATTTTCTTTCATTGCCACCTCTTTCTCTAAAAGGCTGTTGTCCAAAAATGATGCATGGGCTTCCAATTTATGTTTATCAAATAGAGGGGAGCATGATATTTGAAACAATGGTTGATCAAAGGAGGTACCCTACATTTATTTAAAGACATATGTCCATCATTCATTGTGGTGATATCCCTTTTTTCTTGCCGCTTGAATCCATCTATTTTGGCTTAACATAGATCTGGAAAGCCCGTCATGTGGAGATGATTGTCTTGTTGGGAATCAACCATGGAAGCCCATATCTAATACCATAAAATTGGCTGGTGGATCTATACCCCATGTTGCCATGGATATGTACCCATATATTCCCCAAATATGACCCATGTTTCACTCACATAGGATCCATACATTGTTCGAGTATTACCTACCTAAGATATGATCCAAAATATTCCCCAGATGTGTTAGTTGTATGACTTTTTAAATGATATCCCGATATCTGATATAATGTGGTAAACTCACTAATATTATCATTTGGGGATGGTTTACTATTGGGTTTACCAAATTATATAGGATTTTATCCGATAAAACTGAAAGATATTTCGTATGTTACCGCTAATCTTATATGATATCCCATAAATAACATCATACATGAATCATTCTAGTGTACACATTTTGCAGAAAATGACACTAAATTATACGTTACCCTCTGGTCATCAAACGTGGCAACTATATAATTGGAGGATTTTCCAGCAAGCAATCTTTGATTACCAGAGATAATTATATATCATCATATACCGTAAATCAACACTAATTTGTATTGTGTCCCATGTGGTGTGAAGTATAGATCATATTTTACATGATATCCCATGGACCATCATCTAAAACTAACTTAACCATTCCTGATAGCATTCATATTATGGTGAAGTCAGGCAGAACTATATGTATTTTCTATTCCCACTATTATTCACACTATATAATTCCTTTACCTCCAGTAAATTGAAATAGACCCTGCCAGATAGGGGTTGGAAGATGAATTTGCACTAAAACATGGACCATTTTAACAGTGTCTATGTGAATTACCCAGATGGTAACCCATTTAACATTATTTAACTGGCTATGAATCAATACCTATACCATGTTTACGGGATGATGAACATCCATTAAAAAAAAAACAGCTATTGAATGATGTTCACAGAAGGGGTACAAGTTAACTTGACTCATCCCCCTATGATCTCCCGATGAAGTCAGGCGAACTGACGCCCGAGACCTTCAAAGCCACCACCACGCACGTGGCCCGCCGCGACGCCTTGGCGTCTTGGCGGTCTTGGCGAGGACGGTAGCCTCCAGTAAACCATGAGTTATGTTACATGTATATATATAATATTATAAAATTATATATAAATATATATATGTGTGTGTTTGTGTGTGTTTGGGGTATATTAGTTATATCTACTAGTTCTATGAGTTATTTATCAGTGTATCACAGTGAGTTCTGGATTAGTAATTAGTTATATCAGTTATATCAATATGTTAGTTGGGTCTAAGAGTGTATTGGTTGTATTAGTTTGTAAACATGGTTTAAAAACTATTGGTTCTAGAAGTTATATTATCGATATGAACTTTGTTGGTGAATTATCATAATTATATTAGCTGCATTGGTTTTATCTGTTATATTAGTTTATTAGTCTTTTTTTAGTTGAATTAGTTATATCAAAATAGAAGATAAGTCGTAGTCATAGCCCATAGTTATGAACTATTACCCTTCAGTAAACATAACTAATGGAAATCCATTGTTGTTTCCAGGATCTACAAATGGTCGGTTTTCCATATCTATATTGGTTTCTTCCCGTAACTCGTGCCGTAACTCTGTCTATGTTGTTTTTGTTGGAGGGCAAATTGGTTTTCAACCAGGCTGAAGATTGGATTCATCGTGATATATCTATAGTTCCGAGTTAGTGGGGTCAAGCAATATTTATAATGTCAAAGCCCTTCTTGTTTTTAAAACTAGCGATATAAAACCAGCAATAGTGAACATACACAAGGAACCAACAATGAGATAAAAAGTGGTTTCTATCAACCCATCAACCGATACACCCAGCATATATCCAATTGTTTTGGGTTGGTTTGAAATCTACTTACCTATCTTGGGGAACGGGTGTGTCGGGGACAACCAACAAAATCATAATTTGAGTTTGAACGGTGAAACATGATGATCCATCATGTAATTTTGGGGTACCCTGTTGGAAGACAAACCCATCTTTGGTGGTGCATATAAGGGAACTCAAACCATTTTTTTGGCGGAATATACGTAATAATATTTATATATTTGCATATTACACATATATTGTAAATGTACATGATAATAGATTTTCATAGATTTTCAATATATATATATATATTATATATATTATATATATATATATATTCTATATATATATTCTATATGTATATTATATATTATATATATTATATATATTATATAATTATATATATATATATGTACAATATCATGACTTCACCGCCACATCACCAGTGGTTAGTCCTGGGGGCGGGCCTTATTTTCGAGGCCCGAATCGCAACTGCTGCGCTGTGGCGGGGGCGAGGGCTCGCATGGGATGATATCCATGAGATTGTGCCCTTTGTTTGCACAGTTTCACCGAGATTTTTTTTGCTTCGTTTTGGACATCAACAAAGACTGGGGAATATTGAGGAAAACTTCAAAGTTTTCTATTTCTTGATCCCTGTGTGAAATATGGAAATCAAGGGATTTCGGGAAACGGCTGTAAACGTCATGGTTTCCTGTACGTAATTGTTTTTGATTCAATCCATTTGGTACCCACAGAAAGTAACACGGGAATTGAACCACTATATTATATGTGGAATGGACTTAGACAATGGGAATCTCCAGAAATGAGCATTTGGCCACCAAAAGAAATGAATTTGTCAACAGAAATGGGTGTTTTGCCGAGGAAAAATCAACAAACCTGGAGATTTATTCTCAGAAGGAAGATCCAAGCATTGAAACGGAGAATGATATTGCCAACAATAAATGGAGCTTGAACTGATTGAACCATCAAAACTGCGTAATTGACCAAGAAGAGGTGGAGATCATTCTATTTTTTTTCATGTGTCTACCTTTCAGGAGTTGCCACTTGTGACGTTACGAAATACTACCATGTTTAGATTTAATCTAAAGTCCAAAGCCACTCAACACGACTGATCAATCTGGTCAGGGGGATCACCATCCAGATCCATCTATATTCAGCAACAGCATGATGGGAATCCAAGGGACAGGTAGATCACCACCCAAGATTGTTTATAATTACATTTTTTACAGCATGCATAGATATATATATATATGTATATATATAGAAAAACACAAGCACATATATTGTGCAGATCATATTTTTTTCAGATACAGTTCTACCTATGTACGTATGCACATAAACATGTGCACCATCCAGCCTTGTGTAGCCAAGGTTTATCTTCGAAGACTACCGCGCCCTACACATGACGCCTCGCTTCGTGGCCAGTTGTCCAGTACCTTCGGAGTATCATCTCATCATGGTGCTCCAGCGAGCGTTGGAGGGTTCAGCTGTGCCAGGTGGAACGGGGGTACGGGTCGCGACGGATAGACAGATGGGTTTACTCCACAAAAATGGGCATGTAGCTAGTGGTAAGCCTAGTAACTCCCCTGGGCCACGGACAAGAGCTGTTGCTATCCCTGGATTGGAAGAGAAGAATCTGCAGGAAAGATCTGAGAAAAAAAACACATAATTTCATAGAATTTCTTACAATGTTTCCCTAGGCCCTAGACCAAGCGGAGCAAAAGTCCGGGACTGCTCGTTGGTAAAGGCCAAAAGGTTCACGTCTATTGGCCTAGATCAATCTTGGTTCCAAAAAACTTAATGACCTATATATAGTGATACTCAGATATTGTTCTATTTTGAGAGGTAAATTTGTTGACCAATCCATCAAAATGTTAAAAACATGTGAAACAATGGTGATCTTTGTAGAGGAAACATGTTGGGCACCTGATCTACTAAAGTCACTATTTTGGTTGGTGACCAGCTTCTTCTTGCTCTCAGTAAATCCTATTTTTGTTGGTTCAATCAGCATGTGTGTTTCTTAAATCCCAATTTGATGTTGGTTTGAATAGGTGTTGCTTAAAATCCTACATGTTTCATGGTAACAAAAAATCCGTAACTTTGCTGAGTCCAAATTAGGCAGCCCTACTTTTTGGTCCAGGACTGAAGATTTCTGCTCCAGACCGCGAGCGATTTCTGGGCGGACACATTGATGATACGGCGCCTCCGTGGGCGATTGGAAGATATCACAAGAGTTGGGCGCCAACATGTCGGATTTGTGAATGGGTATATATATATATGTATATAATTATATATACATACATATTATAGATTGACATATACATATATATATAATTATATATATATAATTATATATACATACATATTTAAGATTAACATATACATATAATAATCATACGTATATATTTATGCACATAATTATATACTGCAATATGTTAAAATAAGTATCCCACGTGATATGCTTGCAACATCTTGCAACATCTTGCAACATCTTGCAACATCTTGCAACATCTTGCAACATCTTGCAAATGTCCGCGAAGGACCGGGACTGGGGTAGACCCGCCATTCGCCAGCAAGGTGGCTAGATTTTCCAGAGCTGGTCCCACTTCAGTGGTCTTACTCCATGAGGTGGGCGACAAACAGCTGGAAGTGTAGATCATTGATTTGACCCATTTGTTTTTTTTTTTCTAACATAGATGTGGAAAATAAAAAGATATATGGTTTCTGTGGGAGATCATGATCGACAGATGGTGGATGGATTATGATTTTCCAGGTGGGTATGTTTTGGAAAGTTTGATGTTACCCTCTGGTTATTTAACATAGCCATGGAAAATGGCCCATTTATAGATGGTTTACCTATTATATAAAAATGGTGATTTTCCATGGCTATGTTAGTCATAACCAGATGTTTTCTGATGTTTTCTGGATGATTTTGCTGGGGGATGCCACCATGGGACCATTTCTTGCGGACATAGCATTGTAAGTTTCACATGCTTGGTGAAATCGTCCATGTTGGTTCTTTCAAAACCCTGCTGAAGCTTAGCATGCCTCAAAAGATGACTTGGAATGCGAAAATCATCATCCAAATCATTAAATCAACATAAATCATCATAAATCAACATTTTCTGGGGCTAATTTTCTCAGTGAGTCTTCAGGGGCACCCAACTGATGGCCCAACTTTCAGCAAACCCCTCCGCTAACACAGACCTATCCGCAGAGCCTCGGGCTCTATGATCAAGATCTACGAAGTGATGCAGGCGCCAAAAAAACTCAAGGGAAATCATGGGAAATCTGATGATGAACCATGAGATTAGGGGAGATTTGGGGGTGCCTACTAGTGTCAATCCCAAATGAGTTTCCCAAGTTCGATGTTTTTTTGGCACCATTTTGACCCAAAGCCACATGGCAATGAGAAATCCCCATGTCCATCGGGAAAATCATCAACGGACAGCAAATTTTCCTGCGGGATTTCCCGCGCGAAAAAGCAAACTCAGCTGGATGCAATCTGGGTTTGGTAGGTGCATAGGTTAATTTTCAGCGAGAACATATCAAACACGTGTACTTCTGCCATGTCTTACATGAACTGATCAGCGAAGGTGCGATGAATCAATGAATCAATGAATCAATGAATCAATGAAGACTGACAGATACTTAACTGGTTGGTGGTTTGGAACATTTGTTATTTTTCCCATCGTATTTTTTGGGAATGTCATCATCCCAACTGACGAACTCATATTTTTCAGAGGGGTAGGTATACCACCAACCAGGTTTATAGATGATTTACCCACTAACCATCATTAACCATGGTTACACCATTAACCACCATTAACCATCAGTTAATATTTAATGGATCTCCTCTTTTCAAACGGAAATCCTGGTAACTCAGTAAACCTGTAGACCAGTGGTTTTGTTTGCCATAAAACGATGGAATAAAATGTGAATGAATATGTATATGTATGTGCTATATATATATATATATTAGACTAGAGTACCTTGTTAACAAGTTTTGATTTGTGGCAGGGTATTAAGATTAGCAACAAGACTAGAAATATGCTTGTGGGATATTGTCGGCTCATATTTCATATTTCCATGTTGGTCGGTTTTGGTTATGTATACACTTATACCCCTTTTAATGTCTTCTTGTATCCTCATTTCTACCTAGGTATCACCAAGACTATTCAAAAAATCTATGTCCTCATTTTTGTCATCAGGTATCAGTCCATGACATCGTATTTAAAGCCCCAATTGTCCGCGGTGAAGCTTCAGGCGAGACAAATAAAAGATCGCTGGTTTTCTTCCTCGGTGCTGTCAAAGACATGACACCAGAAGAGAGTCGATGCTTCGACGGAAGGGACCGACGGAAGGGCTTGAAATCAGCCAAAAAAGAAGGACATGGTAAATTCATGTAAATTCTAACGATAGATATCATGTATTGTTAGTATGGGAATATTCCAACAGTATGGATTTCACCATATATTTGTTTTGGATGAAGGGTTTATTTTTTTCTGATTGTATACATATAAAAATGGATTGAGTTATTTTTTTCCCGTGTGTTTCGTACAGCAGAAATGGGTTTGGCAGCTTTTATTGCTGGGGATTCACCACGGCGTCAGAAATGACCGGCCATGACCGGCCCAAAGGCGTCCCCTTTCGTCCTCAGTTTGATGATCTCAGTTTGAGTCTTTGAAAATGCTGGTTGCTGATCAGTTGTTGGGGGTATACTGGTACAACTATCCAAAATTCTCCGTGATCGATTGGAGATCATCACAAAAATGAAGTGGGAATCCCTATGTTGGTCCTTTTAACTTGGGATGATTTGACATGATGGGATGAAACATATTGATTAATTACATGATTTTCCATGGCATTTTCATGGCAATTATATACGAAGTGATAAATTTGAAATGGTGTTTTGACCTCCACTTTCCTCTGGTAAACTTTCACATTTTGCTATGGAAAGATCCACCATTAATGGGAAAATCCACGAACTAAATCACCATGTTCAATAGCAAACTGTCAGCCATTACCAGAGGGTATCCATTACAATCCCTATGCGACTGCTGTATTTTCCCCACAGATGTGGATAACCTGGTCGTGCCACTGAGGAGCTGTCGTGAGAGCCTGCCGTACGCATGAGGTTCCCTGCGTCGAGGAGACTTTGCCGATCGAAAACTCGTTACCCAACCTGGTAATGGCTGACAGTTTGCTAGTGAAAATTGCCATTTATAGTGGATTTACCCATTGAAAATGGTGATTTATAGTGGATTTTCCCATTGAAAATGGTGATTTATAGTGGATTTTCCCATTTATAGCTGGTGATTTTCCATAGCAAAATGTGAAAGTTTACCAGAGGGTAACAGATTCCCCTGTTTTTCCCCGGTTTTTGTCCAGCAAAAATCAGGCCAACTTGGGGCAACAAGCCGAATTTACCTCCAAAATCATCGACGTCCTCCATGGTCACCATGAGCGTCTTGCTGCAGGGGGCGGATGGTTCCCACACACCGACCGCAAGAGGCTTTTGGGGGATTAGGAGTTGACAAGTCCATAAGTACTATGGGATGTTTGAGATTTGTAGACAGTGTAGATATCAGCTGGGCTCTAGAATGGCCAATTGTGGATTTTGGATGTTGCCATTCTTTTGTGTGCTTGGGCACAAAAAGAAATGGTTTCTGGTTGGCATAGATACAGTAGGGTCCCCATCCTGTATCAAACATGCAGATTGCATCAGATTACTGTCTACTGGATATCCATTATATCAATGGCCTCCATAATAATCATAATAGTGGTGCTGGGGAGATATACCTTAGGTATCCTTAAGTTATGCCTTCCTTAATTTGGCTGTAGTCATATCTGCATTATATAATCAATATATAATCATGATCAGGAATCAAATGGCATCGTATTCACAAATAGAATGTACATGCTAGCCCCCTCCAAAACTCAGACATGCTTAGTTTATAGCTGTGGCTCATCGTTTTATATTCATTATCCTCTGCAAGCCTCCTGCACATATCTATAATTGTTGCAGACATACATTTACCGAGATGGCCCAAATTCCCAAATCTAGTTCAACATAGTTCAACATAGTTCAACATAGTTCAACAATTTCTCAAAAATAGGTAAACTAGGTAAACTAGGTAAACAAATATACTCTATATAAGCACCGGAGCCACTTTTGTCCAAGTTGTCCAACGATTTTCGGGGCTTCTCCGCCCCAAGGTATCGCCGTTTGGCTCCCGCCGTGGCCCGCGCCCGCCGCGCCGCGGCCGGCGCCGGCCCGGCGGCGGCGCCGGCGCCGCTGCCGGGGACTTTCTGGGTCTTCGTTCCGTGACTCGCTGGAAGTGATGTTATATTAACCCATAGGATCCATGTATGGTATATATGCTAACATAAAGGGGGTATATTGATGGTAAATGTTACCATATATATCCATATATAGCATACATGGATCCTATGGGTAATGGAATATAGGAATGACTCAGGGTATATTAATGACTCAGGGCATATGATATTACTGACTATAATATAGTCATGATAAATTAATGACCCAGGGTATATGATATTAATGACTCAGGGTATATGATACATTAATGACTCAGGGTGACTTGCAAAACAAGGTGTAACTGGTTATAACCATCCATAGCCATAGCCATCCAGAACTCTGCATGATTTTAGCAAATTGGTGATGTGTTACTCAACGACCATCACGTTGTTTTTGAGGAGTATGATTTTTGTTGGATCTGGTTATAGTAACATCCATAAATTCTGGATTTCGCCAGGAAACATGGATAATAATCCGGATATTATGGGTATACAATGCCTATAGCTGGTGAGTAAGTTGAGCACTGCATAAAAAAACCCTAGTGGTTGAATGCTGATGCTTTCGGGTGGGGTTGTACCAGCCAATATGTTGCGGATGATCATCATTTATTGGGTAGTAATCCACCCCACTAGCCGGGCATTGCAACGAGGGCACTTAGCTCAACCGCTTAGCAGCGGGACGATGACGACTGTGTATGGGATCTTTATCGGGGCTCTCAATGGCTGGGATGGGTTTCAATTTACAATGGCTGGAAGTTTAGAAACAAGGGGAACAGACGTTTAAAAGCAACCCTGATTGTAATCCCTGATTGTAATGACATTTAAGTGGGAATGTGCGAATAAACAATCCTAAACAAATCTAAATAAGACAGCAACATGTGATGCTTTCTGGATTACCCATCATTGATCACCAATGGTTCATCCTGAAAGGGAATTGGTGATTGTCTAACCAACAAATACCATCAAGGTATGAAAGGTAACAAGCATGACTGATGGAAATTAAAGATAATTAAAGACCAACAGACATGGAGATTTACAGTCAGCTTGTGACCAATAATGACCAATATCTCCCAAAAAATTTGCTAAAATCAAATCTTCAGTTGAAACCCTCATGGTTGTTGATAAAAGCCATTGTTTCCTCTAGATTTTCCCTTCTACCAATCCATTGCATATCTCTTGGGTCACAGCATCGCACCAGTGAGCCTTTTTGTTCCCCGAAACATGGTTCCCAAGTGCCACTGCCACCTTTGGTGGTTGTTGGGATGTTTGCTATGAATATCTATGGATCAAAATTGAAGACATATCAAGACTCATGAAAACTGAAAACCTCTCTGAATTTGCATATTTGGATATATTTGCCCATCGACTTACTAGCAATTCAATGGTGCTCACCATCGGACGGTCTACTTTGATACATCGCTGTCGTCCCCAGGATGGGTGGTTCTCCCCGAGATGTGGTGGCGGACGACAAGAAACGGGATGGACAATACGAGATTCCGCGCTGCTGCATCTCTCAGCTCTGGTGTTCCAGAAGTGGCTGGGCGACTTCTTCTGTTACCCTCTGGTAATTTTTCACATAGCCATTGAACAATTGTCGTTGATTTACCCATTGAACAATTGTCATTTATAGTTGCTTTACATTCCCATAGGATCCATGTATGCTATATATGGTAACATTTACCATCAATATACCCCAAATGTTAGCATATATATATATGTATACCATACATGGATCCTATGGGATTGATTTACCCATTCAAAAGGGTGAATTTATGTGAATTTCCAGTTCGCATAAAATGTGAGTTCACCAGAGGCTTTTGCGGTCTTGTTTTTCGACCCGCTGCGAGGTGAGCATCGGTGTCATGCCTTGTCCTTCGTCTATCCTGGGGGTGAGGCTGGGATTGGAGAAGTTTCGTCAAAGTGTCTGTCCATTTCTGGCCAGTTGACCCTCCAAATACCTCGATTTACACACGAAAATGATGGGTTAAAACAATGTAAAACACCACCTTTGATGGGTACTTGGAGGGTCTGGATCTGTCTGGATAGATGATTTTTCCATATTTTTCACACGGAGATCTGATGAATTTGGGGGCAGTTACCCATAGCCACGGTATAAAGATGAGACTTCATTTGACTCCATGGTCCCAACCTGACTTTTTGATGGATCTGTTTTGTGTTGCTGAAGATTGTTACTGTACACTTTCTGTTTGGCACTTTGACATGTTGTACAGATGTTAGAGCAAACCTTGGGACATCTTGGGACCATTCGGGATGATGGCTGAAAAAGATTCTGGCATCACTTCCAAGTTGGAATTTCTCCACTATTCCCGGCTGCTTAAACCTTCCCAGTCCCCCTCGTTCCACCAGCTTGGCACTTCCAAGATGAAGCCGTTCGCCACGGGTACGGTCATTGGATTCCACCCCCTCCTTGAATTCCTTGAATTGGGATTCAACTTGGACATATTTCAAAGTTGTTCAAAGTGTCTCCGAAGCATTCTCGAAAGAAATCCCGAGAAATATCTCAGAAATTCTCATCAAGATCCTCAGAAATATCCCAAGATCATCCAAGATCTATAGCTATACTTTGATCTTCAGCTCCACCGCTCCGGTCCGCTAGGTGCTGACGGTGAACCCTTCGCTGGTCACCTGCCTCAAGCTGCAGCACCGGGCCGCGCCCACGGAGCGGAACTTGGTGAACGCCCTGCGCGTGGCCACCGGTGACTGGAGAGCACCTCGGTAGGTCCCTGGGAGGGGCCGGATCCCCCAGCTGGCGCAGTTGGGGAAAATGATGCCCTCTGGTAATGGCTGACATAGCTATTGAAAATGGCTATTTATAGTGGATTTTCCCATTAAGAATGGTGATTTTCCATAGTTATGTTAGTTTACCAGAGGGTACCCTTTCGAGGTAGAATCCCATAGAATCCCCCTCTCAAGACACTGTTGGATGGAACATGTAGCTTAAGGAATAGTATTTACGATATAACTATGTATAACTGGTATAACTATAATTAGGACAATGAGGATTCATGGGGCTGCAAGAAAGGAACCAGGGGATGTATACTAACCTGGGAATTTAGACCAACAGGCTGAACTTTGGACTAAACTTTGGATATACATGAGTCTACTAAGCTGCTATACTTGCTTTGAATGGGGATTTGTATATATATATATATATAAATAACAATATATATATAATGATATATATATATATAATTATATATATACACACTGATGTATACTGACCAGCTAAAAATTGCATGGTGTCAAGATTGCTCTTGACGTGGAAAGTTCTGGAGGTGGAACAGTCCTGAGATATGGAAAAATGCCAAGCAACCAGATTTGTACCCCCTGGTAATTTAAGATAACTATGGAACATCACCATTTATAGTGGATTTTCCCATGAAACATGGTGATTTTCCATAGCAAAATGTTAGTTTACCAGAGGGTAAGTGTTTTTGTGGGTTGCTTCAGGCTTTATCCTTTTCAAGTGCGATCCAACAAACGGTGGAACCATAATGCAATCGCAGTCCAGGCAGCCCCAAAGACGTCGGTTTTCAAGGGGATTTCCTACTGGGCATGACCGCGTTTTCGTTCTATGATACATTTGTTTAAAATATAGGTGTATATATATACATATAATTAGATTAGATAGACATATAATCATGATAATGATAATATAAATGGTAATATTAATAATGATAATAATAAGAATTAATAATTATATAGTTCATCACCCGACACATACAACAAGGATTTCAACAACATACCACGAGACATACCCACATTGTCAGACATACCTTCTGAGGAGGGAAACCGTTCACCATTGGACCATTGGAAGAGTTGATACTGAAATAGAGTGTTGATGTCGGTATAGAATGTATGTCTAAGATGTTTGGAAAACTATTTGGTGGGTTGTTTCCGATGCTTCTTAACTTTCTACTGCTGCTCTGGATGATGAGATAGTATCAATTGATGTCAATCATACTTATGTTGGTGAGATCACATTTAGTTCTTTAGCTAAGCTAAGTTGATTTATGTTGATTTATAAGTAGGTTAAGTAGGAATTATGGTAGATACAACTGATACAACTGTAATTAATGGTGTTTGTAAACCAAGAAACATGACAAACGGGGGCCCCCCTTGTAACTATCGCCAGTTGTAGTTGGTCAATCCCTATGAAAAATCTACTAATAGTTATAATCTCTTATACCCCTTGTATATATGTATATATATAGAATGTATATAAAATACAGCGATATATTCCTTGTCAACCCACTTCACTGAGGCAGATCCTAATCTCACGGTGGATGATGGCTGTGTGGTTCTGGGCGATGCCAGCAACATCATGACCAAACGAGGCCAGGATTCAGGAAGAGCCCTTCATTTTATGGGCCTAGATTTTCTAGGCAGTTGAGTCAGTTTAGTTTTGTTGCTCAATGGATATATATAAATATACATATATATATATCTATGGCACATATATCTATGGCACTCTATGATATTTCACTAACCTGAATCTTGCGGCCATAAAAGGGGATGGTTTCCCTTAAAAACAACATGATTCCAGGGCTCGGTCTGTTGATCCCCGGAGTTGGTCGAGAGGAAATGAAGCCCAAAAAATGCCACGTCTGTTGAGCCCTGGTAGTAGCCCAAGAAATGTATAGACTTATATAATCTTATATATATATAGATAGATAGATAGATAGACTTCAATGATTCTTTAGGATTTTTTAGTAATATATGAACTTGATGATCCAAATAAATAAACTTCAATTCCAAAAAGGGCTGGTTTCTCAAATTTGGAGTCTTCCATTTCCACCAAAAAGGTGACGCTTTACACCCCAACAAGACGGCCTTTTTGGATCTGGAAGTCGGCTCAGAAGGCGCGCCATCAGAGGGATATAGGTATTCTATGGGAGCCACTACGATATTTGATAATATTTGATACATATTGATACTTGATAGGAACCAACTTACTATGATATTGAAGATACACACGCACACATACATACATACATACATACATATATATATAGTGACGGACATATACTTAGAACATCATTTTTTTTTCCAAAATTTTCGGAACCTTTTCTTAGAACATCAAAACAACTACACTTAGAACATCAGAAATGTTCTAAGTACGCACTTAGAACATCAGAAAAACAGATACTTAGAACATCTCCTTTGATTTTTTGCATAC